>Ga0208814_1000192_pt1 | contig 44168 bp, 46 predicted proteins | sample MalvirAntarct_55_FD_184253 | JGI IMG/M metagenome (GOLD analysis project Ga0208814, IMG submission 184253) | Marine viral communities from the Global Malaspina Expedition - Malaspina viral metaG Antarct_55 (SPAdes) (version 2) | ecosystem: Environmental > Aquatic > Marine > Oceanic | place... | reverse complement strand
CATTGCTGGGCCCCATAGCAGCCATGTCTGGCTATTTATGGCTTTCAGAGTCGCCAAAAGTGATTGCCGCAGTCATGCTGTTTGCCTCTGGCGGTATTCTCTATTCAATATTTCAAGATTTAGCTCCCCAGGTAAAACTAGAACAACGTTGGGCACCGCCAATGGGAGCTGTATTAGGGTTTTGCCTTGGTATGCTGGGGTTAATGTTAACCGCATAATCAATACTATCGTTAGGTAAAATTGGACAATCTCCAGACGACAAAGGAAGTCAACAAAAAGGATGATGCTCAGTTAACTGATCTACATTTAACCATCGTTGTGCCAGTCTTTATGTCGAGTAGATAATTAACTCTGTGAATTTTTGCTTAGCCGGTCGACGGCCTCACATATCATTAACCTCTGTTGTTATCTTTTCGGTATCTGAATGATGTAACTTGTGTGACAGACGGTAATTATTGCTGCAGGGTTTTATCTGTCTCAGGTAGAATGCCGACCCAGCACTTCGTTTTTTATTTTTGGATATCCTCTAAATGCAAATCAATCGTGTACTTCTGACCGCTGTCGGTAGTGTGTTACTGGCTATGGTGACCATTCAATCCGGCGCTTCTTTAGCAAAGCAACTTTTCCCTTTGGTTGGGCCAGAAGGCACCACCGCTTTGCGTTTAGGCTTTGCTGCTACCGTACTTTGGTTGGTGTTTCGCCCATGGAGATCATTACCACAAGGCCGAGATTGGCAGAGTATTATTATTTATGGCCTATGTTTAGGTGGGATGAATATCCTGTTTTACTTAGCCATTGATCGCATTCCTCTGGGGATAGCTGTTGCGCTGGAGTTCACCGGCCCTTTAGCGGTCGCTTTATTTGGCTCTAAGCGCAAAAGTGATCTGTTTTGGGTTGCCTGTGCTATTGCGGGGATTTTGCTGTTAATGCCTGATTTATCTAGCGCACAAGGGCTTGATCTCACTGGTGCATTAATGGCATTAGGCGCCGGAGCATGTTGGGCTGGTTACATTTTGTTTGGAACTCGCACAGGCAAGCAAGCATCAGGTGGCATCACAGTTGCCTTAGGCATGACTGTTGCTGCAGTCGTTCTGGTACCTATTGGCGCAGTTAGCCAAGGCATGGCATTACTGAGCTGGGAAGTGTTACCGCTTGGATTATTAGTCGGGGTGTTATCTAGTGCTTTGCCTTATTCTTTGGAAATGGTGGCCTTGAGAAATATGCCGACACAAGCTTTTAGTGTGTTGATGAGTTTAGAGCCTGCAATTGCCGCATTGGCGGGTTTTATTATTTTAAGTGAGCAATTGACCTTGCTCCAGTGGGCCGCAATCGGTTTAGTGATTATCGCTTCTATCGGCAGTAGTTTTACGCCTAAAAAAGCCATTGAGATGGGCGTGTAGCTTTGTTTATAGTTTTTGTTTGCTTAATACATTGATATTTATGCTTTGGCTTGTCGTTAAAGTTGCTACGAGCCACAATGGCTAGCTTATGCTGGCTGTATGTTTAGGGTTAACTTTGAAGCTGTAATTATAATCTTTCGCTCATTGATTCCAGCTATGGATTCTAGGTGTCGCCAGCCATATTTTTCACATCTTGTCGCTCATCGTTTTTATCGCCGATAGGTCACAGGCACAATGATCAAGATAGCAGCTTAATGTTTTTCTGCTTAGAACCGTAATGTTATCGATTAATAAATGGCGATGTTAGCCACGTATTATGTGGTTGTTAAATCTACTGTGGCACAGAAGAGGAGATAAAAGACTAGACTGTTTTTTTATTATTTAGGCTTTATACTTCCCGGCTGTTTTGTCTTTATAGAATGTAAAACATGAAAAGTTGGATATTTTTAAGTGTGGCCATTTTAACTGAAGTGGTAGCCACTTCAGCGCTAAAAGCCAGTGATGGATTTTCAAAATTAGCGCCTTCAATCGTAGTTGTTGTCGGCTACGTATTATCTTTTTATTTTTTATCTCTCGCACTAAAAAGTATTCCTGTTGGTGTTGCTTACGCTACTTGGGCTGGACTGGGTATCGTATTAATTACACTTATTGCTTGGGTGATGTATGGGCAAAAATTAGATTTAGGTGCACTGGTGGGGATGGCGTTCATTTTAGTCGGTGTCGTTGTGATGAACTTATTCTCAAATGTGACTCCGCATTAGCGCGTTAACTAATAAGTAGGCATGAGCTATTGAGCCCTGGTCAGTTAAGTAACGGTATTGATTAGCAACTTATGGTGCGCATTCGTCGTCCGTTTCGAGGCAATAAAAAGGGCTTAACAATGATAGTCATTGTTAAGCCCTTTTTTGTATCAGTGGTAACTCAAGCCCAAACGATCAATGAGTTTATCGTTTGGGTTATCAGTACTATTACCACGCCATGTCTAAAATCTTGCGACTGGTAGCTAAATCTACTTTGCCGCTTTCAGATAATGCCGTCATACCGTGTGCTTCTAAAGCATCTATCACTAGGTCAAGCTGATCTTGAGTGACACCATGATCGCGCAAGCGTGTCGGTAACCCTACTTGCTTGAAGAACGCCTCTGTTTTATCAATCGCTTGATCTACACGGCTGCCTTCATCACCTTCAGTAATATCCCAAACGCGTGCAGCGTATTGCACTAATTTAGCGTGCTTTTGCTCTTTTAATACGCGCCATAATGATGGCAACACAACGGCTAAGGTTTGCGCATGGTCAATATGGAATAATGCAGTTAACTCATGGCCAATCATGTGCGTCGACCAATCTAAAGGGACGCCAGTGCCGATCATGCCGTTTAAGGCCGATGTTGCACTCCACATTAAGTTAGCACGAGCATCATAATTGGTTGGTTCTTCAACCGTAATAGGACCAACTTCGATTAGGGTACGTAAAATACCTTCAGCCATGCGGTCTTGTACACGGGCATCAACAGGATAGGTCGCATATTGCTCAAGTACGTGTACAAATGCATCGACTACACCATTTGCCACTTGGATTTTTGGTAAGCTAAAAGTCAATTCTGGATCAAGCATGGCAAACGTTGGGTAAACGCATGGATGATTTACTGGGAATTTACCACCTTTATAGCTGACTACTGCAAATGCGTTCATTTCAGAACCCGTCGCAGGAAGCGTTGCAATAACTCCCAGTGGAATAACCTTGTCGTTAGCCACGGGTACCGGTGTAAAGCCGTGATGTAATAAGCTTGCCGTGTCGCCATCAAACTGAGTCGCTAAAGCGATAAACTTAGTACCGTCCATCACTGAGCCACCACCAACAGCGAGTAAGAAGTCGATGTTTTCTTTACGAGCAACTTCAACCGCTTTAATGAGTGTGTCGTACTTAGGGTTCGCTTCAATGCCGCCGAACTCAAATACTACGCGGTCACCTAATGCAGCTTTAACTTTATCTAATGTGCCAAAACGCTGAACGCTGCCACCGCCATAAGTGATTAATACTCTTGCATTGGTTGGAACAAGCTGATCTAACTCTGCGATACGGTCTTTACCGAAAACAACATGTGTAGGGTTACGATAATCAAAATTAAGCATAATAGACGCCTTTTGGTTTTGCGCTGAAACAAAGAGTTGGCTTCTTGTGTATATAGGTTTTTTATACACAACAGCAACGATAAATCATCTGGCTATGATAGCCCTTTGAGTCAAAATAAACATACACAGAACTATCGTGTTCATGCCTATTCCTATCTTTATTGTATGAATATGATGATTTTTAGATAAATTAAAGACCTTTTTCTGCTTTTTTGCTAGTATCATCACCATGATTTATTCTGAGGGGAAGGGTATGAGTGAGATAGCAAGATTAATGGCGCCGCTTGCGCCTAAAGAAGGCGTTAATCATACTCATTTAGCGGGTGTTAATGTATTTCGTAGCTCGCAGTATGGCGCGCGTGGACCAATGTGCTACTCGCAAGGTGTACTCATTGTTGGCCAAGGTAAAAAGCGGGTTTACTTAGACAATCAAAGCTTCGATTACGATCGCCAGCGTTCATTAGTGATGACGGTACCATTGCCGGTAGAGTGTGAAACCTTCGCCAGTATTGAAGAACCGGTATTAGTGTTGATGGTTGATATCGACTTAGTACAGCTTAATTATATTATTCGGCTGATGGACGAGCATAATCAAATCCCCAAAGATTTAAATGAATCGCGTCAGAGTGGTTTTTTTGTTGCAGACAACACTGAAGACATGGATTGTAGCGTGATTAGACTATTGCAAGCATTGCAATCACCGCTTGAGGCTAAAGTGATGGGTGAGGCGTTAGTGCTTGAGCTGTTATATCGTTTGTTAGACTCACCTAACGCAGCGCCATTGTATGCATTATCCTTAAGCCACACACGTTTATCTAGGGTTGAAAAAGCCCTCAGTTATATTCATAAGCATTATGGTGAGTCGGTCGAAGTCGACACATTAGCCAGCCTAGTTAATATGAGCCCGTCTGCATTTCATCGTTGCTTTAAAGAAGTCACCGCATCTTCACCGATACAATACTTGAAGAAAATTCGCCTGAATAAGGCAAAAGCATTACTGCAACTGCAAAAACTCAAGGTCAAAGAGGTATCGACACAAGTGGGTTATGAAAGTACTGCCCAGTTTAGTCGTGAGTTTAAACGCTACTTTGATCAAAGCCCGGGCGAGTGCGCTAGGTTATAATATTTTATATCGATAAGGTGCTATAAACCCATCTTATGTTTTCTGTTAAGGTTTCCTTATGTCAGCTGCGCCAACGCAAATTACCTTTTTTGAATTTTTAACGCCGTTAGTCGCATCTGGACTAAAGACCATTACTATCCGCGATATAAGCGAGAGCCATTACCAACCTGGTAGCCAAGTTGAGGTGTTCACTCTCGAAAACCATATTAAAGTGTGTGACATTATGATTTTGGCAGTTGAGCCATTAGCCTTTGCTGATATTAATGAGTTTCATGCCGCCCAAGAAAGCTTGCCATTAGCAGAGTTAAAGCTGCTTATTCAGAAGGTCTATCCTAATCAGCCAACATTATTTATGATTTCATTTAAATTGGTTGCAGCTTAATCGCTATTATTTCCCTAAATGCTGCACTAAGACTAAGACTAAGACTAAGACTAAGACTAAGAGTATCCAGATTCTATTTTATTCCTAACCAATTATTCGATAGTGCGCGATCTAGCCTTTATTTTATATGTTTGTTTTGGTTGCTGCATAAACTGTTTCATTTGCGCTCCAACAGCAGTGTCTAAAACATGATCTGCTTAACAAATGGGTAAGGATAAGCGTGTTAGTTTATGTATTTGTTGGCGAGTTCGCATTTTAGCAATTTATAAAGTGTTATTTTGATTTCCTGCATCGACAGTGCGTCTTTTATTTAGCGCTTTTTATCAATGGTTTTGCTCCCAGTGACTCATTCAGTTAGGATTTTTTATGTCTCCAATTATTCAATCAGCCAGTCATGAGCTGATTAAACCTTATCAGTCAAATATTACGGTACCCAATTGGATGATCAGTTCTATGGAGCGGGTGATGCAATATTATGTTGATAAGAATTTGCGTCTCGACACCATCTCAACAGACCGCATGCCTAAGCCCGTTGAAGGCAAAAAATACATGTTGTACGCACACATTCCGTTTTGCCATACCTTGTGTTCATTTTGTACTTTTCACCGATTTTTATTCCGTGAAGACAAAGCGCGCGAATATTTTGTGGCGCTGCGCAAAGAAATGCAAATGGCTAAAGATTTAGGCTACGAGTTTGAATCTATGTACATTGGTGGTGGAACGACTACCGTACTTGAAGATGAATTAGCCCGCACAATTGAACACGCAAAAAATCTGTTTCCTGGCATTAAAGAAGTCTCTTGTGAGTCGGATCCACAACATTTAGCCAGCCCTGAGTTTAAGCAGTTAAAAGGTTTGGTCGACAGAATGTCGATTGGGGTACAAAGCTTTGACGACGGCATTTTAAAAATGACTGATCGATTAGATAAGTTTGGTTCAGGCCAGCAAACCTTTGACCGCATTATGGCAGCTAAAGAGCTATTTCCGATCATTAACGTTGATTTGATTTTTGGCTTTCGTGGGCAAACAGAAGAGATTATTCGGTCTGACCTTGAAATGGCGTCTAAACTCGATCCGCGCCAAATTACCACTTATCCATTGATGATCACCCATCAAACGCGTAAAAGTGTCAAAGCAGATCTGGCAGCACCTCATGGTGAAATGGTTAATCAGTACCGCCAAATTTTAAATCGCTTAACTGGGCAATATACTCAATTGTCTGCATGGGCGTTTGGTAAAACTAATGATGAAGGTTTTGATGAGTATGTGATCGACTATGATGAATATCTTGGTGTCGGTTCAGGCTCATTTAGTTTTTTAAATGACACCTTATATGTAAATACTTTTTCGCTAAAAAAATATCAACAACGTATTGCTGAAGGTCGAATGGCTGTTGAGCAACAGAAAAAATATCAGCTAAAAGAAGTCATGCAGTATCGTTTTTTACTGGGGATGTTTTCTGGGCGTTTATCGCGTCAATATTTTCGCGATACTTTTAACGTTAATCTAGATACCGCCTTGTTTAAAGAAATGGCATCAATGAAAGCGATGGGGGCACTGAAAAATGATCCTATTAATCCTGACAAACTGATTGTGACCGACAATGGCAAAATGCTCGGATTATTGATGATGAAGGAGTTTTACTCGGGTATGGACAATGTGCGCGCCCAATTACGTCAACCACTTGCTGAAGCGGATATGTGATCCTGTGATCAACCACCAAAGGCCGTGTTAATCACGGCCTTTTTGTTATACTCAAGGTTCTTTTTAACTACACTTTTTTAGGTGAGTTGCATGGCTAATATTCTTTTGCTTGCCAATATTAATTGTGATCGCATTCTAATGCTTGATAAACCCTTACAAACCGGTGGTCGATTTCATTATCAAGACGGTGGGTTACGTTTAGGCGGTGGCGGCGCGAACACTGGCTTAGGTTTAGTATGGGCCCAGCACAATGTGTCATTGGTGAGTGAGGTTGGCAGTGATGATATTGGCGATTGGATTTTAGCTAAGGCCAGCACTTTAGGGCTTGATTGTCGCTTAGTGCATCGTTTTAATGGCAATACGTGTGAGATGCTATTGGTGATGACCCCAGATGGTGAGCGCACCATTATTCGCCCTCAGCGACCTATTTTTGAACTGCCAGTGCCGCCTAAATGGCATCATTGGGATGCCTTTTATATTAACTCTTCGGCAAAAGGTGCTGGTGTTTGGGCGGCAAATGCTATTGCATCCAATCCTAACTGCAAAGTGATATCTCAACTGGCGAAAGATGAACGTAACCGTCCTTGTCATGTACTCATCGCGTCGATTACCGACATGCAAGGGCGCTGTAATCAAGACCCATGGCTATTTGCTTACGCGATTGCGGGTGATACATTGGAGTACTTTATTGTCACCGATGGTGACCAGGGAGCTATGGTGTACAGTGCCGACGGTGAACAACATGTGCCCGCGGTTACTGCTGACGTTATTGACACCACTGGGGCCGGCGATGCTTATGCTGCTGGGGTTATTCATGGTTTATGTCAGCAGATGTCAATTACCGATGCGATGCATGAAGGCGCTTTGTGGGCCTCATTTGCCGTTGCCACCCAAAGCTCAATTCCTGGCGAGGCCTTAAAACAGTACTTAAGTTAACGGCTATGAGTAATGATTAACTTTGAGGATGAATACATGTCTATGCACATGACTAAAATAGTCTTCGATTGTCATTTTAGTGTCATTGTTAGCGCTTATGATAAGTCCGTCTAAACAACTTTTATAGTGTCGGATGGTTAAGATCATTTTTCACTATGTTTTTAAGTATTATCTCCCATTATATTTATGGCCTTACTCTTCCCCAGTAAGGCTTTTTTTTGTCTGAAAATTGGGTATATTGGCACTCTGTAATCATGTTTAAGCAAGGACCCGCTGGATGAGTAAGCTATGGGTGAAAGGTATTTCTGGGTTATATTTAGGTGATCAAGTGCAAATGCATAATGGTGTTGCCAGTTGCATTAACCAAAAACATATCGCTAAGCAGTTGACCGTGCAATTTGATCGAGTTATCGGTAATAGCGAGGCTGATCCTAAGCATCATGGCGGGCTAGATAGAGTGCTGCATCATTTCCCGCGAGAGCATTATGGTCAGTACCGCCGCTGGGATTTAATGTCGACCTTTTTTGATGCACCTTCAATGGGTGAGAATATCAGTACTGTCGGCCTTAATGAGGCGCAAGTTTATATTGGTGATATAGTCCAAATTGGAGATGTGACATTACAAGTTACCCAGCCGCGATCACCTTGTTTTAAACTCAACTTGCAATTTGGTCACCCTAAATTTGCTTTAGCAATGCAAGAAAGTCGCATGTGTGGCTGGTTTTACCGAGTGCTATCGGAAGGCGATATTAATCCGAATGACAGTATTGTTTTGTTAGAAAGAAAAACGGATATCAGTGTAGCTAAAGCGATGCAGATATATTTTTTAGCAGAATTTGATGCTGCGCAATATCAGATACTGCTTGAATGTGAAGGTTTAGCGCAAACTTGGGTTAACTCATTACAGCGCCGACTTGATCAACAAAGTATAGAAGATTGGGCGATGCGCTTGTATGGCAATGTCAGTTAGTTAACCATAATATTATAAGAAATCTTGATAAGGAATATCACATGACCGAACTAACAGACACATTATCCAAAGACGCTAAAAATATGGGATTATTAGTACATGCCGCCAGTTTTGTCGGTTATATTTTCCCTTTGGGCAGTGTTCTTGGGCCGTTAATTATCTGGTTAATGAAGCGAGACGAGTTTGAGTTTGTAAACCAATGCGGAAAGAACTGCATTAATTTCAAACTAAGTTTAATGATTTATGCCTTAGTGTCTGGGATATTGATTTTTATTGGTGTGGGCGTATTACTACTGGCAGCGTTAGCATTACTCGACATTATTTGTACTATTATCGCAATGGTGAAAGCCAGCGATGGCAAAGCTTATCAGTATCCACTGACTATTCGGTTTCTGAAATAACTAGCATGATAAATATATCGTGATCGGCAACAGCCATGAGCATAAAAAACGCCACTCAAATGAGTGGCGTTTTGTTAAAACGATTTATCGCATTTACACTTTAAAACGAGCAACTAGGGTATCCAGTCGAGTGGCTAATTGGTTCAATGATTTACTTGCATGTGCAGCGGCATGAGCTGTTTCTGCGGTTCGTTGAGTAATATCGTTGATTTCAGTCACATTACGATTAATGTCTTCAACCACAGTTGATTGCTCTTCCGTCGCGGCTGCAACTTGTATGTTCATATCGCTAATCAGTGCAATACGTTCACTAATACCGCTTAATGACTGGCTCGCTTCATCAACAGCTGTAACACCCTCATGCGAGCGGCTGCGCGATTGCTCCATAGCACTGACTGCTCGCGTCGTTTCTGATTGAAGTTTATCAATCATAGTTTGTACTTCGTTAGTCGAAGCTGCCGTACGAGAAGCTAAGTTACGGACTTCGTCTGCAACAACAGCAAAGCCTCGTCCTGCTTCACCGGCTCGAGCCGCTTCAATTGCCGCGTTCAGTGCCAATAAGTTAGTTTGCTCTGAAATTGCACGAATAACATCTAAAATACTGCCAATCGATTTAGTGTGCGTCGCTAATGATTCAATCACGTCACCGACTTGTTTGACGTCTTTAGATAGTTGATTAATGGTTTCACGTGCCCGTGTTACGACTTTCTGACCTTCAATTGATTCCGCATCTGCATCGCGGGCCGTGACTGCGGCTTGAGCTGCGTTAGTTGCAATTTCATTAACCGTAGCGCCCATTTCGTTAATTGCGGTGACCACCATAATCGTACGGTCTTTTTGTAACTGGCTGTCATCTAACGTCTGGTGTGACTGATTTGATACATCAATAGCAGATAAACCTAGCTGTTGGCTTGTGCTGGCCACTTCCAGGACCGTATCTTGGATCTTACTGATAAAACTATTAAAACCACGAGCAAGCTGAGCGATTTCATCATCACCATTAACGGGTAGTCTTTGACGTAAATCGCCTTCGCCTTCACCAATGTTGCGAAATAGCTCGGCAATATGAGCAATAGGGCGGCTGACGGAACCTGCAACCGCAATCGAGATGGCTATAAATACCACTGCAATAAGAATGGTCCATATTAAGATCTGATAAGCGGACTCTTGTAGTAAGGCAAAGACTTCAGCTTCAGGCACTTGAGCCACTAAATACCAATCCATCGATTCAATATAGCTACTGGCAATCAACATGTGTTGGCCATCAACTTCTGCTTTAACTAAGTTAAAGTCACTTTTATTTAGCAGTTGGTTAGTATTGGCATTAGGGTATAAAGTGCTGAGCTTAGCCTTACCTACTTTATTGGTATCTCGATATAGTTTTACGTCACCTTTAGCATCCACTAAAAAGACAAATCCAGTGTCTTCAATTTTGAATGAATCTAATAAGTTAACCATATCATCTAGTGATTTAGCTAAGCCAACAAGCCCACGACCATTTGGCTGCTGATAGTTAATAAACAGTTTAACTTCACCATTGGCTTCGGTAAAAACATTGAGCATGCGCTCTTGTTTACTGTCGCGGTAATCAAAAAACCAACCGTCTTGTTCAGGGGTTAATACCCGTAAAAAGCCGTCTTGTGTATAGTAAGCTGCGGTTTCGCGATCGGCGTAAGACGCTTGAGCTAAGCCGTACTGATTTTTTAGGTCATTTAATTGTGCGATGACGAGGCTTTCTTGGTCCGCTGGGCGACCATTTTGGAGCCAGCCAAGCAACATTCTGCTATTGGCTAGTTGCTCTGCGGCATTCATTAAACTGCTAATTTGCAGGTCTACGTCATTGCGAATTTGCATGACTATGCTTGGCATTTCCGAATTAAGCATACGCTGCTCGACGATTTGCTTCGCACTGCGTTGACTCAGTAATCCGACTAATATTGTTGATAGCAGTACAGCAACTGTCACTGTCAGCAATATTTTTTGTTTAATGGTAAGGGTATTAAATGTGCTCATCTACAACAGCCTCTTGGGGTATATCTATGATATATCGGACACATTGCCAATAAATTGATAGTTATTTTGCTCTTAAGTTAATTAAGTAAACAAAATAGTCTTTTTGCGTAGGTTGTTCTGATTTTATGTGAGTAATAATAGTCTATAAAACAAAAAAAACGCACCTATATTTAAGTGCGTTTTTCGGCGGAGCTAATATTTTAACTATTGGTTAGCTTACATATTTGGGTAGTTTGGCCCACCGCCGCCTTCTGGAGTGACCCAGGTAATATTTTGGCTCGGATCTTTGATGTCACATGTTTTGCAATGAATACAATTCTGAGCATTTATCACAAATTTTTTGTCGCCGGCTTCTTCAATCACTTCATATACGCCTGCAGGGCAGTATCGTTGCGCGGGTTCATCAAATTTAACTAAGTTGACCGAAATCGGAATACTTTGGTCTTTAAGGTGTAAATGGCACAGTTGATCTTCTTCGTGATAAGTATTCGACAGATATACTGAAGACAGCTTATCGAAACTTAATTTACCGTCAGGTTTAGGATAATCAATCTTATTGTAATCACTGGCTAGGCCTAAAGTTGCGTAATCAGGGGTGGTATCCCTAAAGGTCAGCGGAAATTTACCACCAAACCAATTTTGGTCGATGTAATTAAAAGCGCCACCGACTATGGTGCCAAACTTATGTAATGCAGGACCAAAATTACGAGATTGATACAGTTCATCGTGCAGCCAGCTTTCTTCAAAACGTTGTTGGAAGCAATCGAGATCTTTACCACCTTCGATACCAGCCATCAAGCCTTCGCCTAACACTTTGGCTGCGATGATCCCACTCTTGATCGCGGTATGGGTGCCCTTAATTTTAGCAAAGTTAAGTGTGCCTGCATTACAGCCAATAATTAGCCCACCAGGGAAGCTCATTTTAGGCAGTGAATTTAAACCACCTTTAGCAATGGCACGTGCACCATAAGTTAAGCGCTCACCGCCAGTTAATGTTTTGGCAATCACTGGGTGAGTTTTATAACGTTGAAATTCATCAAATGGGCTTAGGTGAGGGTTTCGGTAATTTAAATCAATAATTAACCCCACTGCAACTTGGTTATCTTCCATATGATATAGGAATCCCCCTCCAGAAGAACCATTCACTAGAGGCCAACCGCCGGTGTGAACGACTTTACCTTGTTGGTGTTGTTCAGCAGGGATTTTCCAAATTTCTTTAAACCCTAAGCCATAATGCTGCGGTGTTTTGCCATTGTCTAAATGGTATTTTTGGATCAGCTGTTTACCTAAATGCCCCCGACAACCTTCTGAAAAAACGGTGTATTTAGCATGTAATTCCATGCCTGGCATGTAGCTGTCTTTGTGTTGACCATTTTCGCCAACGCCCATGTCACCAATTAAAATACCTTTGACACTATTGTCTTCATTAAACAGTAATTCACTGGCGGCAAACCCGGGGAAAATCTCTACGCCAAGTGCTTCAGCTCTATTGGCTAACCAACGGGCTAAGTTACTGACACTAATAATGTAATTACCATCGTTGTGCATGGTTTTAGGCACAAAGCTGTTTGGTATTAAGCGCGATTTATTCTCTGAGTTAAGCAGATAAATTTCGTCATGAGTGACTTTAGTCGTTAGCGGGATATCAGATTCACGCCAATCATTAAATAATTCGTCCAATACATCTGCTTCAAATACCGCTCCCGATAAAATATGTGCGCCAACCTCAGAGCCTTTTTCTACCACGCAAACGGTGATTTCCTTGTCGGCATCTTTAGATATTTGCATTAAACGACAAGCTGTTGCTAAACCTGCAGGGCCAGCACCGACTATTACTACGTCGAACTCCATTGACTCGCGTTCCATGTTGTCACCTTTCAAAGTTTCCCGTTCATCGCGGGTTTATTGTTTTTCTACAACGATAACTAAACGATCGTTTATCTTTTTAGTTACCTTACCGCAAAATTCACTTTTGTCACAGTAGCAAACATAATCTTGTCAGGGTGAGTCGAGTCACAAATAGTTAACGATATAATCTTTTTCATTAAGATATTTACTAAAGGGGTATTTGTTAAAAGGCAATTAGGCCTATAATTGGATCTGACGGTTCTCCGAGCTTTGTGTCCTAAGTCAATGATATGGGCAGTTAGCCGTGGTAATTTTGCCACCGGGGTGAGTAAAGAAATGCATTCACCTCCCACACTTGGAAAGGTTAACATGTCCCAATTACAAGATAGTTTTGGTCGAAGGTTTCACTATTTACGAATGTCAGTCACTGACGTTTGTAACTTCAAATGTTCCTATTGTTTGCCAGATGGGTATAAACCCGATGGCAAACCGAGCTTTTTAACCCTCAATGAGATTGAAAATCTTGTTGCAGGCTTTGGCGCCGTTGGCACTCAAAAAGTTCGTATCACTGGTGGTGAGCCCACTCTGCGCAAAGATTTCACTGATATTGTGCGGATTGTTGCGGCGAATCCCAATATTAATACCGTAGCAATGACCACCAATGGTTATCGTTTACAGCAGAATGCTAAAGAATGGTATGAAGCTGGTTTACGGCGTATTAATGTTTCCGTTGATAGCTTAGATCCTAAAATGTTTTATCAAATTACCGGCGAAAATAAGTTTGATCTTGTTATGCGCGGTATTGATGCTGCATTGGAAGCGGGTTTTGAGCGGGTTAAAGTCAACGCCGTATTACTTAAAGGCTTAAACGATAAAGATTTACCACGGTTTTTACAGTGGATTAAACATATACCTATCGATTTACGCTTTATTGAGTTAATGGAAACGGGCTTGGGTCGCGACTACTTTAATGCGCATCATTTAGCTGGCGTTGATATCAAAAAACAACTTGAGCAGCAAGGCTGGTTATACGATTTACCGAGCGTTGATGATGGTCCTGCACAGAACTTTAGTCATGCCGACTACCAAGGTCGTATCGGGCTAATTATGCCCTATGCTAAAAACTTCTGTGCCAGCTGCAATCGCTTGCGCGTATCTGCCAAAGGTAAATTACATTTATGCTTATTTACTGAAAATGGCCTAGATTTGCGCGATTTATTGCAAGACACTTCACAGCAAGATGAGTTAATCACTCGGTTACACGGTCAATTAGCGCAGAAAAAAGAAACCCATTATCTACATCAAGGTATTACCGGTGTGACTCAGCATCTTGCCTCTATTGGTGGTTAAGCGGTTATTGAGCTAAACCGACTGATGCGGACATTTTTGTGACGCTCAGTCGATAGACATTGAATTTTTATTAAGGCAGTAGCAGCATGAGCAATCGTTTTACCCATATTAACGCCGATGGCAATGCCCATATGGTTGATGTCACTGAAAAAGCCGTCACTGAGCGCGAAGCCCGCGCAGAAGCCTTTATTGATATGGCTCCCACTACCTTAGCGATGATTATGAATGGCAGCCATCACAAAGGTGATGTGTTTGCTACCGCACGTATTGCTGGTATTCAAGCGGCTAAAAAAACTGCTGATTTAATACCTTTATGTCATCCGTTAATGCTGACTAAAGTGGAAGTTGAGCTTGAAGCTCAGCCTGAGCACAATCGTGTGCGCATTACCAGTTTATGTAAGCTATCGGGTAAAACTGGTGTAGAAATGGAAGCGCTAACGGCTGCTTCTGTCGCCGCCTTAACCATTTACGATATGTGTAAGGCAGTACAAAAAGACATGATTATTTCTCAAGTTCGTTTGCTTGAAAAACGCGGCGGTAAATCAGGCCATTTTCAAGCTTAAGCTGCCTTATATGAGCTAACGTTCATCCAATATATTTTATGAATAAATGCATTGAGAGACCACTATGATCCAAGTGTTATTTTTTGCGCAAATTCGCGAATTACTCGATACCGCTAAAGTCGAACACAGTGCCGACAATATAGACACCGCCGAAGCATTACGCGCTGCGCTTGCTGCCACTGATGATAAGTGGGCTAAAGTGTTGGCATCAGACAAATTGCTGGTGGCGATTAATCAAACCATGAGCCAATGGGATTCGCCTGTAAATGACGGTGATGAAGTGGCCTTTTTCCCTCCGGTCACAGGAGGGTAATATGAAACAGAGCAATCAAATTATTGTCCGTGTGCATGCTGAAGATTTTAGCGTTGCCGATGAGTATGCGCTCTTGGCCTGCGATAATCAGGATGGTGCAGTAGTCAATTTTGTTGGCAAAGTTCGTGACTTTAATGATGGCTGCGCCGTAACCGATCTAACCCTAGAGCATTATCCTGGAATGACAGAGTCGGTTTTATTACAGATTAGCCAGCAGGCTTGTGAGCGGTGGCCGTTGAACAAAGTGACCATTATTCATCGGGTGGGTACGCTAACGCTTGGTGAGCAAATAGTCTTTATCGGTGTCACCAGTGCCCATCGTAAAGCCGCTTTTGCAGCATGTGAGTTTTTAATCGACTTCTTAAAAACCAAAGCCCCTTTTTGGAAACTGGAAGCGGGCGATACTGGCAGTAAGTGGGTTGAAGCGCGTGATAGCGATCAACAAGCGGCTCAAATGTGGAAAAAGTAATATTGTTCCGTATTACTGGTATACAGTAAGGATAATCTCTCAATGCCTTTCATTAATAGCATTACTCCAATTTTTTATCGGCTGGTAAAGTATATTAACGCAAGTGGTATGGCGGCGTTACTGGCGACGGTTGGTGTGATTGGGTTCAGTTCCGCAAGCTTGGCCAGCGATGCTCCGGCCATTGCTGCAGCGGCTAATATTAAGTTTGCAGTAGATGAAATTGCGATGCGTTTTCAACAGCAAACAGGCTTGGAACTGCGGATTAGTTATGGTTCATCGGGTAATTTTATCACCCAAATTCAGCATGGCGCTCCATTTGAGATGATGCTCAGTGCTGATGAAGGTTATATTGATAAGTTACATCAAGCGGGCTTTACTCAAGACGAGGGCATTGTTTATGCCATCGGACGTTTAGCTCTTGCTGCTCCTAAGGCTTCGCCATTGATTTTAGACCCTGAGCTTGTGGGCTTAAGGCAGTTAATCGATGATGGAAAGCTATCTCGTTTCGCCATTGCCAATCCAGATCATGCACCTTATGGAGTGAGTGCCCGTGAAGTTCTCAAAGCAAAAGGTTTATGGGATGCACTCCAGCCGATGCTGATCTTAGGTGAGAATGCCGGACAAGCGACCCAATTTACCATTAGTGGTTCCACTCAAGGCGGTATAGTGCCGTTATCCTTGGTGTTAACACCTGAGTTTGCTAAGCGCGGTAACTACGTGATTATTCCAGACGTGTTATTTCAACCTCTTAATCAACGGATGGCATTGATGCCACAGGCATCTGAAACGGCCGAGCGATTCTATCAATACATGCAATCTAATGAGGCGCGGCAAGTGTTAACGCAATTTGGATTTAACTTACCTAAGCCTGTCGTTAAGCAGGGTGACTAATGGATTGGCAAGCGCTGTGGCTGTCGGTAAGATTAAGTTGTTTTACCGTTGTAGTGTTAATTCCGCTGGCCATAGTGGTTGGGCGATGGTTAGCGTACCGTCAGTTTAAGGGCAAGTCATTGCTTGAGGCTCTTATCATGGCACCATTAGTATTGCCCCCGACTGTTATTGGCTATTACTTATTGGTCGGTTTAGGCAATCAGAGCATGATTGGCCAGTGGGTTGAACAATTAACCGGTCAACAACTGGTGTTTCATTTCTCAGGGTTAGTCATAGCCTCTATTATTGTTAATATTCCCTTTGCTGTTCAGCCTATTCAACGTGCGTTTGAAACTATTCCTATTGATATTCGCGACGCTGCAGCTTGTTGTGGTATGAGCCGATTACGGATTTTTTTTCGAGTTGAGTTACCCATGATTTGGCCTGGTGTATTAACCGCCCTGGTACTGTGTTTCTCCCATGTGCTGGGTGAATTTGGTGTGGTGTTAATGCTGGGCGGTAACATTGCGGGTGAAACTAAAACTATCTCAATAGCCATTTATGATAGTGTGCAGGCATTCGATTTTGATTCGGCAGGGATGATGTCTTTAGTCTTATTGTTGTTTGCGGTAAGCGCATTAGCACTCACTACCAGTATGTCGAGGCGTTTAGGAGGGCATTATAATGCCTCGCCACGCTGATCTTACTTGTGATATTTCACAAACACTACCTATTCCATTGAAAGCGCATTTTAGTTGCCAAGCGGGTGAGGTCTTAGCGGTTGTTGGCCCATCGGGTGGTGGTAAAACAACACTACTGAGAATGATTGCTGGTTTGACATTACCGCAACAGGGGCAGATTCATTGTGGTGAACAGTTGTGGTTTGATGCACAACAGTCGATTTCACTCACACCACAGCAACGACATATTGGTTATATGCCGCAACATTTTGGTTTGTTTCCGCATTTATCGGCGTTAGATAATGTCATTTCTGGGCTTGATCATGTGCCCAAAGCCTTAAGAAAGCAACGTGCACTAGATTGGTTGGAACGTGTCAATTTGCATGGATTACCTGATCGTTTACCCGCACAATTATCGGGTGGACAGCGCCAACGAGTTGCGCTTGCGCGAGCGCTGGCACGTGAGCCGGCTATTTTGTTATTAGATGAGCCCTTTTCTGCGGTAGATAAAGAAACTCGTGAGCGTTTATACATAGAGTTAGCGCGTTTGAAGCAACAACTATCCATACCGGTAATCATGGTAACCCATGATATTCATGAGGCCTTGTTACTGGCCGATAAAATGATATTAATTAGTCAGGGTAGGATGCTGCAACAAGGCAAACCCTTTGAGGTGTTATCTCATCCTAATGATGAGGCGGTTGCGAGACAGATGGGCTTGAGAAATATTTTTGATGGCCAAGTTGTGTCACAAGATATTGAACGCAACATCACTCAGTTTACACTGGGTGATGAACTCATCGTCTGTGATAGCGCCCCCACATTAGAGATTGGTCAAGCTATTCGTTGGGTTATTCCCAATCAAGGGATTCGCTTTAATGCCATTAGCAGTGGTCGTCTGTGCAAGAGCATAAATAAGTTAGAGGTATTCATTGAATCTGTATTGATAATGGGCGAATCCTCTCGGGTGATCGCATCAGTTGTTGGCATAGGGTCAATCATTAATGCTGATGTACCAACTCATTTAGTGCAAAAGTTATCAATCGCGGCAGGAGTGCAAACGACCATAGCGCTCAAGTCAGACCAAATTCATATTTTAAATATCAGAGACAGTTGATCTTTTAAGATGAATGCAGCCAGAAGGGGACGGCTAAACGATTTTTCCCTTTAGTTATAAGGTATTTTCTTAGAATGGCTAAGTGCCACAACTTATGTCGTATTAGAAACTGTTTATCTCGAACCCAATTTAGCCATCAATGTTCAACAGCCCTTTGTCTTAACTTGGATCGTTAATTTATTTTAAATAACTTTTTAGCTCAGTTTGCTGCGTCGATTAGCGTGTGAGACGCATCAGTGCCAAATAAGATAACATAGCCTACTATTGGCGCGAGTTTGATCACTCTATTCGATCTTTTATACTGATTTTATGTCATAAAATGGCGCTTCAGCATCATTTAAAATGGTATTTATGATCAATTATTAATCTTAGATTTCTTGGGACTTTGGCTGCTCTTAGGTAAAGTGGGCAGGTAATAGCATTTTCAATTATATAGAGGCTCGTGATGGTTCGGTTGCTGCTAGCAATATGCTTTCTTCCTTGTGTCGTGATGGCCACCCCATCTATGCATTCCTTATTGATAAATGGTAATTTTTTAAAGCCCATTTCTGTCATGGAGCAATTAGAACAACAAGATCAAGGTACAATTTGTGACTTTGATGTTGACGTCGAGGAAGGCTTGCTGGTATATAAAATTTCTATGGTTAACGTAGAAACCCACCGAATCAATAAATACGAATATCGGGCCTTAGACGGTATATTATTAACTGAAAAATCGTCTGCCTACGCAAGTGATGATACTGGTCAAGTTAATGCTGCTAAAATGCTCGAAGCTAAACATATGAAGTTTTCAGAATTAGTGACTCTTGCGATAGAAAATCAGCAAGGATATTTAACAAAGGCAGAATTGGACCACGATTTATCAATTAGTTATCTCGAATTAAAATTACTCAATCAAGATAGTAGAAGTACCATTGCTTTCGATATTGAAACTCTACGTCCTCTACCTCTGCTCAAATGGGATTAAAGACTCTATGACTATGCGTATTTTACTGGTTGAAGATGATGCTACTACATTAAAGTATGTAGCTGATGGATTTACTGCTCAGAAATATCAAGTCGACAGTGCGACGGATGGCCAGGAAGGTCTGACGTTAGCCAAACATAATCAATATGATTTATTGATCCTCGACCGTATGTTGCCTAAGTTAGATGGCTTAACGTTATTATCAGCTCTGCGTACCAGTGGCAACAAGACACCGGTACTTATTCTATCGGCCTTGAGCCATGTTGATGAACGCGTAAAAGGTTTACGTGCCGGTGGTGATGACTACATGACTAAGCCATTTGCGTTTGCAGAGCTATTAGTGCGTGCGGAAAAACTTGCTCAACGTAATGTGGTTGAACCTGCTGCCACTGATATTGAAGTGGGTAGTCTAAAAATGGAGTTATTAACCCGTAAAGTTACCCTTGATGACAGCGAGTTAATGCTACAACCCAAAGAATTCCAATTACTTAAATATCTAATGGAGCATCCTAATCAAGTCATTAGCCGCACATTACTATTTGAAGCAGTATGGGATTACCATTTTGATCCTCGTACTAACGTGATTGATGTGCACATTGCCAAGTTACGTCGCAAGTTTGAAGAGCTTGGGCATGGTGAGCTAATTGAAACCGTAAGAGGGGCTGGATATCGCCTTTGCAAAAGGCATTAAGCCTTACCAAAGTAGTGCGTGGCGGATCACGCTGATCTTCTCTACATTAGTAACAATATTGATTGTTATGTTGGTGCTTAGTCTCTATCGACAGCTAGTGATTGAGCAACAAAATCAGGTAGATAAACATCTTGCTGCAGAAATGCAACGTTATCAGCAGTTGGCTTTAACAGTCAATCGCCGTAGTTTTGCTGCTCAAATTCGTGCTGCCGATCCCAAAACAGCCTTGATTGCCTGGCGCAACAGCGTTGATATGGTCGGCGCACTGACTTTTTTACCTGAAAACATGCCGCAACTGCCTGAAACCAGAGATTTCCCTATTTTTACCGGCGGTCCAGATAAGCTGCATATTCTCACCGGTGGCCTAGTTATTACCCGTTATGGTCCAGTCCTTATTGCGACGCGAACTGATCAGTTAGCGGCACTAATTGAGAAATTCATTAATGCTGCTTTCTGGGCGGTGGCATTTACCTTAGGACTGACACTGGCATTAGGGTATATATTCTCAAAAGCCATTCTTAGACGACTGGTCGAATACAACCGCTTAAGTGAACAAATTGAAGCTGGACACTATGAGACGCGCTTGCCGGTAAGTGAAAGCCAAGATGAGTTTGATATGCTTGCGCGGCAATTTAATTTGGTGCTCGACACATTAGAGCAAAACTTGCGTGCGGTTCGGGGTGTAACCGATAATATTGCCCATGATTTACGAACCCCGTTGTCACACTTACGTATCGGGATTGAGCTATTATCGCAAAAACCTACCGCTGAACTTGCCGATGCCACCGCCGAGTTACTCGAAGAGTTAGACCACTGTCTGGGAACATTTGATGCCATGTTATCGTTAACTCGCATTGAAGAAGGCCAGCAAATGCTTGATTTACAGCCAGTGAGTTTGCAGCAAATCTGTCAAGATTTATTCGAAATGGCGGAAGTGATTGCCGAGAGTCGCGACCAAGTGCTGAAAATCAGCTTAGAAGATGATATTCAGGTTAATGGCGACAAGTATTTGCTGTTCCAAGCCTTGTTTAATCTGGTTGATAACGCGATCAAGTATTCCCCAGACGGTGCGACAATTAGCATTATCCAACAGGGGAAGCATATTCAAATTAGCGACAATGGCCCGGGTATTATTGACGAAGATAAAGAGCGAGTATTTGATCGCTTAGTCCGTTTAGACCCTAGTCGTCATTACAAAGGCACTGGGTTAGGTTTGTCGATGGTGAAGGCCATTCTATCGCGCCATAAAGCGACCATTTCACTACACGATAATAATCCGGGTTTGCTGGTGAGTATTCACTTTAAATAATAGTGCACTCGGCATTTAATCCTGGTTGGATAATTTATGTATCAACTGCTCAGTGATCAAACAGATTTTATTATTATCAGTAAGTCTGCCAATGTCCATTTTCACAGTCAAGATGGCACTGCTGGAGTGATTGCTCAGGCTGAGGCTGATTTAGGTTATAAGCTTTATCCGGTTCATCGCCTCGATACGCCTACATCTGGTTTATTGATTGTGGCTAAATCGCCACAAGCGGCCAATGTATTCACTCAGATGTTTACTCAGCATCAAGTACAAAAATATTATTTAGCCATTGCCTGTGGTAAGCCTAAAAAGAAGCAAGGTTGGATTATTGGCGATATGGCTAAGTCGCGTCGCAGCATGTATAAATTACTGCGAACCACTGATAACCCCGCAGTTACACAGTTTTTTAGTCAGAGCATTGCCCAAGGAATACGGCTGTACTTGCTCAAACCGCTCAGTGGTAAAACTCATCAATTACGAGTGGCTTTAGCCAGTATTGGCGTGCCTATTTTAGGCGATCAACTTTATGGTAATGAGCTCAGTGATAGGTGCTATTTACATGCGTACAGTTTGCATTTTAGTTATCTAGATAAGACTTATGTTTTCCAACATGTGCCATCATTCGGAGAACACTTTCTATTGCCTCAATGCCAACAACTTATTGGTAATCAGTGGCAATCGCCGAGTGATTTGTCTTGGCCAAGTAAGTGATAGTTTTTTCTATTAATAAGAATATCGGTGCATTTCTATTACCCAAGTTGAGGTTTATCTAACCAGCTGTTGCAATACAGTTGCGGCCGGCTTTTTTGGCATCATACATGGCTTTGTCGGCTTGGGCTAAAATGTGCTTAATGGGGTTTTTGGGAGTGACAATAGCGCAACCAATGCTTGCCGTTATACTAAGCCTCTCTTCACCAGTATCAATTCCCAGTTCTGCAAGTTCTTGCTGACATCGTAAAGCCATTTCATGCGCCTGCGCTAGTGTGAACTAAATCTGCAAAAGGGCTCGTACTGACTATTGCCGGGTTGTGGAGATTATCTCATTGGCTTGCTCTATCGAGTCAAGCGAACAAATCGTATTACGCCCCCTACTTTTTGCGAGATACATAGCATCATCAGCTAGCTGTAATAGTTGTTCAATACTGAGGTGAGTTTTACAGGTGGCATAACCAATACTGAGGGTGGTGCTGATGTGTTTTTTTTGCCACACGATGACGCTTTCTTTGATTTTTTGTTGTATCTTTTCGGCCACAATTTGAGCCTCTTTTTTATCAGTTAACGGCAGTATGATGAGAAACTCCTCACCACCATAACGACAAATAAAATCGATTTTACGCAGTGTGTTTTGTAACGTTTCAGCTGTGTGTTTGAGCACTTTATCACCGGCTAAATGTCCATATGTATCATTGATACGTTTGAAATGGTCTAAGTCGAGTACCATTAAGCTATAAGCTAAATCATTTCGTAACCACAAGGCATCAACCTGCTTGAGTTTGTCCAGTAATGCATGCCTATTCCATAAGCCGGTTAATTGATCCTTGTTAGCTAACCGCGCCACTTTGAACACTAATCGAGCCAGAGCATTACCAAATAATACTAGATTAGTTAATAATAACAGTATGATATAGCTCCATAATACTAAGGGTGAGTTAAGTTTGTCGGCGGCAGAAATATGCGCAAGTTGTTGTGGAGAAAATAACAAAACAATTGCTCGGATGATAAATAATAAACCAATAGTAAAAAAGGGCACGTTAAGTAAGGCGGCATAATAAAGCGGTAAGTGTTTTTTTACTGCCCGAAAATTATCAATACCACTGAGGGAAATGAAGATAGCTGCAGTCATGCTCATCACAATAACTAAGTAAACGGCATAGATCACTGAGGGTGGTACTAACAGCATTAATAGTGCCGCAGTTGTCAGCAATATTAGATCAAAACGGTAGGATAAAGCTTGTTTAAATAAGTATTGGCAGCCCCAATGCACCAGAGCAAATCCCAAGAGTATTGTCATGTCGGCAACAAACCAGTATAAATAGTTAATTGCTTCAGTGCGTTGAGTGTAAAGTAAAATGCCGATAACAGTGAAAGTGTTAGCCGCAGCGAAGCACCAACTGGCTCTGGGTGCTATGTGTAATAGAGTGGCAAGCAATGTCCAAGCTATTGCACAGCTAAGCGCAATTAAGCTGAAAAATTGTACAAAAACAATACTCTGGCTATTTTCCATGTGACTCATTACTATCGGGAAGAAGACGGTTCCATGATGCAATATCAATATACAAACAAAATAATAGGATAATTATTCTAGTTAACAACTTGTATCGTATACTCTTTTTATAATAGTTATAGCTAAATTAATCAATTTAAATAAGGCAACGAAAATGGATACTAATAAATTATTACTAGTGATTATTGCGATTTTGCTTCCACCTGTGGCGGTATTGCTCAAAAAAGGTATGGGCAAGGATTTATTAATTAATATCCTATTATGTATTTTCTTTTTTGTCCCCGGGCTTATTCATGCTTTGTGGGTAGTATTACAAGAGTAAAGGCTAGTATCAGATACCGCTGAGTCGCTGATAAGTTGGAATCGATAGGGTTTTAATCACTTTAAGATTATAATTGCTTGGTAGAAATGCTATTAAGTGACCAACATGAATCGTAAAAAGAAAATTAATCAAACCCTGAAAGCTAAAGCCAAGAAGGCCAATGCTAAACTCCATGCAGCCAACAAATCTCCTTATATTGCCAAAGCCGATCGCGAAAAGCTTATGCAAGCGCAATTGATAGCCGCGCCAACAGTAGGTTTAGCTGACAGTGAATCAAGTGATACAGATACTATCCAGTAGCATCTGTATCATGAACTCGCGATGTCGTTTCACTTACGCATGTACACCACAGATTTTACACTGGGGTTGTTTAGGCAAGCGCATTTGTCTAAATTCCATGGTCATGGCATCTATCATTAGCAACTTCCCAGTTAACGCTTGACCGATACCTGTGATGACTTTTATCGCTTCAGTTGCTTGAATGCAGCCTATCATGCCAACCACTGGAGCAAGAATACCCGCTTCGACGCAGGTTAATTGCTGCTCGCCAAATAAAGCGCTAAAACACTGATAACACGGGCTATCTTCTCGGTAGTCAAATACGGTTACCGTGCCTTCCATTCTGATTGCAGCAGCAGACACTAAGGGGACTTTGTGCTCAAAACAACTTTTGTTGAGCTGTTCTCGAACAAGCATGTTGTCGGTGCAGTCAAGAATTAAGCTGTGCTGGCTTACCGAGGCATTTATCTCATTATCATCTAATTGCGCATTAATGGTATTGAGAGTAATCAATGGGTTTAGCTGCATCAATGCCTGTTTGGCAGACGCCACTTTCGGCTGACCAATATTGGCGTCATGGTGTAATACTTGGCGTTGTAGATTTGAAAGCTCCACCGTATCAAAATCAACTAAGGTGATTTCACCAACCCCCGCCACAGCAAGATATTGGCTTGCTGCACAGCCTAAACCGCCAGCGCCAATAATTAACACCTTGGCAAGTTTAAGCTTTTCTTGGCCATCTATATCGATAGCTTTAATCGAAATCTGCCGGCTATAACGCAGCATTTCAGTGTCGGTCAGTATTTCTTGCTCAAGTGAGTCCATAATATTCCTAACACAACACGTTATTAAAAGGCTCTACAGTCACTTGGACACCCTTAGATGTGTCGCCTTGGAATTGATCTAATATTACAAAGCAATTAGCTAAGCTCATTGATGTCAGCATACCCGATCCTTGGCCACCTGTGATGGCCACTTCAAGTTCGCCCGCTTCATTGCGACTGAGTATGCCGCGTTGGTATTCGACTCTGCCAGGATGTTTACGTATATCCGTCAGTAACTTGGCTTGGCAAAATAAAGGCGTAACCGGTTTGAGTCCCTGCATCTTTTTCAAAATAGGTAATACGAGCTTATAAAAAGTCACCATCGAAGAGACCGGGTTACCGGGTAAACCACAGAAAATAGCATTATCTATTTTACCGAAAGCAAATGGTTTTCCTGGTTTAATGGCTAGTTTCCAAAAGGTGATTTTGCCTTCTTCAGATAAGATTTGTTTAGTAAAATCAGCGTCACCAACAGAGACACCGCCTGATGTGAGCACCATATCCGCTTGGCTAGCCGCTTCTTTAAATGCTCCGCGAATCGCTTCTTTATTGTCGGCTATTACGCCCAAATCAATCCATTCAACATTACTTTTACTCAGTAAGCCTTGGATTGAATAGCGGTTAGAATCATAAATCTGTCCTGGCGCCAATTCGCTTCCCACCGGGCGTAATTCATCGCCAGTGGAAAAGAAGGCCACTTTTAATTTGCGTGTCACCCTTACTTGGCTGATACCAATGGTGGCGAGTACCCCCATTTCTGCCGCGCGGATAATGACACCACGGTGTAATACTTTTGTACCAGCCAGCAGTTCTTCACCGCGACAGCGCACATTGGCGCCTAAGCGATGTGGATGTTCAATACTAATCTGGTTTTGGTTTGCTTGAGTTTTTTCTTGCATTTGTACGGTATCAAAACCTGGGGGAATAGGAGCACCGGTCATAATGCGGATACAACTATTAGGTAGCACTTTGCCACTGAATGGGTGGCCTGCAAAAGAGCTACCCACTAATGTGAAAGTTGTTTTATCTTGTGATGCCGTTAAGTCTGCAAACCGAAATGCATAACCGTCCATAGAAGAGTTATCAAAAGGGGGTAAATCAATACTTGAGGACAGATCTTCGGCAAGAACCCTGTCGATAGCTTGGGTTAATGTTACCATTTCGGTATCTTGAGTTGCTTCAACTTGAGCTAAAAGTTGCTCAATCGCTTGATCGGGATGCAGCAATGTTGGTTGAGCGCAAGGGTCTTGATTACTAGACATCAGAACTTCCTTAATGAAATGCCAAAATACGCTGTAGCGTATTTTGGCTGAAAAATAGGTGTTTGCATTTTCATGGGGCTTAGTATGCCATGATGGCACAAGCGTTTTATGATCACACTTAAGGTTTTAAATTTTATGCCGAAAAATAACGCCAATGCTGGTTGGTACTTGTACATTATTCGCTGTGCAAATTCACATTTATATACAGGTATTACCACGGACATTGCGCGCCGCTTTGCTGAGCATCAAACAGGCAGTCCAAAGGCGGCTAAATATTTAAAAGGTAAAGGCCCGTTAACCCTGGTTTACCAAGAATCCTTAGCGGATCGAAGTGAGGCATCAAAACGCGAAAGTGCGATTAAAAAACTGTCTCGCCAGCAAAAGTTAGTGTTAATTGAACAGCATCAGCGACTAAGGCGTCACTCTACCAGCGATAACATGCTTGTAGAGTGACTAGCAGATTACTTAGATACCCTTAACACAGGATATTTCATGTATTGGTTATCATAATATGGGCTGCGTTCATAAAACCAACGTAGTCTTGCTTCACTGTCTTTGGCAAAATCAGGGTTCTTTAGTGCGAGATTGAATTCAGCTTGTAGGCCGGGTTTCTCTTGTAACATTTTTGCCGCTAAAGGTTCAACCGCATAATCTTCAATGTATTCGGTGCGGGTGAAAATAGGATTAAAAAATCCCCAGTAAAACAATGAATCCTCTGCTTGTGGCTCGAGCAGCAGCATGGCTAAATCGCCCAAAGGCTGGTCGGTTAGAATACGCACAGTACCTGCAGGAAGATCAGTAGTAACTTTGTGAATGGTCGTTTTGGCGGTGACTGTTTGATGGCCTTCGTAATCAGCACTAGAAAACATGGGCTCGCTGAATTGATATTGCTGTGCGGTTACTGTGGTGACTTGATTAAGACGCGTCATTCTGATGCCGTGTAAAGCGAGACGATCAATCACATCAGCCCACTGTGGTGGAATATAATACGCCACAGGACGCGTCACTGTCACAATCGGTTTGGTATTAGCCACAACCGGTAAGTTTTTATATAACTTAGGTTCACCTGTCCAGCGTACTACTTTGTCGCCACTGATTGGGCTTTGCTCAATACGGTAATCAATACCTTTAAAGTCTCGCCCTTGTGCTAATGTTTGGTTTTCCCAGCTTAGGGTTAACTTGCTTGGATTTCGGTATTTATCTTCATTGATGGCAGATTTTAGCTTAGTGCTATTTTGGGCCACTGTTTTAAGGGTTTGTTCAAGCATGACATAGGTGCCAAGTACGCGTTGCTTGTAGGGCTTAAGGCTATGGTTTTCAATTAAAATGGTGGGTAAATGACGGGCATCGCCATAGCCATTGGAGAATCGTGGGCTAGGGTTCCAAAGTGATATACCTTTACTCATGTCGGTATTGTCGTTAGCAAAAACTAATGGACCAGGTATGTGGCCTTGTTCTGTTAAGGCTTGTTCTACCTCTGGACGATAAATAGTCTCTAGCCATTTAAAAATGCTCGGGCTGTAACCTTGAGCGACGTTGTAGCCAAAGGTGACATCATATTGGTAGTCAATGCCATCGGTCACATGGACATCTATATATAAATCTGGCTGCCAAATATTAATAGTGCGAATAAGGTGCTGCATTTCCAGTGCATCAGCTTTGGCATAATCACGGTTTAAATTAAGGTTTTTAGCCGTAGTACGCCAACCCATGTTCACAGGTCCACGCTGATTAACGCGGTTAAATTTGCTGCTGCGCTCGTGAGCATCAACACTGAAAATAGGGATAAACAGTAAGTTAACGTTTTCAAGTAACTCGCGTTTGTGGTTATGACTGATATCACGCAATAACATCATCCCAGCATCTTTACCGTCAATTTCGCCAGCATGAATGCCCGCTTGCACTAGCACGGTCGCTTTACCATTATCACTCAATGCTTGCGCAGTTGATGCTCCATCTTGCGACGCAACAATCATCCATATATCTCGGCCTTGGGGACTTTTGCCGATACTAACCAGTTGTAATACATCGCTGCTGTCGACGAGTTTGTTTAACCATTGCACCGTATCATGATAGTTCGGGCTAGAAACGTAACCGTTTTGCTCAAACGGAGTGATCCATGGCTGATCTGCACTTAATAACAAGGTTTCACTTGCACCAGACCAAGGGTGAATTGGCGGCAGTATATTGTCGTTTTCAAAATGTGCAGTGTGCTCTGTTGCGACTATGGGCGTCGAAGATGCAGCATCATCAGCATGAGTGAAAGTAGAACAAATCAGTAACGGACTAACCATTAAACTTGCAAGCAAAAAGCGGCGCATGAATATCCCTGTAAATGGTGATGGTGTTGACATAATAACGGTAATAACATCATAGCATTGCCTATCAACAGTTTCAGTGGCTTTATGCTGTAATTTTACAGATAAAAAATCCCAACCGAAGTTGGGATTTTAGGCATGACATCGCATTATGTTAATTGCGAATTCTTGCTGGCTTATTTAGACGTTTGGGCCAGCATTTTTGATTGCTTCAGACACTTTATATTTAGCAAAGTTGTCACTGAACTCTTGTGCTAGTTGTTGTGCGTATTTGTCATAGTCAGCTTTATTTTCCCATGTATTAACTGGGTTGAGTAAAGCGGTATCTACACCCGATACACTAACAGGTACATTTAGGTTGAGTTTATCGATATGCACTGTGGCGACATCTTTTAATTCACCACTTACAATCGCGTCAACAATGGCGCGAGTGGTTGGAATATCAAAACGTTTGCCTACACCGTGTGGACCACCCGTCCAGCCGGTGTTAACAAGGTAAACTTGGCTACCAAACGACTCAATGCGTTTCATTAGCAGCTCGGCATACACACCTGCAGGACGTGGGAAGAATGGTGCACCAAAGCATGTTGAGAACGTTGACTGGATTGCCGATGTTGAGCCCATTTCTGTTGAGCCCACTTTTGCGGTATAGCCTGATAAGAAGTGATACGCTGCTTGCTCTTTGCTTAACACTGACACTGGCGGTAATACACCTGAGACATCACAGGTTAAAAACACAACGGCATGAGGCTCGGCACCACGGTTATCTTCTTTACGCTGAGCGATATGCTCTAAAGGATAGGCTGCACGACTGTTTTCGGTCAGGCTAGTGTCTTTATAGTCAGGTACTCGCTGTTCATTCAGAACGACGTTTTCCAACACAGTTCCAAAACGAATCGCATCCCAAATCACTGGTTCATTTTTCTGGCTCAGGTCGATACATTTAGCATAACAACCACCTTCGATATTAAACACGCCACCCGGAGCCCAGCCGTGTTCATCATCACCAATTAAGAAGCGTTTTGGATCAGCGGATAGGGTTGTCTTACCTGTACCCGATAAACCGAAAAATAATGTGGTATCACCATCATGGCCAACATTGGCCGAGCAATGCATTGGTAATACACCTTTAGCAGGTAATAAGAAGTTCTGTACTGAGAACATCGACTTCTTCATTTCGCCAGCGTATTTTAAGCCCGCAAGCAGTACTTTTCTCTCGGCAAAGTTAAGAATAACCGCCGCGTCAGAGTGGGTGCCATCACGATCCGGTTCACACACAAACCCAGGCGCATTGATAATTTGCCATGTGTCTTTGTTGCCACGATTAAAGCTTTCTGGCGCGATGAATAAGTTACGAGCAAACAGCTGATGCCAAGCATATTCAGTGGTTACACGCACTGGAATATAATGATCATCATCAGCGCCGACTTCAAGTTCAGACGTAAATAACTCTTTGTCTGCAAGGTAAGCTTCTACACGGCCCCATAATGCATCGAATTTACCCGCTTCAAATGGACGGTTTACTTTGCCCCATTCAATATCCGCTTCTGTATTTGCCTCTTTGACAATAAAACGGTCATTAGGCGAGCGACCTGTTCTTTCTCCTGTTTTGGCCACTAATGCACCATTCGCGGTGAGCTGACCTTCTCCACGAAGAAGCGCTATTTCTACCAGCTGTGCTGTCGTAGGGTTAAGGTGAACGCGGTTAGATACATCCGCCATAGTGTTGATCTCCATGTCTTTTAGGTCGTGTTTCGCAGTGAATCGCTATTGGGGTTAGGTGTTCAAACTTAGCTTGATATTATTTTTTGCGCGGAGGCTATAAGCTAATGTCAGGGATTGTAACGCAAGTTAATGTTTTGGTAACGAACAGTTTGGTAATATTTTTGAAAGTTATTTTGTTTTGAGGGGGTTTTTAGTGATTTTTAAGCAAAAAAAGCGCATTGCGCGCTTTTTTGTCATGGGTTACGTAGGTTGTAACGGTATGAATTACTGTTTTGACTGACTGCTATGGCTGCCCGAATATAGTGCGGCAATATCTATTGCGTCAAAAGCGTATTTTGCTGTGCAGTATTCGCAATCCATTTCGATTTTGCCATCTTCAGCCAAAATGGCCTCAACTTCATGTTGTGATAAGGTCTTGATAGCAGCGCCACTGCGTTCATATGAACAGCTACATTTAAAGGTAACATCAACAGGGTCAAATAAACGTACTTCTTCTTGATGATACAAGCGATGTAATACCTGTTCAGCATCCAGTGTAAATAGCTCTTCTGCTTTAATTGTAGCGGTCAATGCTGCTAAATGTTCAAAATCATCCGTTTGATCTGACTTCGATGGCAATACTTGCAGCAGCATACCTGCAGCTTGTTTGCCGTTAGCAAATAACTGAATTTGAGTCGGTAATTGCTCTGATTGATTAAAATATTCTTCTAAACATGCGGCTAGATTGACATGGTCTAGTGATACGATACCTTGATAACGTTCACCTTCATCAGGTGTTAAGGTGATCACCATGTAGCCTTTACCAAACATTTCCTGCAGGCTCGCATCATCTGCAATATCATCATTCCAACGGGCAACACCACGTAAAACTTGCTTATTGTTACCATTAATTACCGCTAAAGAAACCGGGCCATCGCCTTGTAACTGCACGCTAATATCGCCATTAAATTTAATGGTGGCGGTCAGTAATGATGTTGCCGCCATTAACTCACCAATTAGATGCTCTATTGCCACGGGATAAGTATGTGCAGAAAGCACTTCTTGGTAGCTATTTTCTAATTGGACTATTTCGCCACGCACATCGACGTTATCAAAAATGTAGCGATGTAAAATATCGTTGTTCATTTGTATTCTCTTACTCTTTGGGCGCTTAGTAGTCTTTAAAGCGCATAATCTGTCGTCTTTGTTTTTTATCCGGTTTATGATCTGGGGCCGGATTGTTCAATATATTTAACCGTCTTGCTTCAGCGTTTATAATCCGTTTACTGATGCTTTCTGGTGTTTCTTCGTATAGGGTTTGCGCTACATTGGCGCTTTGTCTATGACCAGATAATTGGATGACAAAAACCTCTTTATCATCATTACCTTGACGAAGACGGATTTTTGCACCGACTTCTGCATTCTTACTGGATTTAGTCCGTTGGCCGTTGTAATGTACTTTACCGCCATTGATCATGTCTTTTGCGATAGCGCGGGTTTTATAAAAACGTGCCGCCCATAACCATTTGTCGAGCCGAATAACGCTTTTTTCGGGCTGAGTTTGAGTCAAATGACCTCCAAAACAGGGATGATTTCACAGACTGAGTAACCTAACTGCCATACAATGTGTGTATTATCGTAATAGAGGGCAATATTATGGCTCTTTTATGGTCGCAAAGTTAGCATATTTGATGGAGATTCGCCAATCGATATGCTCTGGGGTTGTCGCTTTATCCTGTGTGAGTTAGCATGACGACTTCACATATATTTAACGAATTTTATTAACAATTAGAACAGAGACCTGTACCAAGGCGTATAGAGGGTCCAATAACATATGGATTTATTAGATAAACTGATCACCAACGCAGCAAAAATACCGCATAAACGATTGAGTATGATTGTATTTTGGCTGGGATTGATCATTGTGTTGCTACTCGCAGCACAAATCACATGGAAGTTGATGCCAGTATCATCGCAATCTGCGGTGTGGCAACCATCCCCCATCTCTGCGGGCACTGCAAAGCGTATTGAGCTTGCCGGTGTGCGTGACCTATTTCTTTTTGGCCGCTTAGACAATAACAACGACAAGCCTAAAGTCGAAGTCGTAGAGCAAATAACAGATGCACCTAAAACAAACTTGTCAATTCAATTGACGGGAGTTGTTGCATCCACCGAGGAAGCTCAAGGCTTAGCCGTCATTGAATCAAGTGGTCAACAAGAAACGTATAGTTTAGGCGATAAAATTAAAGGGACTTCGGCTTCTTTAAAAGAGGTTTATGCTGACAGGATCATTATCAGTAACAGTGGCCGTTATGAAACCTTAATGCTTGATGGGCTTCAATACACCACACAAGGTGCGGCAAACACCCAGTTACAACAAGCTAAAGTTGATCAACAGGTCACTCGAGTTGATCGTCGCGATAATGAACGTTTTTCTGAAGATCTGTCTAATTCTCGTGACGAGTTGCTAGCAGACCCAAGTAAAATTACAGACTTTTTGGCTATTTCACCGGTACGTAATGGTGATGAATTAGCGGGTTACCGTTTAAACCCTGGCAAAGACGTCGCATTGTTTAAGCAAGCGGGTTTTCAGGCTAATGATTTAGCCAAATCAATAAATGGATTTGATCTGACCGATATGGGTCAGGCATTAGAAGTGATGGCACAATTGCCTGAGCTCACCGAAATGGCTGTCATGGTTGAGCGTGAAGGGCAGTTGGTCGAAATCATGTTTAGTTTGCCAGAATAATTTGGCGTTAGAGGATTGAGTAGAATGAATAATAAAGGGATCCGACATAAGATTATTGCTGGAATGCTGATGGGAGCTGCGATGATAGCAGCACCAAGTGCTTGGTCGGAACAATATGCCGCCAATTTTAAGGGCACTGACATTCAAGAGTTTATTAATATTGTCGGTAAAAACCTCAATAAAACCATTATTGTAGATCCAACCGTACGTGGCAAAATCAATGTCCGCAGTTACGATTTGCTCAATGATGATCAATATTACCAATTCTTCCTTAACGTACTTCAAGTGTATGGTTATGCTGTGGTTGAAATGGAAAACCATGTCATTAAAGTGATTAAAGATAAAGATGCCAAAATGGCTGCTATTCGCGTTGCCGATGACAAAGCTCCAGGTGTCGGCGATGAAATGGTTACCCGTATCGTGCCTTTATACAATTCTGAAGCTAAGCAGCTCGCACCATTACTTCGACAGTTAAATGATAATGCTGGTGGCGGTAACGTCGTCAACTATGACCAATCAAATGTACTAATGATTTCTGGCCGTGCAGCGGTAGTCAATAAGCTGGTCGAAATTGTTCGTAGAGTCGATAAGCAAGGCGATACAGATGTGCAAGTGGTGGCATTAGATTATGCCTCTGCAGGTGAGATAGTTCGAATTGTAGATACTCTTTACCGTTCCAGTGCCAATCAATCACAACTTCCAGGTCAAGCACCTAAAGTGGTCGCGGATGAACGCATGAATGCGGTGATTGTCAGTGGCGATGAGAAAAGCCGCCAGCGTGTGATTGAACTGATTAAGCGTCTCGATGCCGAACAAGCGAGTACTGGTAACACCAAAGTCCGTTATTTACGTTACGCCAAGGCAGAAGACTTAGTTGAAGTATTAACTGGTTTTGCACAAAATTTACAAGACAATAAAGAGGGCGCTAGTGCCCAAGGCAACTCAAGTAAGCGTCGTAGTGATATCAATATTATGGCCCACAGTGACACTAACTCTTTGGTGATTAGTGCTGAGCCCGATCAACTGCGTACTATTGAAAGTGTGATTAATCAGCTTGATATTCGCCGTGCGCAAGTGCTTGTTGAAGCCATTATTGTTGAAATAGCCGAAGGCGACAACGTTGGTTTTGGCGTGCAATGGGGTAGCGAAGCGGGTGGACTGACTCAGTTTAACAATATCGGTCCAACGATTGGTGAAGTGGGTGCTGGGATCTGGGCGGCGCGTGAAACCGATGGCACTACCGTAACCACTACTTCTGGTACTGAGTCTAATACTGTTGTTAATCCAACGACTGAAGGCGACTTTACGTTGATCGCGCAAGCACTCGGTAAAGTCAATGGTATGGCCTGGGGCGTGACGACAGGTAACTTTGCTGCGTTAATTCAAGCCGTTTCAAGTGATACTAATTCAAACGTACTAGCCACACCGTCGATTACCACGCTCGATAACCAAGAAGCGTCGTTTATAGTTGGTGATGAAGTGCCCATTATTACCGGTTCAACCTCCAGCTCTAATAATGACAACCCTTTCCAAACGGTAGAACGAAAGGAAGTGGGAGTTAAATTAAAAGTCGTACCGCAAATTAACGAAGGTTCATCGGTTAAATTAACTATCGAACAAGAAGTGTCGGGTGTTAATGGTAACACTGGCGTAGACATCAGTTTCTCTACACGCCGTTTAACCACAACTGTCATGGCAGATTCAGGCCAAATTGTCGTCTTGGGCGGTTTAATTAACGAAGAAGTTCAAGAAAGTATTCAAAAAGTGCCAATTCTTGGTGATATTCCTTTTATTGGTCATTTATTTAAGTCTTCTTCTAGCAAGAAAACCAAAAAGAATCTGATGATTTTCATCAAGCCCACTATTATCCGTGATGGCATTACAATGGAAGGTATTGCCGGGCGCAAATATAATTACTTCAGAGCATTGCAGCTGGAACAACAAGCGCGTGGTATTAACTTAATGCCAAAGACTCAAGTACCTGTATTAGATGAGTGGAACCAAGAAAATTATATACCGGACGACGTCAACGACATGCTTGATCGCTATAAAAGCGGCAAAGGATTGAGTACTGATATGCGTGATTCAGATCCCGCTTTACGTACCATCGATGAAAGCATGCAAAAGGACAAGGCTCAAAACAATGACTGATAGCGTGATAACTGAGCCATTAGCCCAAGTATCTAGTGACGTTGCCATGGAAGTGGTCGAAGGTGATGGGGTTTTTCACTCCAACAGTAAAGAACGTTTGCCGTTCGCCTTTTCACATCGCTTTCAATTAGTGTTAGCGAAAGATAACGATCAGCTTTGTCTTTTTTATACTGATAAAACGCCGCTCAGTGCCATGCTAGAAGTACGGCGCTATGCGGGTGTTGAGTTACCGTTGATTAAGCTAGAAGTGGCTAAGTTTGAGGCTAAATTAACTCAAGCATATCAAGCTAACTCCTCTGAAGCTCAACAGCTTATGGAAGATATCGGTAACGAGATGGACTTATTCACTCTGGCCGAAGAATTACCGCAAACCGAAGATTTGCTTGAAGGCGATGATGACGCACCAATTATTAAATTAATTAATGCGTTATTGTCTGAAGCCATTAAAGAAGAAGCCTCAGATATTCACATCGAAACCTATGAGAAACAATTAATTGTTCGTTTCCGTATTGATGGTGTGTTGAAAGAAGTATTAAAGCCAAATCGTAAGTTGTCATCTTTGTTGGTGTCGCGGATTAAAGTGATGGCGCGCTTAGATATTGCCGAAAAACGCCTCCCACAAGATGGACGTATTTCGCTGCGTATTGCTGGTCGTGCTGTCGATGTGCGGGTATCAACTATGCCATCGAGTCATGGTGAGCGCGTGGTAATGCGTTTACTGGACAAAAATACCGGTAACTTAGACTTACAACAACTGGGTATGACACCAGGCATTCGTGAAAAATTCGATGAACTAATTCGTAAACCTCACGGAATTATTCTTGTTACAGGGCCTACCGGTTCTGGTAAAAGTACCACCTTGTACGCTGGGTTAACGGAAATTAATTCTAAAGACACCAATATTTTAACGGTTGAAGATCCGATTGAATATGAATTAGAGGGCGTTGGTCAAACTCAGGTCAATACTAAGGTCGACATGACTTTTGCTCGTGGATTACGCGCCATTTTACGTCAAGATCCTGATGTGGTGATGATTGGTGAAATTCGTGATTTAGAAACCGCGCAAATTGCGGTGCAAGCATCATTAACCGGTCACTTAGTGATTTCAACTTTACATACCAATACCGCATCAGGGGCTATTACCCGTCTGCAAGATATGGGGGTAGAACCCTTTCTAGTGTCATCTAGTTTGCTTGGCGTACTCGCTCAACGTCTTATCCGTACATTATGCCCACAGTGTAAAGAAGCACATGAGCCAGATGAGCGTGAACGTGAGTTACTGGGTATTACAGCGAACGACACCCGTATTATTTATCGCGCTAAAGGGTGTAAGGCTTGTGGCCAAAATGGTTATCGAGGTCGAACCGGTATTCATGAGCTACTTATCGTTGATGACAATGTCCGCGAGTTAATTCATGGCGGCAGGGGCGAATTAGCCATTGAAAAATATGTGCGTAAATCGATTCCAAGTATCCGCCATGACGGTATGAGTAAAGTACTCTCCGGTGTGACCACCCTAGAAGAAGTATTGCGAGTGACACGCGAGGAGTAATCAATGGCGGCGTTTGAATACAAAGCCCTTGATAGCAAAGGCAAACAACAAAAAGGTGTGATTGAAGCTGATACGGCACGCCATGCAAGAAGCCAGCTGCGTGAGCAGCGTCTTATGCCACTGGAACTTCTGCCGGTTAACGAGAAAGAAGCTCGCTCACAGCGTGGTGGGTTTAATCTCGCGAACGTGTTTAAAAAACGTATATCTGTTGCCGAACTGGCCCTGATCACGCGCCAAATTGCGACACTGGTAGCTGCGGGCTTACCGATTGAAGAAGCACTAAAAGCGGTTGGACAACAGTCTGAAAAAGATCGTTTAGGCAGCATGATTATGGCGGTGCGATCTCGAGTGGTTGAGGGTTACACCTTAGCTGACTCAATGGCTGAATTTCCGCATGTGTTTGATGATTTATACCGTGCAATGGTGGCATCCGGTGAGAAATCAGGCCATCTAGAAGTGGTACTTAATCGCTTAGCTGATTACACCGAACGCCGTCAACAGCTCAAAACAAAGCTAACACAAGCCATGATATATCCCATCGTATTGACTGTGGTCGCCATTGGCGTGATAGCCGTGTTATTGGCGGCTGTAGTACCTAAGGTTGTTGGCCAATTTGAACATATGGGCCAAGAGTTACCTGGCACGACCCAGTTTTTAATACTCGCATCGGATTTTGTGCAGCATTGGGGCGTGGTGGTGGTACTGATTATCTTCGGTTGTATGATTGTGTTTCAGCGTATGCTGACTAATCCGCAACTGCGAATGAAATACGACACCGCGTTATTGCAAATGCCCGTTATTGGTAAAGTCAGTAAAGGATTAAATACCGCACGTTTTGCGCGTACATTAAGTATTTTGTCAGCAAGCTCAGTGCCGTTACTTGATGGTATGCGTATTGCCAGCGAAGTATTACAGAATGTCAAAGTGCGTGCCGCCGTTGATGAGGCGACGGCGCGAGTCCGCGAAGGAACTAGTTTGGGGGCTGCGTTGACTAATACTAAGCTATTCCCTGCAATGATGTTGTACATGATTGCGTCAGGGGAAAAAAGTGGTCAATTAGAGAACATGCTTGAACGGGCTGCTGATAACCAAGACCGAGAGTTTGAGTCTAACGTCAACATTGCTTTGGGGGTGTTTGAACCCATGCTAGTCGTGAGTATGGCATCGGTTGTATTATTTATTGTAATGGCTATTCTGCAGCCTATTTTAGAGTTAAACAACTTGATCAGCGGCTAGGGCTAACCTTGACCTTGCTTGGGTAAACCAAGCTTAACACCGATTTTACGCATGAATATATAGACAATTTTTAGAGGAAGTAATCAATGCAACATAATAATAAACAACGTGGTTTCACCTTACTCGAAGTAATGGTGGTGATTGTTATTTTAGGTATTTTAGCGTCAATGGTTGTGCCGAATTTGATGGGGAACAAAGATAAAGCAGATCAACAAAAAGCGGTGTCAGATATTGTTGCGCTAGAAAATGCATTGGATATGTACAAGTTAGATAACAGTATTTACCCAACAACAGAGCAAGGGCTTGATGCTTTAGTGCAAAAGCCTAGCTCGTCGCCAGAGCCGCGTAATTTCCGCGAAGGTGGCTATGTTAAGCGTTTACCACAAGATCCATGGCGCAATGACTATTTACTTTTAAGCCCTGGTGAAAATGGCAAAATTGATATTTTCAGTGCTGGCCCAGATGGACAGCCAGGTTCTGAAGATGATATCGGAAGCTGGAATTTACAAGATTTTCAATAAAATGGCTCAACATCGTCAAGCCGGTTTCACTTTATTAGAAGTGTTAATTGTGGCATTGCTAATGGGTTTGGTTGCCTCAGCGGTAACCTTATCGATTCGTGTTGCTGGACCGGAACAAATGCTCAAAAAACAGGCGCAACGTTTTATGTCTGCCACCGAGATGGTGCTAGATGAAAGCGTATTAAGTGGCCAGTTTATTGGGATTGTGATTGACGAAGATCAATATCAGTTTGTGTTCTACAAAGAAGGCAAATGGATGCCTGTTGATCAAGACCGGCTGTTATCGGCTAAAAAAATGGAGGCCGGTATTACCTTAGATGTGGTGATTGATGGCATGCCATTAGTTCAAGAAGACGAGCAAGATGAGTCGTGGTTTGATGAACCTTTTATCGATGAACCGAGCGAAGAAGAAAAAAAGAAACACCCTGAACCGCAAATTTTATTATTTCCCAGCGGTGAGATGACCCCCTTTGAGCTAGGTTTTAATACGGTTAATGATGACCTTCAGCCCGTTAATGTGCTGGTTGTAGGTGATGCGTTAGGCCGCTTAACATTAGGGCGTGTAGATGAGTAAATTCACAGCATATCGACGCCCGCTAAACCTAAGTCATAAGCGTTTATCGACTCGAAACCGTGGTATGACATTACTTGAAGTTATTGTTGCCTTAGCAGTGTTTTCTATTGCAGCAGTATCGGTCACCAAAAGTTTGGGTGAACAAATGGCGAATATGCCCATTTTAGAAGAGCGTACGTTAGCCCAATGGGTGGCCAGTAACCAAATGGTTGATGTGCGATTACCAGGTACTTTTCCAGACATTGGCCAAAAAACCGGTCAGTCAGAACTTGCAGGCCGTGAATGGTATTGGCGTCAAGAAGTGATTAAAACGACAGATGATAAGTTCAGAATGATCCGTATTAGCGTCAGTGACGATGATAAATTTAAGCGTGTTGTTGCCCAGGTGAGTAGTTATGTACATAACAAAGCCTAAGCATTCAAGCGGCTTTACGTTACTGGAAATGCTTATTGCGATTGCGATATTTGCCATGCTGGGGATTGCGGCTAACTCGGTATTGTCGGCGGTGATGAAAAATGATGAAGTGACCCAAGAGTTTGCGACTCGACTTAAGTCATTACAGCAAGGTTTTGGCGCGCTAGAACGTGATCTGGGCCAAATGGTGGCGCGTACACCGCGATCATTTGAAGGCGAACGTAACAATCGATTTTTCCAAGTTGGTGACAATATTCTCGACTCAGAAACCCAAGCATTGGTATTTTACCGTTTAGGCTGGTTAAACCCTGATGGCATGTTACCCAGAGGCAGTTTACAGTCGGTTGCCTATGTGGTTCAAAATGGTCGTCTAGAGCGCTGGTATTATCCTTATCCTGAACCCGTATCGGGTGCAGAGCCACTAAAAAGTGTGGTCATTGATCATGTGTTATCAATTGAGTATTCATTTTATATTGATGATAAATGGCAGAAACAAGTTGATGGAAGCGTAATGCCAAAAGGGATTGCGATGGAAATTGAGCTAGAAGGTTTAGGTAAAATCCAGCGTCGATTTTTATTGCCCAAAGGTGCACCAGCGACTAAGTCTGATAAAGACGATCCTAACGATTCAAATAATAAACAAGACAATAATAGCGAAACTGATCCTAAAATAGATAATGGGAAAAACTCATAATGGGTGGCCAAAAGCAGCGTGGTGTGGCGCTCATCGTGGTTATGTTGATTGTGGCTATGGTAGTGATTATCGCGACCAATATTACCAGTCGTAATCAGCTTTCTATGCGCCGAACGCTTAATTTAGCCCAATATGATCAGGCTTATTGGTATGCGCTTTCTGCCGAAGAGTTGGCGATGAAAGTGCTCAAGCAAGATTTTGAAGATTCAGAAGGTACAGTACATTTACAACAGTACTGGGCGCTAGCGAATGTGGCATTTCCGGCTGAATATGGTGAAATCGTCGGTGAAATACAAGATATGCGGGCATGTTTTAACATTAATGCCGTTGGGCAAGCATCAAAAGAGAATGACAATGGTCAGCCAAAAATGACCGTAGCCGCTAAACAGTTCCAATCGTTACTGATCAGTTTAGGTGTCGATGAGTTTGGTGCAGAGCAGCTGACGTATACTCTAAAAGACTATATTGACGAAGATACGTTATCTGGCCCATACGGGGCTGAGGATGCCGAATATGAGTCGCGTAATGTGCCATATCGTGCCGCCAATACCTTAATGCAACATCGAAGTGAGCTACGTGCTGTAATGGGCTTTAGCCAAAATGTTTATCTGAACATTCTGCCTTATGTGTGTGCAATACCGGGCGAAGATACCCAGTTATTGAATGTGAACACCATTAAAGTTGAGCAAGCCGCTTTACTTGCTGGGATGCTGGAAAATCAAATTTCAGTCAGTGAAGCTGAAAATATTATTAATAATCGCCCAGCTGATGGATATGAAAAAATTGATGACTTTTGGGAAAGTTCGTCTCTGAGTGGCATCAAATCAGAAGCGAACGTAAAGTCGAGTTTTGTGGTTGATAGCAAGTATTTTTTATTAAAAGCTGGCGCCAAAGTCGATAATGCAATATTTAGAATGGAAAGCGTACTTAAGCGCAATGGTAAAGATTTAGATGTGCTCACTAGGCAGTACGGTGGTCAACAATAATAACAAATTCATTGCGTAACAATACGTAGTGAGATCGGTGGAGAATAACAGTGTCTGAACGGCTATTTATCCGGTTAGGAAAAACATCAGAACACCCATGTTCATGGCTGGTATGGTCTGAACAAGAGCAAGAAATTATCGCTTCTGGTGAGTTATCTGATGCTGCAAGTCTCAGCACTTTAGCTGATCGCGCGGGTAATCGTCCTGTTGATGTACTTGTGCCTGCGGCCAACATGACATTGACACAAATTATGTTACCCGAAAAAGGTCAACGCCAAGCATTAAAGGCATTGCCTTACATGCTTGAGGAATCATTAGCGACTAATGTCGATAACATGCACTTTGTGGTGGGCCCTCGTGAAGGTGAACTACTCAATGTGGCTGCGGTTGCGCATGAGCAAATGCAAACATGGCTTCAATGGTTGTATGATGCAGGCTTGAAAGTGAAACGCATCGTGCCAGATTGTTTAGCATTACCGTTAGATCAATGTCGTTGGGCAGCAATGAGTGTTGGTAGTGAATATTTAATCAGAACTTCAGAAGGCGGCGGTGTTAGCGTACCTAAAGCATGGGCTGAATTTGCATTACCGCAGTTATTAGCTCAAACGATGCTAAACCACACCGATGCAGATCCTCTTTTGGTAGCGGGTTATAGTGATGATATTGATTTTGTTGGCGTTACAGTTGAAGCCAAGCCTTTAGATTTACCCATGATGATATTAGCCAAGGGCATCTTAAATGCGCCAATGAACTTATTAAGTGGTATTTATAAACCTAAAAGTGAGTACAGCAAACAGCTATTAACCTGGAAAAATACTGCGATTGTGGTGGTGGTGGCGATTGTTTTAGCATTGACGAATAAAGGTTTAGCTATTCATCAACTTAATAAGCATACCGCTGAGATAGAAGCTCAAAGCGAAATGCTTTTTAAACAATCTGTCCCTGGGGTTAATCGTATCGTTAATATGCGCTCACAAATGGGCAGTGAATTGCGCAGCATGCAAGGCCAAGGCGGTGGTGCAGTATTTTTTGAAATGCTAGATGGATTAAAGCCTGCATTTAGCAAGGTGCCAGAATTAAAACCCAATACTTTGCGTTATGAAGCCAATCGTAATGAATTACGGATGCAAGTGACTGCAAAAAATTATGCTCAAATCGATAAGTTTAAAGAGATTGTCATGAAAGACTACCTCCTCGAAGGTGGAGCCATGAACAGTAACGAAGAAAGCGTTACCAGTACGCTGACGTTAAGGATTAAATAACATGGAAAATATGCGTAGTTGGTGGCAAAGTTTAGCCATTAGAGAGCAACAGCTGGTTGGTTTTTGTGCCGCAATACTGGTGGTCGGTATTTTTTATTGGGGCATTTGGACACCGATTTCCAATGCCCAAGAAACAGCAGAGCGCAATAATAGCGCCGCTCAACAAACGTTAAATTATGTAAAACAAACGGCCAATAAAATTGCGGGTCTGAAACAAGCGGGTGCACAAGCGAAAGTTCGCGGAAGTTTAAGTTCCATTGTTAATCAAACCGCTGGATTATATAAATTAGAGATCACGCGTATGCAGCCGCAAGGCGATAAGATCCAGCTATGGATGGATGATGTACCATTTGATGCGCTACTGGGTTACTTACATGACTTAGTCGAGCAAAAAGGGTTAACGTTAGACAGTGTTGATTTAACGGAATCAGACGTTGCTGGCTTTGTAAAAGTAAGACGTATTCAGCTTTCTCAGTAAGGGTTCTTTGTGAGTTTATTTTCAAAAATAGTCATTGGCGTCATTATTTACCTAGTGTTTTTATTGGTTTATTTACCAGCAAACTGGTTAGTCAGTATTGCTCCGTTATCCAATAATGTTGCCATCAGTGGTGCAGAAGGTACTCTTTGGCAAGGGCAAGCGTCCTTAGTTACCATCGACCAGCGCCAGATAGAGCAAGTCAGTTGGCAATTAAGTCCTTGGGGATTATTAGTTGGTAAAGCTGATATTGATTTTAAAATCGGCAATCGTGCTACGCCAGTGAGCGGTAAAGGCAGTATTAGTTGGTCATTTTCTGGACTGAGAGCAAACAATATTCGTTTTGACCTGCCGGATAGTTTTTTACTCGCAGGCGCTCGTTTACCATTTAAAACCCAAATTGATGGCGATGTAAGCTTAATGGTTGAAATCTTAGAGCAAGGTAAGCCATGGTGTGAGCAATTAAGCGGTAAATTATTTTTAAATAACACCAACGTTAAAAATCAATATGGTGTTTACCCTTTGGGTAACATCTCATTAGGATTGAGTTGTCTTGATGGCCAGTTAAAAATAGCCACAGATGAAACCCAAAACGTATTAGGCTTAACTGGGAGCGCTATTTTAGGCGAGTCAAACTTGGTTAAAGTCAGTGCTAAAATTAAACCGACAGATGCCCAACCTAAAGATTTACGTGAAGCGTTATCATTCTTGGGCCGACAAGATAGCCAAGGATATTATCCTATAAACTATCAAGGTGTTGTGCCTGGTTTATAATGTTTTGAGTAATGAAAAACTCACGTCTTGATATCACTATCAAGGCGTTTTTTTATATCAATGATAAGTCATCTATACATTTGGTTTATAAACCGACTTTGAGAGAACTCTGCTTTTATATGGTGATGATTCAATGTTATCGCGGGCTACAGCAATAAAAGTGCCGATGATAATAATTGGTAATCAGTAATCGCAGGAAAGTCATTAAAATCAATATGAGGTTTCTGGCTGTCTGGATTGCTAATTCCGAGTTGATAACCCACGCCTGCTTTTTTCGATGCAGCTAAAATCACTTCACTGTCATCAATAAATAAACACCGCGATGGATTTAAGTTAAATTTATCAAATGCATATTGCCAAAATTGCGGGTGTTCTTTGGGATAACCGCTTTCATGGCTAGACAGCATCAGGTCTAAACCTTGGTCTAAGTTGGTATGGATTAACTTAAGCGCTAAACTTTGCGGGTGTGCATTAGTTTGACGGCACAGATTGGTACACAGGTATGCATTTAGATTATCAATTTACTCGCAACTGGTCTGCAGGTTTAGGGATGGATTATATCGCTTTGGCACCTAACGATATATTGAGCTATCAATTCAATCTTCGCT
>Ga0208814_1000191_pt1 | contig 44752 bp, 48 predicted proteins | sample MalvirAntarct_55_FD_184253 | JGI IMG/M metagenome (GOLD analysis project Ga0208814, IMG submission 184253) | Marine viral communities from the Global Malaspina Expedition - Malaspina viral metaG Antarct_55 (SPAdes) (version 2) | ecosystem: Environmental > Aquatic > Marine > Oceanic | place... | reverse complement strand
ATAATCGTTATGACTATGATTGTCATTATACATTATTTATTTATGTAATATAATATAATATGTTTTTAGATATATTAATAATTTTAACTAAAATAATTAAAATTATCAATGATATTACTTTACTCTTTTGAGCGAACTGATTTTCTACGTTTCGTTTTATTCTGTTTCGTTTTATTCTGTTTCGTTTTTCTTTTTACTCGTTTTATTGTTCTAGCATTGTTACTAGTATTTGGCGTTTTATCGCTCGCTGTAAAATAAGTCCATGGTTGAGATGGTCTATCCACTAAATATGGCGCATATCGTTTCCATTGTATATTTTTTTCTATAAAGTCTTTTACGACAAATGGTGTTCCACATGAAGAACCCCAGCGACCATAAAACCCCATATTCTTACACGACTCTGTATCTGCTACACATCCATCAACCGCTCCTCTAGGTTGGTATGGTAATGGTCTGTCGGCTTGACTCATAAAGGCTCTATCGTCCAATTCGTAATGAGAACATACAGTTCTAGAACATAAATTGATTTTATTTAAATACACATCATAATGGTCAGCTATTATGGATTGCGCTATTTGGATGTTTATTTTCCCCTTGTTTTTTTCCATCAATTCTTCAAGACGTACTTTTCTAGCGCCTTGATGTCTTCGAATATCATCAAATCCACTATTTACACACTCTAAATTCCGAATACGTGCATCGTAAGGAGCATTAAATCCAATGAAATAACCATTCTTTTTTCTCTCTACATTTACATATTCAAGACCTAATTCTATTCTCATGATTTCATTTCGTTTTGTATCACCTATTAACCACGAGTTGGCATAATCTCCAGAGTTCTCTTTTTTTAAAAAGGCGACATAATCGTCTAAAGTATTGGCATATTGCATACAGTTTCGTATTCTGCATGTAATTGGATCACCGTGTTTATAAGCATTGAATCCACCTATAGTTGTTTCAGTTCCTATAAATCCTTTGCTATTGATGAAAAAATCAGTCTGACTAGAAATATATCCGGGTGCTCCTTGAAACAAAATACGATGACCCTTGCTTGGTTTAATATAAAATACAATATTAAATGTTTGTCCATCAATAAAATTATCAAAGGAGTTGTGGGCGCAACAAATTTTTCCATCATTAGTATAATCACCTAGAGCCATAAAAGCGGAACATTTGTCTTTTGAACCACGATGCTTCACCAATTTAGACCCCCCTTCCATTTGTCCTCCGGATGGAAGAGTTTCTAGTAAATGACCGTATTTTTCTTTCAAATGAGGCATCTCGTCTAAATAAAGTGATAACTTTGGTAAAGCATAATCGAGAGAAGCAATATTATTCCATAAGATTAATTCCTCTAAATCTACTTTGGCTCCTTTTGCAATTCCCCTTAATTCTTTGAAAAATTCTGGAAAATTCTCCTCGATTGTTTTCTTGAAAAAGAAGTTGCTTATTTCCTTGAAAAAATCCATTTTTAGTCCATGTGAATCATACAAGTTCCATTCCATAGTGGTAAGACACTTTTTAATTTCGTCTTTTAATAAGGTTCCATGAGCGACACCTCTTTCATACGGCTCTCCTTGAATAGATATATAGGTCCAACCATTTTTTTTATATTTAAAACCATTTTTTACTTTCATGTTGGTATGTATATAATATGCCTACAATATTATTAATCGTTATTTTTGATTTTTCTTGAAGAGGACAATTCTGATAAATCGTATTAAAATTTAAATATAAACGCATAACTATTTAAAGATTTTTACATAAAAATTAATTATAGGTATGAATAGTGAAAACAATGTTTTAACAATTAAAACGGTGCAAATTGCTCCATTTCGAACATTAATGACTGCTCTAAAAGATATTTTACTGGAAACCAATATTACTTTCAAGAGTGATGGTATTCGTATTATCAATATGGACAAATCACATACAATGTTGGCTCACTTATTTCTTGCTGCCGAGAACTTTGAGCATTATGAATGTAAGAAGGACAAAATTGTTGTTGGTGTAAATATGTTTCATTTGTTCAAGTTGATTAATTCGATTGATAATGATGACACATTGACTATTTACATTGAAAATAGTGATTATCACGACGGAATTGTTTCGTTTCTCGGATTAAAATTTGAGAATGGCGACATTAAACAATGTAAAACGCAAAAATTAAGATTGATTGAACCGGATTCGGATGAATTTGAAGAGCCTAATGTTCATTTTTCTTCCGTCATTAATCTTCCTTCTTCCGATTTTCAGAAGATTATTCGCGATTTGTCTTGTATTTCTGAGAGACTCGAAATCAAATCGGTTGGAAATGAACTCATTTTTAGATGCGAGGGACAATTCGCTACCGCCGAAGTAAAGCGCGAAGAATCAAGTGGTGGTATGGAATTTATTGAGAAACAAGACGCCAGTAAAATTATTCAAGGTGAATTCTCGCTAAAGAATCTCGGTTATTTCATTAAATGTACAAATCTGTGTAGCCAAATTGAAATGTATTTGGAAAATGATTTGCCCCTAGTTGTCAAGTACTATGTTGCTAGTCTAGGTACAATTAAGCTATGCTTGAGTCCTCTACCCTCTAAGAATAATGCTTAATTTTAGTCGGTATAACGATAATTTACTAAAATAATTAGCTGATTTGATCATGAGGTACATAACCGGTTATGTAGACACTATATCATATGATAAAGACGCTATATCATATAATAACTATTTACACCATTGAAGATTTAAAACACCGATTATTATATGAAAAATTGAAATAAAAATATGTTAAATAGTATAACTAAAACGTATATATAACAAATCTAATGGATTTTAAAATAACAGATGAATGTAAATTATGTAAAGGAGATATGGAGCATGAATGCTTTCATTTTCCAAATAAAAATGGGGATATTGATATTTGTGAAGATTGTGGAGATTATATGAAATATTTGGAAAAAGATTTAATTAAAGACAAAATAAAGTTTATGCGAAAAATAAGATGCGACAATTGTAATTTTCGTATTTGTAAGATTAATGATAATTCACTATGTTTATGGTGTTTAAATGATGATAAAATTTTAAGACATACCGTACTTTATGGTAAATATAATGGAAAAACACACGCGTTTGTATTACAAAATGATTTTAGTTATTGTGTTAGTCAAATCGAGTTTAGAAGTAAAAAAAATTATGATGAAACCAAACTGACACATTTAACAAAAAAAGTGTCGAATACTGTTTCGCATCACAATCATTGTAGTCCATTACCATTTGAAGATATAAGTATAAATAAAAGATGGATGTATTAATATGTATGCTTTCTGCGTTTCCTTCTAGATTTTTTGACAGTGTGCTTCTTGCGTCCCTTTCGTTTTTTTGTTTTGCGTGTTTTACGTCGTCCTCCTGATAAATCAATACTGCCATCCATATCTAATTCATGGTTTTCATCAGAATGTTCAATCGGCGATATAGAATCATCCGTTCTATTCATAAAACTACTATTACCTTCCATTGTTGTATGACCCTCAGAATAATTATCAGGATGATTATCAGGATGATCATCCATACTTCCATTAGATGACGATGAAACATTCAGGTCGCTCAAGTGAAGCGAACCGTTACTATTATTCAAAAAATCGAAACTTTCATTATTAAATGCTGTTATATTTAACATTGATTCGTCTTCGCGATCCGTATGCGCGGATATCGAAAATGATATTCTTTCACCATTATTGGTGACACCAGATATATTCAAATCGCTTAAATGTAAAGACATTTATTTTATTTTATTATATATTATACGTATAATAAAATAATTAAGATGAATGTAATATATTATTTACATTTTAACACTTAGGAGCGTTTAGAATGACGACGTTTAACACTTTTTTTTCCTTTTTTGGATTTAGATTTCATTTTCTTGGATTTCTTACCTGATTTTCCCGATTTACGTGATTTTGAACGTCTAGAGCTACTTCTTTTTCTTAATGTTCGTTTTCCACCAAATGCGATGTCCATATTCATTCCATAATAAGGATTAAATATATTTTCAATCTCTTTTACATTACTAACTCCTCTATCAATTGCACCACATAATGCTCTTTTTAAAGAATCGAATCCATCCGTAGCATTTTTCTTAGCAACTGTCGCAACTGCTTGAGCATTATTATTGTATTCTTCAATTTTGCTTCTTACATCATGAATTTGGCTAGTGTATTGTTCTTTTTTAGAAGCCATTGAACGGGTAACTGTGCCAATTTTGTCATTTAAGTCTGTATATTGAGATTCCAAACGAGATAATATACCTTGTAAATCATCGCGAGCGCTTTGTTCAGTACCAACATATCTACCCAATGCTACTAATGGACCAGCCATGGCACCACTATATGCTACAGAACCAACCGTCTTTCCAATGGAAGGTGCTGCGCTCTTCAATCCTGAAGCAGCACTTCCGACAACGTTCATAGCCCCTGACGCAGCAGATGCTCCTACTGTACCGACTGTTTTACCAATAGCCATACCAGTTTGATATATAGCTCCAATACTAGCTTTAACTGCAGCATCTAAGCCAAAAGCGTCCATAAAATGTGCCAACGCAGTATAACCACCATATCCAGCTCCAACGGCAGCAGCTGTACCACTTATAACAATTGCCGAATTAACAGCCATATTAACATACCAACTATCTTCGCATTTACCACCACCAGACATTTTTCTAGATTTTTTTCCTCCTAATCGTTTACGTAAATCAGGTTCCGCGTAACTACCACTAAATCTAGTACTTCTAATGGGTCTAGCTATATTAGATGGAACGCCTGTATCAACACTGCTTTCCGGGATTGCTACGACTGGTGATAAATTTAATTCACCTACTAAACTAGCTAAAGCATTCATTTGTTCATCTGTCATTTGAGACATTGTATTATATTTTATATTGATATAAAAAATAATATTTTTTGCTTTTTTTTATCTATAATACACAAGTTATTAATATTCAGGTGCGTGTTTTTTGAATAAACATCCATGAGCATCTATTCCACTATTACAATTAATAAGTGACGCATTTTGAAAATCACAGGTTGCCAGCCATATTTTGATGATGCAAAAGTTTTTTTTGGGGGAAATGGTAATTCCATTAATATCTTTTTGTAGTTTTTTATTATCGGATAGACTTTCACCTACCAAACTATATGTTAGACTTTTCCAACATTCATATACAGTTTTATTGCTTACTTTATATGAGAAGCACCCACCCCCTCTATTTTTTGGATCTTCCCATAGTGGCGTAATTCCTTTACGCATTACAAACAACATACAATTATTTACCAACCCTGACGGTAACGATTCATTCAAAGCAATAGTATCTTCAGCGGTCACTAGGTTATAAATATTTTTATAACTATTTAATGACCAATCAGTATCGTGTGGTAAATGAGCCCAAAAACACCATTCATCAGATAAATCGTGTTTTTCTGAAATTTTCTCCTGCTCAACTGAAGGTTGTTGTTGTTGTTGCATCATTGAATTAACCAAACTATGGGAGTCTTCCATTATAATATACCTTGTCAATTTTTTTTTATATTATTTATTTAATATTATTTATTTAATATTATTTATTTAATCAAGGTGATGTTTTAGTCTTTCTGAAATCATTATATCTTGGTCTATTGTGTATGCCATTTCTACTAACGACCTAACTTCATCTATATCTTCGTCCATATATTCGTCTAATATATTCGTCTTCGTCTTCGTCTTCGTCTTCGTCTTCGTCTTCGTCTATGTCTTCGTCTTCGTCTATGTCTTCGTCTTCGTCTTCGTCTTCGTCTTCGTCTTCATCTATGTCCTCATTTGATAATACCTCACCATCATCAGTGTCATCAGTATCCGAATCATCTTCTTTTTCTATTGATACTACTTTTGGTTTTCCAGATGAAAAGGACGTTACTCCATCGTCATTAAATTTTATAAAGAATGGATTATGTAATGTAGCCAGTGACATATCATTCGTCATATAATTTACACTAAACTCTTCAGATAGAATTACGTCATATACTTGTTTCATATACCACTTAAAAAACGCATATTTCAATACATTATCTTTTACAAAGAAATTACGATTCTCCTTTAATTGAATATCATATTTGTTTCCACCAGTAGTCAATTGAAATACAATAAAGCTAACATCGCATTTATTATTCAATAATTTATCTGGTGATACATAAGGAGTACAAAGTTTAGGAAACAATTTGTCTCTAATTAATGTATAATTCTTTTTTGACTCTACTTCATTATATTTTGTATATAATATCAGATCGAAATCTATATTTTCTTTTTCTTGTTCAAACATAGGCCACGATTTAAATTGTTTAATCTCTTCTCCATTTTTTATCAACAATACCGCGTTTCTATTTCTAAAGTAATTGTCCGTCAATCTATGAAAATTCGGCATTATCGTTTTTCTATACGACGTTTGTACTATGGTAACTATTTCACACATTTTCCATGTAATATCAAAACAAACGTCTTTACAGAATGTATTACATGCTTCAATAAACTTTTTATGTAAAACAACTTTAACTATTTTATCTTCTAAAGGAAATAATATAAATATACCTCCTAACATTAACGTTTCATACATTAAATATAATAAATTACCTATTATATTCATCATGTCAAATATTATGTTCGTCATCTATAATCATTTAAAAACTTATATTTTTAAATGATTTCTATATAGTTTATTTATTATTATTCTATGTTGCTATCTTCTTGTGGATTTCGTTGTATTAATAATTCATCTGGATAATCAGATGGATATTTTACATTATAATTCGTTTCTTCACTTGAAGGTGCTAATCCAAATACAAAAAGCAATACAGCAGTTATATATGTCATTAATATAAAAGGGATAAATACAATTATCCACGAAATAACACCTAGACCTCTTTTACACATTATGTTCAAAAGCATTGTAAATACAAACATCACTATTGTTTTGAAAAACGCAGTATTATAATCTCCTTTGAAAGTATCTATTATTATTTGCGTTAATGAAAATCCTAAATATAATATTGCTGGCGGGCATAGATTATCAATCATTTATATTATAACAGCATAAAATTTATTCGAAAAAGGATGCTTCGCCGTCTTTGATTTTACCAACAACATCACCTACTTCACCATTTTCATCTTCGTAAATATTTCCATTCTCTTCATCGTCACAGTAATAAGTTACATCATCTATTTCAATTTCAAATACTTCACTAGTGTCTTCTTCTTCTTCAGGTTCTTCATCTAATTGTTTATTTGATACATTATTTGGAAATGTAGGCGTATTATTTAACGACTCCTGCTCTTCCTCCTCTTCCTGCTCATCTTCCTCCTCTTCCTCCTCTTCCTCCTCTTCCTCCTCTTCCTGCTCCTCTTCCTGCTCCTCTTCCTGCTCCTCTTCCTGCTCCTCTTCCTGCTCCTCTTCCTGCTCTTCCTCCTCTTCCTCCTCCTGCTCCTCTTCCTCCTCTTCCTGCTCCTCTTCCTGCTCCTCTTCCTGCTCCTCTTCCTGCTCTTCCTCCTCTTCCTCCTCTTCCTCCTGCTCTATCTCATTTGATGGTTGTGTAACAATATATGACGATGTTGGATGATGAAGTTCAAGACTATTTGTGTTAATAACTCCTTTGTTTTTTTCCACATGCCATACCGTTTCACCATCATCGCCATACACAGTTTTATATTTCTCATTATCATTATATGTATTTGTTTCTGTTTCTGTTTCTGTTTCCGTTTTTTCATTATCGTCGGTAGAATCTACACTAGAGTCAGTGTCACTATCTTCTTCGCTTGTCCCATCCTCTTTATAAAACGGTATCTTCTCAATATCCAATATATTTTTAGAAATAGGCTTATCAGTTATCTCTAGTTTAACGCCAGTATTACCATCTTCTAGGTCAGCTATCCTAGCCTTTAACATTTTATTTTCGTTGATAATATTTTGAATAAAAGGTAATTTAACAAGCGTCTCAACAACATCTTTATATACACTTATTTCTTCATTATAAATTTTATTAATCGATTTTTCAAATTCGGCTTTAACTGAGGTGTGAAATTCATCTATATACATATTTAAATTGTCGGTATTGTTCTGAATATATTCCATTAAACATAACTATAGACATGCGTTTAATATGGTTTAAAAAAGATTTAAGGAATATATATATATATATATACAATGATCGAAACAATGAATGATATGACCAGCCCTATATCAATAAATATAACAGACCTGTCTAATGCTACCATAATAGAGCCAAATATTTCCAATGATGACGCTTTATTATTACAAAAGCAAAAAATGGCACAATTAAAAAAGGCTAGAAATGAGCAAATTAAAGAAGAACTTATAAAGATGGTTTGCCGACAATCAGACCTTACAAATGATGAGGCGAGAGAAAGATTAGAAAATGAACAATACAATTATATGAAAGTATTAAACAATTATTTTGGAATTAAAGATACTAAATCTGAAAATCCGACCACTATTAATCAACAAATATACGGGGAAATACGTACGCTCATGGACACTGGCGCTAAAGGTTATAGAATGGAGCAAGAACGTTCTCAATATATACAAAAAATGAATGAGCAACGTACTATGGCTCTACAATCATCAAACAGTATGAATACCGAAAAATGAAAATAAATAATAATTATTCATCTAGATATTATTATTTATTATATATTACCTTAAACTATACCTTATTAGCGGTCAATGTGTCTAGTACTGAAATCTTTTTTACATTACCGGTCTTTCTCTTTAATTTAAACGTAGAGTTACTAGGAATGGTTCTTTGATTTAATATGAAATCAGAATTATCTTCATATAGTTCTGGAAAAACATGAGTCAATGGTTTATCTACGACAATTAATAATTGATCCGTTTTAAACAATTCTCTATATTCTTTTATAGATAATGTGCCATAAAACTTTTCTAATATATAATGTGGATCGGGAGCAGGTTTAATATTTTTAGTATAGTTATATATCTTGCCGTATATATGGTTTAATAGCTGATAACGTTCGAATTTAATAGAAGAATCGATTTTTTCATTCATCAGATGAGCAACTGAACATTCTGGACTACAAAAACATCCATATACTTGATAAGAATCTTTGAATTCATTTTTCGGTATAAAAATAGGCGGATTATCAAAATCATGAGTACACCAAAAACACGCCGACCGTTTGTCATAAATATTGTTATTATGTAAATTCACTTTTAACATGTTTAGTTTTTCCCATATATCATTCTTTATAGATAAATCTTGACAATTGTCGATACAAGATGATTTATTATTAATAGATGTTTCATATTGTTTTTCGAGATCATTTATATCATTTATATCATTTATATCATTTATATTCGTTGAAGTAGTTGAATTCAATACGCAATCTGAATCATCTTTATCCTTATTCATTTTCTCTATCAAAAAATTGGTAGAATTTGAATTATTATCAAAATGAAAACTTTGAATATTCTCTACATTAGGATTGTATGTATATTTATTTGGATTATTAATTACAATATCATTGTTATTGTCATTTATATCGCTTAATGAACATTTCAAATGTAAAATAACATTTGCTTCATTATTTATCTTATCATCTACCACAATTGTTTGTTGAATAATTTTACCACCCTTGGGTTTTCTACCTCTTTTCTTGGGTGGAGGTTTAACTATTTCTTCCACCACTATTGATTCTCCGACCTCAAGTACTACATTTTGTTTTTTTCTACCACGTTTCTTTTTTTCAACCGGTTCTGGTGTTTTAACTGTCGTAGTTTCTGTATCATTGATTGATACGTTTTCTACAACATTCGCGTCTTGACTATCTGATTGAATGGAAGAATTTAATATTTTATTAGAGTTTTTTGTTGTCTTTGGGCTCATTTTATAGATAATAACTCGTTGTTAATTTAAATGGTTTTCAAATATATTTAACGACGAATCTACCGGTTCTGTTGTGAGTTATAACATGTTCGACATAATGGTTGATAAACATCTTGACTACCTACAAGTACTTGCTCATCTGATTCTAACATTCTATGACTAAATATAGCAGACTCGCTACACACCTTGCATGTAGAATGTAACTTCTCAACCGTATCGCACTGAGGAATAAGGTCTAATACTTGTCCAAATTTATTTCTTTGAAAATCACCATCTAGACCAAATACATAAACATGTTTATTCATCTTATTGACCATATACAATACTTTCTCAAACAAATCTGGAAAGAACTGAGCTTCGTCTATTAGAATTGAATCAGTTGAATTAATATCCTCCTTCTTTTCTTGAATAAAGGTATCAATTGTATTGTATTTAAAACAAGAAATATGTTTCTCATCATGGGTACTTAATTTCTCAATAGAATATCTAATTTCAGAAGAATGTGTCAATACAATTGTTTTCTTATCTTCAGACATGATATCTTCATATGTTTCAATTAATCTGGTTGTTTTTCCAGCATACATAGGACCAATACATACATGTAGTGAGCCACTTGTATATTCGTCTTGTGAATTAGATGCAGTCATTTTTGATTTGTGATTACCCATTTATTATTATATTATGTATATTCAATTTTATTTAAATGGTAAGTGTTAAATATACATAATGAATAGTTTTACTCCATGGGTAGAAAAATACAGACCAAATACTTTTGAAGACATTGTACTGGATCCTATAAACAAACAAATACTCGGAAATATCATAGAAATGGAACATTTCCCCAATATATTGTTTTATGGACCACCTGGTACCGGCAAAACAACGAGTGTTATTAATTTAATACAATCATATCAAAAAAAATGTAATCAAAAAAATTTAATGATCCATCTAAACGCATCAGATGAGCGAGGTATTGATATTATTCGTAATCAAATAAATACGTTTGTAAATTCAAAAAGTCTTTTTAATGATGGTATGAAATTTGTCATACTAGATGAGGTAGATTACATGACAAAAAATGCTCAAATAGCGTTACGATATTTGTTACAAGACTACAAATCGAATGTTCGTTTTTGTTTAATTTGTAACTATATTAGTCGGATTGATGAAGCGCTTCAAAATGAATTTGTTCGACTCCGTTTTAATCAATTACCTGAAAACGACATTATAAAGTTTTTAACTATTATTAACGAGAAAGAAAAGTTATATTATAATTCAGATACAATTCATCTCATTCAAAAATTATTTAATTCAGATATTCGAAGTATGATCAACTATATGCAATCGAATGAGCAAATTATCCACGATAAAAAAATTATTCAAAAAGAGTTATGGGACGAATTATCTATCAATATTAGCAAATGCCATTTAAAATATAATATGGATTTCATTGCAAAAGTTAGCAACGAATACAATGTTGAAAAAAAAAATATAATCAAAAATTATCTTAATTATATTATTCGACACAAAAAAGAAATATTAACTTCTGAATTCTTACAATTTGCTGAAAATATAATGCATGTAACTGAAGTAAATATAGATTATATGCTCCCTTTAACTATATTGAAAATGAAGACGTTTCTTAGCACATAAGTGTATATGATATTCTTAATTAAGTGTATATGATATTCTTAATTAAGTTTAAACTATGATAAAATTATTATTTACAGTAACGATTTTTATTTGTCATTGATGTAGCAGTGAAAGGAGACGTGGGTCTAGATGAAGCATTTGTCGGTGAATAATAACTACCCATACGCTTCACTAATTTATTCATAAAATCATTAGGAGGAGACATGGTAGTAGGGTCTATTGATGTAGTATTTAAACTTAATTCTTTATTTTCAAAAGAGGATGTTTTCTGAATCGGAATCACAATTGTTTGTTCATACATAGAATTCTCCATATTTTACTATAGATATAGAAAATAATTGATTCGTTTAAGTTTAATTAAATATATTTAAACGAAGCAGTATAAATAACTATAGTTATGGAAAGTATTGATGATGATTGGGAAAGTTTTCTACAAAATGATTATGAAGATGACCTTGAAGATGAGGTACAACTAAACATTAGAAAAAATGATAATAATGAGAAAAATAGCCATTTGACCGATGTAACGAATATTCCTAAATGTTCAGACATTTATATTTCCACGAAAACCAAGATATGTTATTTAAACAACCAAGATATTGATATAAAAAGAATATTTTGGGATATTCCTATTTTGGATTATTCTATACCTAAAGATGGAATTGTTAAAAAACAAATTAAATATTCATCTACATGTAAATCAGAAACAGAAGCTATCGAACAGCGATTGGCTAATATTAAATGTTATGAGGAACAAATTATTGAACATATAGATAATCCTGAAGGCAGAATTAAGTTTAAACATCAGCGCAAGATTAGCATAGGGACATGTAAAAAAGACATTTTAAGCTATCGCAGTAAAAAGAAGAGGGCGTTTTTCAACTGTTTCGTTATTATAATGCGCGTTTATGACGACAAATCAGATACATTTAAAGAGATGCATATCAAAGTATTCAATACAGGTAAAATGGAAATACCTGGAATTCAATGTGATATGTTCTTAGAGAAGGTGTTGAATTTACTAGTTACCATACTACAACCCTTTTTAGGTGAAGATTTGACACATTTATGTAAAAAAAGCGAGACTGTATTGATTAATTCCAATTTTAATTGCGGCTACTATATTGACCGTGATAAATTATATGATTTATTAAAGTACAAATACCGTATCAATAGTAATTTTGACGCATGCTCATATCCAGGTATTCAAAGTAAATTTTACTACGACAATACATTAAAAGAAGAAAATGAACAGACTGGACAGCAACCTCCAAACCATAAAGATTTTGATGAAGTATCCTTTATGATATTTAGAACAGGTAGTGTTTTAATTGTTGGAAAGTGCGAAGAATACGTATTATATAAGATTTACTACTTTATTAAAAAAATTCTAGAAACAGAATATCAAGATATTAAAAGCATAAATAACGCCGAAACAACTATTCCAGTAAAAACAAGAAAGAAAAAAATTCGTAAAAAGATTCTATTGTTTGATTCTGTCTAATAATTTGAACGTACATACTAGTATAGTTATAGGTAATCTATAGTGGATTATATCACTAAATAATTAAATATTTTACATACTGAAAAGGTTTGTAATTTTTCTTCTATATCATTCATGCTCAGCTTATTTGATATTTTCGAACAATCAATATCTATTGTATGTGTTTTTTTTATAAAATATTCTAGTAAATACAAGTAATTTTTATTTATAAAACCATAGTTGTAAGAATTATTCAACGCGTCTAATAAACAGTGTAGTGAATTTAGTTTTTCTTTAATACGAATAGCATTATGTTTATATATTATCGGTATTTGAATAACTACTTCTACTATGTTATACAATTTTGTGAATATTATTTTTTGTAGAGATGTTGTATTATTCTCGCTAAAATCATAAACTGAAATCACTTGCGCAATAATATTATTGTAAAGATCGATATATAACCGTAACGTCTCTAATTTCACATTTGTTACATTATTCTCTTTGTAATTTTTCCGAACCTCTTCATTCACTTCGAAAATGGTTTTTTTAAAAATAAACAGTGTTGCGTCCTTAGAATTTAGCTGCAGAAGATTATTCGTATCTTCACCTATTTGACTAATAAATTCTATGTAATAAATAATCGACTTTTGTGTATGATATATTGTTAATTCTAAATTTTTCGTGTATAATAACAAAAAATTATAAATGTAAACTGTATTTTTTATCCCTTTTATCATTATATATTTCAAATAATCATCTTTTTGAATATAAATATTTTCTGCACATCCTTGAAATAACTCGTGAATTAAACCAACATACTTTAAAAATAAAATATGTTCGTTACTATCTAACTCGCTTTTATAATTTTCAACATTACTTAATGTTAGATTTTTCATTGTGCCTATACTATTTTTTTATTTTATTTTTTACAATATTACTTCTAAAATAAAGAAAACAGAAGAACCAAAAAGAAAACAGAAGAACCAAAAAGAAAACAGAAGAAAACAGAAGAAAACAGAAGAAAACAAATAGAATAGGAGAAAGCAGAAAACCAAACAAGAAATTATTGCGCACAAAATATATTTTAACTATTATAACCATTTAAAGAATATATAACGTTTTCCTATATAATGAGTTCTCAAACTGCCGAAAATAGTTACAGATTACCATCAAATACATGTCTTCAACATGCTTGGAAATTAGCCATTGTCGAAGATAAAGAAATCAAATCTGATTATTGGACTGCTTCTCTCGATAAAGAGGTGATTATTGGCGTTAAAGCCACTCAAGAAAAATTGCTTGTAAAGAGCGAGGATGAATATACTAGCCCTATTTCTAAAATTTACAAGGTCGAGACTGAGTATATTATTGTTACTGAGAATTCTATTTATTTAGTATCTGCTGATATTGATTCCAGTAGAATTTCTTAAATATTCGCATTATATTTATTTATATGTAATATATATAATGCCTACAAACGGAGGAGGACAAAGAAGATTACTCTTTACCGGAAACGTAAAAACCAATTTAGTCAATAAATATACTAGCGGTTCAGGAGTCGGTGCTGTAAGCACATCTTCTAGACGTGCTCTGAAACGCAGGGCTACATCGAGTACAGGAACATTAGATTCAAACGGTAATTTAATACATGGAAAACAATGTTGCTCTGTGGAACTCTGAGCATGAACCCTAATACACGACCTATAATCAAATGAACCTAAATTACTTCAATGTTAATAAATAAGAAATCTTATTTAACGTGGCTAATATTTCATCACGAATATTCAGTAAATCAGTGTTTTCACCATTACTAAAATATTTATTTAAATCGACTAAATATTTCTTGTATGTTTCCATCTGTTGTTTAAATTTACCATTGTCTTTATAATTATGTAAATGTAATGTTTTTATTGTGAGGATTTCTTGTTTATTTCTCTCATCTACATTGTTATGTTTTCCCAAGAGTACTTCTACAAACTGATCAATTAATGTATTCAATTCCCCATACAATTCATCGGTGGCTTTATGGACAGAAAATGATAATGTATTCCAGTGATATAACTTTACCGTCATGAGCATTTGTAACATGTATGCAATCATTTGTTTTTTTCCACTATTGCTTGAAACCTTGTTTTTACGCGTTTTATTGCTAGGTTTGTGTCTATTATTTTTATAGCTTTTCATTTATATATCTATAATAATATTATTATTAAGATACATATTATTTAAATTTACTAATATCCATAAGAACCAAAATGACTATTACAAGAACTACATAGCAATCTGTATTGTGCTTTATTATCATGATAATTTAACCATTTTGATGCTAAATTTTCATCTTTTATTCTAATCTCATTATCTTCATTTTCAAAAATGTCAATATTACTTAAATTAATGTTATTTATATTAATAAAATTATCAAAGATTTCTTTATATGATAACTTATAGTGGTCAGTAGTTATATTTTCTGTTTTCTTATTACAATTATTACATATACCTATAAAAATATTATTTTTAATCGTTGTATTATTAATGAAATATTGCTTTTTTGTTCCTATATGACTTTCATTTCTAAAAGCAGTTTTGACATCCTTTTCATATTCTTCATCACGATTATATTTTCCATATAAGTTTCTTATACATAATTTCCAAGAAATATCATCTTCATTTCTACTATTTTTATATTTGTAAGATAAAGCAGGTTTGTTAAATGGTGGTCGTGATTTTATTTTAAACCACTCAACTTTATTAACATCAATTCTTTTGGTAGGATGATATATAACTAGTTCTTTAATCATTCTATCTTCTATAATTTCTTCATTATTTATTGTTCTTATAATATTACCAATATATCTGTTTGCCTGTGCCATATTTGAACATCGTTCTTTTAAACTCATAATTCATTATATTAGCGTTAAATCTTTATATATATTTTAAATAACATCGGCGTTTTAAATGTTCAAAGGTGTATATATCTATAATAATATTATTATTAAGATACATATTATTATAATATCTCCTTTAATTGTTCAATTTGTTCTTTTGTTAGTCTCTCGGGATATTTAACAGCAAATTTTATACATAGATTTCCTTTGTTATTTTCTCTCTCCATACCAAATCCTTGTATCACCTTTACAAGTCCGTCTTTAATTGGACTACCAGCTTCATTATTAAAACGTAGCTGTTTTCCATTTATATGAGGTATGATGAAATCAAACCCACACAACGATTCCTTGAATGATATTTCTTTGTCTATCGTTAAATTTAATCCATCCCTCTTAAAAAATGTCGTATTTTGTATATTAATTACAATTTTCACATCGCCTTTCAAATTACTATCCATTATATTCCCCCTTTCTCTCAATATAATCATTTCCTTGTCATCTATACCTTTTTGTATAGGGATGTATAATGTTTCATTTTCACATTTACGTATTCCATCCTCAAATAACCATCGTTCAATTTGTACAGGTATTTGAGCACCCTGATATGCCTGCTCTAAACTAATAACAATGTTTTTCATGATGGGTGGTGGTTTGTTCATCATATTAACATCGACTGGCTGTCCGTTGCGAAATATTCTTACATTACCAGTTGGGAATCCTCCCATGCCCGGCATTCCAGGCATTCCACCACCCATTTGCCCACCAAAAAACATTTTAAATATATCATCCATTGGATTCATTCCTGGATGTCCGCCACCACCTTGACCACCTGACATACTCGCAAAAGGATTTTTTCTAGACATGTCATATTTTTTACGCTCACCGTCATCCCCAATCGATTGATATGCTTCATTTATGCTTTTAAATTTTTCTTCTGCTTCTGTATTTCCTGGATTTTTATCTGGATGATGTAGGAGTGACAATTTACGATAAGCCTTTCTTATTTCATCCTGACTTGCGCTTTCTTCTACTCCCAAAACTTTGTAATAATCTTCCATTTAATAATATATAATTACATTTACTTAAATAGTTATTAACGAATAACTATAACTAAATAACATGAATGTTCCTTTTATGTATAAATATAAACCTCAATTCTTCAAAGATTTTGAAATGGATCCGGAGATTATCAATATATTAAATACAATGATTTCTATGAATAATCTTAATATATTGTTTATTGGTGATTCTGGTTCCGGAAAAACATGCCTCATTAACGCCATTATGCGAGAATATTACGGTAATATTCCATATAGTGATGATATACTTACAATCAATAGTTTAAAAGAACAAGGAATTCAATATTATAGAACTGATGTGAAAACGTTTTGTCAAACTAGATGTTCAATCCCAGGTAAAAAGAAAATCGTAGTATTAGATGACATTGATAACATTAATGAACAAAGCCAGCAAGTATTTCGCAATTGCATTGATAAATATAACACAAATGTCCATTTTATATCTTCATGTACGAATGTTCAAAAAGTTATCGATACATTACAGTCTAGAATGATTATTATTAAAATAAAACCTTTAACTATTTCAAACTTAAATAACATACTACAGAAAGTAAAGAAACTCGAAAACCTTGAGCTTGATACAAAAACCGACGATTTTGTACTCACAGTGTCAAATGGTTCAATACGTATTTTATTAAATTATTTGGAAAAATTTAAAATAATGAATGAACCTATTACGTATGATTTGGTCAATAGCGTTTGTACTAATATTAGTTTCGCTATCTTTGAAAAATATACGAAATCTATTTTACATGAGAATTTAAAAGAATCGGTTTGTATATTTTATGACTTGTTTGATAAAGGATATTCGGTAATGGATATATACGATAATTATTTTTTATACGTAAAAACTACTGATCTCTTTAGCGAAACTCATAAATATGAAATTATAAAACTTTTATGTAAATATATTACGGTTTTTCACAATATACATGAGGATGAAATAGAACTCGCGTTATTTACAAACAATATCATAAAACTAGTTTCTAAATAAAAATATCCTATATAAAATCCTATCCCCACTAGGTACATACTTTTATCTAGATAGTATATATACAATATATAGATAAAATGAGTCAAACATTTAAATCCAATATAGATAAAAATATTTTATTTGAGTTTTTAGAGAAGAATTGTGACAAAACAGATAAATATTATATATTTAACATGACTTCTTACAAGCGTGGAGAATTGAATGAAAGCAATGATGCGTTTGTAGAATCACTCAGACAATACTATCACAAGGCCAAATTATTTTATTTAGAAAGAAAACGCACTTATTCAGGTATATGTACCATTATTAGACAAATTTGTAAATACTATGCTGTTCTATTTTCCACCAAAGTTGTATATAGCAAGTCGAAATACAACATCCCTTATTTCATTTATTTTTAATTCATAGAGAGAAATTCATCTATTATATCAATTAAAAATAAATTATAACATTACATTTTTTGATTTCATTGTCTTTCCATTATGTTTCTTTTTATGTTTCCTTTTATGTGTCTTTTTATACGTCTTATATTTATTACTTCCGCCAGTAATAGTATTAGTATTAGAAATTTCTGAGGATACCTTATTATATACACCAGATATCCCTTTGAAAAAAGATTCAAAAGTTATGTTTGTAATAACTCCCCTATCTCCTCCACCTAATGGAACAAGTATAATTCTATTCTCTTCTATTGAATCCTTACTTATAGGCGGTATATATAAAGAATCTACATTACTTATGGTATTTACTATTAATGATAATATATAAAATATACCAACATCGCCATAATTATCTTTTATTCGTTTTATACTGGTTAGATTATTTTGTTGTGTTTTTCTTTCCTTAGGTAAGGAACAGTAGTTATCTTTAAGATATGTAATATAGCCATCTATCGAAGTTTGTTGCTCTTGCTCTGGCGGTTGCTCTTGCTCTTGCTCTTGCTCTTGCTCTTGCTCTTGCTGTTGTGGTTCTCCCAATAAATCTCCCCATTTACCATATTTATTAGCATTTTCATTATCTACACTTGGAGTCAATTTTTCATATTGTTCAGTTGTATCTATTGATAGTATATTGTTTAAGCCTACATACTCAGGAGTATTAAAACTACAATCCGTATCATATTCCCCATTCCATAATAATGATATGAATATATAATCAAGATATTGATCAGTAGTATCAGTTGCTTCAGGTGTTTTAATATAGTCAGAAATATTTTTACTAGAGTATTCGCCATTATCGTTTAAAATATCTGTTATAAATTGGTTAGTAATACTTTTTAATTCTGTTATAATCGAATCTTTATAAACAGGGTTTTTATTAATTTTTTCCAAAAAAACTTTCCATGTTATCTTACCAAGATTTGTTTCGTTACTTTCATAAACATTATTAAAAGCATTTGTAAATTCAGAACTAACTATAAATTCTCCCTTTTCTTTTTCATTTTTATTTACATATTTTGTATTTATTAACTCTTTAAACGTTGTATATACTGCTGTTGTATCATTACCAATAATATCATTTTGATTATTGAATATATCATTTTTTAATATTTTTACCAGTGTTGTAATAAAATCTTCCATATATTCTTCGCGACTTAGTGTTAATAAATTGCGTGAAGCATCAAGCCCACTATATTCCATATCGAACCCATCTAAATAATCTTGTAATAACTGTAATGGTAATAAGTCACTATATATCTGGTTTATTATTGATGGAGTTTCAATAAGGTTATCCAATAATACAGTCCCCAATACACTATCTTCTTGAGCAGCGCCTCCAGTCTGATAAATTAATTTATTTCCTCCCATCTGGTTACGTTTGTTACTGTTTCCTTTGCCAAGTCTAGGACTTCTTCTCAGATTAGCATTCGCAACCTTTATTTGTTCTGGAATAATTAATTTTAATCTATCACTTCTTTTATCTCTCTTTTGTTTCTCTTCTTCTGCCTTTTTAACAGCCTTTTCTTCTCTTTTTCTCTTTTTTGATTTTTTAACGTCTGTTACTGTAGCTGTTGTATCTTTATAATTTTTATTAATCGCATCATTTATTCCACCTTGAGAAGTAGGCATATTTGTCTCATTTACTAGTTTAAATAATTCACCTTCGTCATTTTGTGTTGGTAGTTTAAAGTCAAAATCATCAACGGATTGTGACAAACTACCAGATACTTCGCTACGAGTCATTAATAGTGTTCCGTCTTCAAATTTGTTAATAATTTCGTTTAATACTTGTTTAACTTTATTAATTGTGTTTATATTACTTATATTAAAAACCATATCTAATGAAGACAATACTCCTTCAAACATTGTATATAATTTTATAACTAATTCTGTGTTTATAATAAGACCACCACCATTACGCGGAATACGTGCTGGCCAAAATTGACGACCAGATTCGGTGTATATCTTTTCTATTGCATTTCTTGCTTGTAATATATTTTTATAATACTCTATGTATGGAGTAGTCGGATCAGCATCCGTATTCATATTCATATTCTTAGTCAAATAATCTATAAATTGGTGACATGTTTTATTAACCATTACAACAGAATAACTAGGAATGATTCTCTCTTCGCCGGTTTCATCTTTTATTTTTTTATTCGATTTATTAATATCAAACCAACAATACATATTATTATCTATAATATTGTAAAATTTATCACACCATGTAGTGTATAGTTTTTTAATGGTGTCATAATTACCATCATTGTAGTCAGTATCAATGGTAATATTTACTAATGGATCCATATATGGTTTTGTTCCATTATTATCTTCTGTAAGACTTTTACTAATGAAAAATTTATTAAATAACGAATTATTTTGAAATTCTACCATATTTTTAATTGAATCATACATTATTTGTATAAATTCTATTCCTTTTTGGGTTTGTTCTATCTCTACGTTATTCTTACGTAACCTTTGAAAAATACTACTAGGTTCATTATATTGATCTTTAATCTTGCCAACAAATGGTTTTAATTTATCTACATTTTCAAGGAATTTTTTAATGGTAATAATTTTATTTTTCATTTGTGTAAAGTCGCGTTTTCGTTCTACATCTTTAAGCGCGTCTGGATCCAAAGGAATGTAGGGTTGTCTATAGAATTGATATAATGGTGTTGGGCTTGTTCTTGCCCATACAACATTCGTTTTCTTGTATCTACTATATAATGAACATAATCTATCTATAGTCGAAAACATGATATCTCGTAATCCAAATTCATCAGTGCCAATAGAATTTTGATCTTGAATTAATTTTATTGAATCTACTTGTTCATAATCACCACATCTTTTAATATCTAACAGTAATAGAATACATAAATATTTTCGCGTAAGCATATCATTCCCTTTAGCGTCGCTTGGTAAGTATTCATTGAACTTTGTTAGAATAGGTTGTTTTAACACACCACGTACTATGTTGTTTAAATTCAAAACACTGTTTATATTTTTTGGGGTTATATCTGTGATTTCTTTAATAGACTGGTCATTTAAATTTAATGTGTCATATATAGCTTGTATTAACCTTTTAATATAAGGAACAGATGGCCCATTTGGTGAAAATGTTGGATTGTCATTATCTGGATAGAAATTAGATCTACCAATCGGTTTAATATTTCCATTTATAATGGCTGCATCTATTTCGGAATTCGACTTATTGGCAATGTTACCAATGTAATATACACAAAATGAAAAATTGCGAGGCGCCTTTAAAGGAATCCATGGATTTGTTTTATGTTCTACATAAGCTAATCTAAAAACCGGTTTTGTAAAAATATTATTTTTGAATATATACACATTTTTGTTTTCTGAATTATATGATTGTGGAAACAAAGACGGAAATCGTAAAATCTCTGCTTGACGACCTATATCATTACTAAAAGGATTTATACTATTTAATAATTTCTTACTTTCTTCTTTTCCTTTCAACCCACATGAATCTGATACGTCATCGCCACTTGTTCCGGCAGAATCTCCATAGGTTGTTGTATTTTTAATCGTTCCGATTACCTCATTTGTTTGAAAACCTTCTGAAAACAAACATTTTATATGACCATTACCAGCATCTGACGCATGTCCTAGAGTTTGTCCTCCTTTTGTAGGACCACTTGGACCATAAAAATAAAATTGCATAATAAACTGACCTATTTTGTTATATTTGTCTTCGGAAATACCCTTTGCTGATGCCTCACCTTTAGTTGCTTTAAATAATCTATTGTCATCTTTAACAATTAGAGTCGCTATAAAATCAATAGACGAATGTATATTACTTGAAGTTTCTAATATGTTTTCTTTTTGTGTATCTGTCAGTTGTGCTATCTGTTCAGGGGTTAATACTATAGCATAATTACGAATGTTATTATCGTTTATGAATTCAATAATAGGAATCTCTCGAGTAATATTTGGAGCCTTATCATCGCCTAAATTAGATTTAATAAAATAATCCTTATTGTCTATCATATCATATGGTATTCCTGATAAATTATATTTTTGTAAAACGTATTTTTCAGTCCCTCCTTCAAAACTGTTTCCTTTTTTAAATAATCCAGGAGTTCCCATTAAATTATATCCTTTCCATTTTTCTATTGACAACATTTTTTCAACAATTGGATTAATGTCTATACCTCTGTCATCTCCCTTTCCAAAATCATGAATTGTATCATTTAAAGCAAGAGTTTTATATAATTTTTCATCTTCTGTATCTTCTGTATTTTTACTCATAATAAATATATATATATATTACGTATATTAATTTAATATAGTATTATACTAAATTAATTTATACTATTTAACAGCTCAATAATAAATACCTAGCTAGTACAGTATTACTTTGTAACACTTGTTCCGGTGATAATCTCGCAAACCATTGAAGATTGGTGCGTAATAATAGCTTATCGGATGGAACATATACACCATACCCACCTTTTGGTAATTCGAAATCGTCATCATCGCTCAATAAATTATCTAATAATACAGGTTTTCCATTTGTCATTTTTGCGCCAAAATATTTGACATCCAATGACATTACTTGTTTCTCTCTAACATGTTCATATAACCATTTGTCTGTCTCTCCTGTAAATTCCATTTCATTTGTGTAATCAGCAGACACGGTCTTCTCCAAAAAATGTACATATTTTCCCATTAATTCACAGTCTTTTTTACATCCCATTATTTTATTGGTTGGGAAAAAATCAGTATATGTTGATACGTTACTCGCCGTGGGCAATTCACCGCAAAACATGGGTGCTGCTGATAACCCCTTGTTATAAAGCGATATCAGATTTTTTGTACATATAAAAGAGGATGGAATGGTCATACCACCATAATAATATAATACCTTGGCCATGGCCAATTCTCTTAAATGAGGACGTAGCGGATTGGGTAAATTAGCTACTTTGGTACCCCATCCTGGAATGATTTTGTTAAACGATTTATCATCAAGCAAACATACATTGAATGATTCCCCACAATGATCTACAATCGATTTTATTGTTAAATATTGATATGGTTGATTAAAACATTCTGTATTGCGTGAAGCAAAGTGTGGCCACCATCTAGCATTGGTTTCAAAAGCAACATGAATCCATAAAATAGGTTTGTCGGTTCTAGCTAAAGTAGAATCATTTAACAAATACTTCTTAATCAAATCATATTCACCCATTTTTTCTTTCAGTTCATCTGCCTTTTTATATTTTTCGAATATAAATCCTACTATCATTAATGACAAGAGCACAAATACATATTTTATGTAATAATTCATATATACTATACTAATAAAAAAGAAAATAGTGAAAATCATTCAAAAACTAAATAAAATTGAATATTTGTATTACATACTAACTATCTCATACAAATTATGATTGCGATAACTAAAATATCATCCTTATATAAATCCATTTATTATAATGGCGAATTTTCATAGTAACACCACTAATAAGAAAGTAACATTCGCAGATTGTATATCAACCACGCGTGAATATGAATGCGATAAAACAGAAGACGAGTATATAAAAAAGGGAAATCAATGGCAAGAGACTATTGATTTAACATGTAGAGAGTTTAATATACCTATCAGCCAAGGCGGATGTGGTGGCGACTGGGGCGTTCTTGAGTGTAAATTAGAGCAATTAGAAGAGCCATATTGGTGTATGATTGGCCAATTGTGGAGACGATTACATTCGAATTCAAAACGTATTGAAGAGGAAATAGGAGATTCAGATTCGGATAGTGATTCGGATTCGGATAGTGATTCGGATTCAGATTCAGATTCGGATAGTGATTCGGATTCGGATAGTGATTCGGATTCAGATTCAGATTCGGATAGTGATTCGGATAATAAAAATAGTCTATAAAATTGAACCTAATAATGACAAATAAATGTAATTATACACTAATTTAGTTATCATGAATGATCAATCAGTACTTACTTTTTACAAACTATGTAGTGATTGTAATCTACCAGGTCTTATAGATACTTTTGGCGATTTACCCGATACTACCAATATTGAAATGAATTACGCATATTACATTGTATATTGGTATAGATTCCAACGTTCTGACAACAATAAAAAACTCATTCTAGAATGGCTACTCGGAGCAAATTCCGATATTGATTATATCATGGTCGCTAATGATTACATGGCTGATGAAAATATACCAAATGACGCATTATATATTGCTTGTACCGCAGGACATTTCGAAGTTGTAAAATGGCTATTAGAAAAAGAACCTTATTTATCTAGTTTCAAAAACAGATGTCATATATGCAATATATTCGAAATAAGTTGTCTAAATAGTAATTTAGGCATTACCAGAATCATATTTAATTTATTAGCAGATTACATAAGTGAAAGGCTTATCATTCTTAATCAAGCATACATAAATGCATTTAGCATACAAAACACAGAAACGATGGAATGGTTGCTAGAAACTGACCCAAATATAAACACTACACTATAGTGTAACTAAAAACAAAAACAAATAAAAAGGAACTAAAATTAAACTACAAACATGTTGGTTAATTTTTTATTCTTTTCAGGTCCGACCAGAATTTCTCATGATTTTCACGTATCATTTCATCCTGATTCATCAGTTTATAGGCGCGCCGTATATTAATGTCTTCATCTTGCGAATTCGACTCCTTCAATATGGATTCATGAGACGACAACCATCTATCATTGTTTTGAACCATATCCTGCGTTCTTTCACGATTTAACTCATCTATATTTGTATATTTTTTTCGATTATGGAAATCTTCTTCTGTTACTGGAATCACTGACTCGCAATGCGCCTTTCTCACGTCTTCAAATTGAAGCTTATCAAACATAGACGATCCATAGCTTCCTGGTATTTCTCTCACTAAATCAAATTGTCCCCCATTAGACGCATTCATATCTTGAAAATCGTTATGAACTACTAAAGCCCTTAATTCCTTCTTTTTATTTTGAATATATTCATTCATTTGATTTGTAGTTGTTACCGTTTCACTTACTAAATCATCGTCAGATTTTAACCAATCGCCGTACCCAGTTTCTTCTGAGTCATCTTTTAATCTCATTTTTTCAAAAGTACTATTAAACCAATCAGTATAATCTTCTTGGCTCATTGTTTTTATTTTTCCATCAATCAATACACTATGCTCATTACTCCATAGTTCATCTTTATCGTACTCTGTATTTGTCGTTGTACTACTCTGTCTCAACTGATGTATCTTCAATAAATATTTATATGCTTGAGAGAAAAAGAGAAAATATTCCTTGTCTAATCCGGACTTATCAGGATGAGTTTTTAATACTATTTTTTTCGCCTCTTTTAAATGCTCTTCTTTAAAATGAAATGGCACGTGAAACAAATTGATTAGATCATTTAAGTCGTAATTATGTATATTTAAATCTAAACCTTCCATTTAGATATACATAATTTTATTTTTTTAATATTTATAATGTAATAATATATAATGTCACTTCAGTCTTATAATTTTTATATAGATCCATCTGTCATAAACAATATATATAATCTTATGATAGACGGTAATAATGATATATTTACTGAACATGGCCATCACATGCTAGGTTCTGAAAGAGGTGGTCACTTTTGCTATACAAAAGATAACACCAATAATACTGTTAAAATTACTAGTTTAATTCAAGCCGGTCTCATGCCTGGAACCACGAGTTTAAATTCTGGCGATTTTCCATTTACCTTTCATACCCATCCAATAGTAATCAACTTAGATGAAAATATTGTCGATAATTACCCAAACCTAATAAGTGATGAGGATTTAGGAGGTGCCATTGTTGATAATTTCTTTTGTAATTTTTTAGATGAGAGAAATATATGTGATAAAACTGGCAATCAAAATATAGGTGGTATTAATTTTTTCGATATAGTTGCGGTGCCCTATGGACTATTTATATATCGTCCAAATCCTAATTACGGTCACCAAAATAGAACGATTGAAGAGAACGATGATGAGTGTTTAAGAATATTTAATCAGAGTAGTACTCTATTACCAGGATATACTGTTTCTAAAAAAAATCAATATTTCAACATGACTACGCAAAAGGCTCAACTAGGTATTCAACGATATATTCAATTATTACAAAACAACGGCTTTATTGTTGATTTTTTTCCATGGGAACACGCTAATCAAAACGGCATTCAGTTTGTAAATATGTTGCCGATAAATTCGTATGTTGATTCTGACTGTATGTGCTGATTACATGTTTCTACATCTCTCGAAAAAAGAATTCACATCACCAATATCGGCACCGGATATACTATCGTCCGGTACAAAGCTCGTGTTTCCCTTTTTATAGGCCATTAATGTAGGTATCCCCTTTATCATTTTTTTCGTTTTCATAAAAGAAAATAAATCAGAACATTCATCTACATTCACTTCAAAACATAGTATCACGGGACATGATATTTTTCTGAAATGAGCATCTACTTGTGTTTTTATTGATTGACATGGGTTACACCAATCGGCAGTATATTTAAAAATCATGACTCCGGTGTTTTCGTTTAATAATTTTAAAAAAGAATTTCGGTCACCTTCAAATAGATAGGCCATTGTATATAGTTATGTATAAACCAAGGTTTAGATAAGTATTTAACTATATATATAGGCAACTACAAATATAATAGTAAAATAATATTATATTGTCAATATTTAGCGTTATATTTTTAACTATTTCTCTCTTGTAACTATAGACAATATGTTTTCAAGCATTTTGAAAAATCCACCATTGCGATTATTTGATGTAACCTTGCGCGACGGATTACAATCTATACCTAGAATATATTCTTTAACTGAAAAAATGGAACTAGGTCTAGATATTGTTGCAAATAAAAATCCTAGAGCTATTGAGATAGGTTCCGTCGTATCGCACAAAACAGTTCCTCAAATGAAAAATTCACTCGAATTTTTTCAATCATTTTCGGCTTCTTATGGTACGTCTAATAATTTGGATATATATGTATTAACTCCCAATCTAAAAAATACACAGATAGCAATAAACCACTCAGTATGTAATTATTCATTTATTACATCAGTATCCAACACGTTCCAGACAAAAAATACGAATCTTACTATAGGTGATACAAAGATTGAACTTAAAAATATGATTGATTTGGTCAAGACAACTCGTGAAGATAACAAAATAAAGCTGTACATTTCTTGTGTTGCTGAGTGTCCCATTATTGGAAAAATTAATAATCATACTATTTTACATGAAATTATGTATTACTATCATACTCATGGAGAACATATAAGTAACCTTTGTCTTTCTGATACATGTGGAACCTTGCGATTTAATGACTTTAAGTTTATCATCGACTCCCTTGTAGAAAAAGGCGTTGAATTAGAACATTTCGGATTACATTTACATCAGCAAATAAATTTTGACAATGTAAAGAATATCATCATATACGGTATGAAAAACGGTATTTCACAATTCGATGTATCGTATATACCTGAAATAGGTGGCTGTTCCGTTACTATGAATAATCCATCTGGTAACTTGGGATACGAAGCAATTTATGATTGCTTATAAGAATTTTGATACGCGACCTTTCCTATATTTCTCGGTTCTTGCGCGTTTTATTTGCTTTTTACTCAATTCACCATGAGTAGTGGGTGTTTTTTTGGTTATTCTAAATGTAGGGCGATATATATCATTCTTGTTTTTATAACCAACTTCTCCGCGCTGATTCACCCATTTTTCGTCAAACCATCGCTTAAGACCACTCTTTTTCGTTTTATTGCCTTTATAAGGGCTTTTTCTCTTTCCATATTTCTTGGTAAATCGTTTTTTGTATTCTTTCACGACTGTTCCGCTTCGATATGCACTATGTTTTGGTTGCTCCTTGTATATTTTCTTTTTCACTGTATTATATAATTTTTCGTCAGTCGGTTCAACCATACTTTTATTGGTATAATATTATGTGATATAAAATATTATACGATTATTCATTTTGTTCGACATGTATATTTCGTTGTTTCACGATTTTATTACTTCTATCTATCATTTACCAATTTTTCTAGGTCACCTATTTCTACCGTAGGAAATTCTACATGACATTCCCAAAAATATTTACAATAGGCCCATTTAAATTCATAATCGGTCTTATACATCTTTCCATATTCTTGTAATAATTTACTTTCTACGCGCTTTGGTAATAAATTTAAACTCGCTTTTGGTAATACATAACTCAATTGAACCAATTCGGTAACCGGATTTTCCGATTTCTCTTCTATCAAATCACTATCAAAATAAGGAACGTATTTTAATAAATCTTTCAACAAGGGAGGATAATGATATTTATATGTCCATCGCCAATCAATACATCCTGTACTATAATACTTCCATGTCCATTCCAAACCTTCCAAATAATTCAAACTGATTTTCTTACGCCAATCGTCATCTATATCGACATCAAACAACATGTCATAATACCGGGTTTCCCAATACACATCAATAGGATTTATATATTTTTCAACGGCGCGTTCTCTGGTTGGAGCATGAAGCATCTCTTTATCAAATTTACTAGCATCATCTTCTATTCTTAAAGGACGCTTCTCTTGTTTGTTGCGCAAGTGATAATCGCATTCCATATAGGAATTTTCATTTGACGCTAAATCCTTGAGTAATAAACGCAAATTCTTCCATACTATTTTCCCATCCTTTATAATATTTTTCTTGCTATTTCCCAAGATACTACGATACGTCTCCATAATAATATCCATACCCCCTGTTCTCAAATTAATTGCGGGAAAATGAGGCAGAAAGTCGTTTCCCAACAAGAAACAGAGGAAGATATAGTCATATACACGATTTTCCTCTGCTATACACGTTGGTTCTTTATCATTATTCAGATAATAAACCAAATTGTTTTTAAATTCCGGTATATCAATAACATACATCAAATTCGGATCTAGGGATTTGTCGATACTCTTGATGAAATCAGGCGTTTCGCGAAATAGGTACATCTTTTCACAATAATGTAAGTGATTGATTGTCAGCATAATCAAATCAGCGTCCAGACCATACACAACTGATTTCATATCTTTCAAGTCCTTTGTATTGTCACGAATGTACTCAAATATTTTATGCTCACCTTCGCCTGGATAATCGCTACCACTAACAATAATTTTCTTCACGTTAAAATCAGTCGGTTTTCGAAAATGATAACGCACTTGAAGATTTAATTTGTTCATAAAATCCGTTCCAGGAGTAATTGCCGTGCTATTCCATACTAGCTTATCACTCTTGTCATACTGATTGATAAACCATGATTTGTATCGACGATTTTTTTGTTGATCTAATTTAGCAACAGGAGCTACACCGTCAAACGCAATATACGCTAAATGTGATGGAGAAATTTGCTGTATATAAGTTTCAATCTTTTTACATACAGCATTAACCAGCTTTCGCTCAAAATCATCATCATTTCCATTATATTCAATGGTTCGGAGTGCGTCATATACAATGGAATTACTATCCAAATATAAATGTTGAATTGCATTTCTTTTCTGGAACTTTTGGATGATTTTCGGATAATTTTTTATGATATGCGAGAAGTAAGCAGGTATCCCCATTATATAATAAATGACCGTGTTTTTAAACCTATTTGGAAATCATTATCTTCGTAAATCATTATATTCAGCGATAAGTTTAGGCGAATACGACAAAAACAAGAATTAATTTAAATGAAAAATTTAAAATCGGTAAATATATTAATGAAAAATATTGTAATTTCTCAAAACAGCGTCGGTAAAACCGATACGAACGGAATTCCGCCAAATGTCGATGAAAAGAGCATACTAGATGCTCAACTTCAGTATTTTCACGGTTTAATACAAAAAACGTTATTATCTGTTCAAAAATACAAACAATTAGATATTATCGGGGCAAATGAATTAAATCAAGCTACTCATAATTTGGAAAAAAAATATGCCGAAATATCCAATTGTATTTCACTTCTGAAAAATAAAGCAAACTATACCAAAATAAGAAGTAAGTTGGATATTATTCGCGTCGATATAACCAATTTATTCAAGTTATATGGTACTGAAAATATTCATGATTTATTAAATGTAGTATTCGGTGATGATTACTCATCATCGGTTGAATGGAACAATAGTAAGTATAGTCTTTTAGAGAATCATTTTCATCCTATTCATTTCAAAATAATGTCGTGGAAAGCAGACCGCTTGACTAATACTCAAACTACTAGTATTTCTATTGAAAAAAATAAAATTGTGGACGATACAATGATTGTCGATAAATCAATTAATTTAGACTGTTTTGATTTATGTAGAACGAATGATACATTTCAGACAAAAGTATATGGTATTAAAGTTGCCTTTCATAATGAAAAGGAAAAAAATACACTTATTGTTTCCGGATTAGTAGATGATTTATTAATTAGCTGTATTGATAATGTATATTTGAATACAAAATTAGAACAATTAGTTAAGGATTCCACACTACAAAAAGACCATAATGCTAGCGTGTTTCAACGATTTATTCACTCTATTACATTGAAAGAGCTTATCGTATATTCCACTAACGAACTTATTAATAAATATCAAGGCTATCTTAGTCAAATTGTTTTAATAAAACAAAAACCGGTTTCTCAAGTGGTAAAAGAATTTATGAATAGCGATTTATATGGACAACGCGTCACACTTATTCAATTATTATTAAAATCAGATGAACACGAATATCAATATTTAGCCTATTTATTGTATGATTTATTGTCTAATGATAATAACGGAAATATCGACACTAGCGAACAAACGTTACTATTTGATAGTTTGCCATGGAAAATAAAAAGTTTTTTCAAAGACGCTATGAAACAAACAATTGCTTATACAAACAGTCTCTCTAATTTTGATAATAGCAAAATACCATTGGAGCAACAAATTTGCTTGATGAAAGCGCCTGACTCGGTCAAAGAAAAGGCCATGAATAAGTTGAAAGAGGTCAAGTCGAAAACGGATGATACTGGCTCCAAGGCGCGCACCTATTTAGATGGTCTTTTGAAAATTCCATTTGGCATTTATAAAAAAGAATGGGTATTAACTATTATGGATAGTATCAAATCAACCTTTAAAAATATAATCACTGCAGTCGCGAAAATAGATCCCGCCTTTACTATTGGAAACGACGGCGAAGACCATAATAGTATGAATCTTGACAATATTACCAACATTCAAATCAAAAATATTTGCGAAAAAATAAAAACCGATTACATTGAAAATGCTAGTTCTAATGCCATTGATACTCTATTAGCTGTTTATACAGTGGATAAACGCAACGACTTGATTATTAATATATGCAACATTAATAATATTATTAAACAAAATAAAATGAAAATTCATAAATTAGTCCATTCTGGTAAAAAAATGGAGTTTATGAAACAAGAAATTAGGCATTTTATAGAAACATTCCAGGACAATCAATCTGTTATTGAACAATTATCCAGTTTGAAGCAACTTTCGAATAGTAATATAATTGACGCAATATTACAAGATATTCATCTTATTGAAAGAAAATGGAAGGAAATAAACGATTATATGAATTCGGTTGATTCTACGTTAAACGAGGCAGTTCATGGACACGATACGGCGAAAATACAGATTGAACGTATTATTGCCCAATGGATTAATGGTGAGCAAGGCGGATATTGTTTTGGCTTCGAAGGACCTCCTGGTACCGGTAAAACCACATTTGCTAAGAAGGGTTTGGCGAAATGTTTGGTGGATGAGGATGGCGAAGCTAGACCATTCTCCTTCATCGCTATTGGAGGCCAGGACAATGGAAGTACCTTAAATGGACACAATTATACTTACGTTGGTTCAGAATGGGGCAAATTTACCGATATTCTAATTAAAAACAAATGTATGAATCCTATTATATTTATTGATGAATTGGACAAGGTAAGCAAAACCGAACACGGTAAGGAAATTATTGGTATTTTGACGCATTTAATCGATTCTACGCAAAATGACTCTTTCCAAGATAAGTATTTTAATGGAATTGATTTGGATATGTCCAAGGCGCTTTTTATTTTCTCTTATAACGACGCCAGTCTTATCGATCGCATTTTATTGGATCGTATTCATCGCATCAAATTCGAACACTTGACCATTGAAGATAAATTAGTCATTACTAGAAAACATTTGTTACCTGAAATTCTGAAGAAAATGGGTGTCGAAGGTTGTATTGAAATATCAGATGAAAATATTATTTATATTGTCGAAAATTATACCAATGAACCGGGTATTCGTAAGTTTAAAGAATTGTTGTTTGAAATCGTCGGCGAAATCAACTTGTCATGTCTCAAAAATTATGAAACAATCAAATTACCCATCCAAGTATCAAATGACGATATAAAATACAAATACTTGAAGGACCGTCATGAAAGTATAGACAAGAAAATACCACTTCAATCTGCTAGCGGCGTTATCAACGGATTGTGGGCAAACGCCATGGGTCAAGGAGGTATTATTCCCATTGAAGCGAAATTCTTTCCTTCCACTTCTTTTATGGAACTGAAATTAACAGGGCTACAAGGAGACGTTATGAAAGAAAGTATGACCGTCGCAAAAACACTGGCTTCATCTTTGGTCGATAAAGAGACGATGAAGCGAAATCTGAAAGAATTCGAAGAGACCAAAATGCAAGGGATTCACATTCATTGTCCTGAAGGCGCCGTACCAAAAGACGGACCCAGTGCTGGAACCGCTATTACATGTACGCTTTACAGTCTTCTTACTAAACGGAAAATCAAGAATACAGTCGCCATTACCGGAGAAATCAATCTACAAGGGTGTGTTACCGCTATTGGAGGTCTCAACTTGAAGATTTTAGGCGGTCTAAAAGGTGGAGTGAAAGAATTTATTTTCCCCAAGGAAAACGAAAAAGATTACAATACATTTGTAGAAAAATACAAGGAAAAGGATATATTGGATGGAATTCGATTTCATGCTGTTGAAAATATACATCAAGTATTGGAACTCATATTTGAAGAATAATATGAAACTCATATTTGAAGAATAAATTATCGCGCTAATATATACATCACTATGGGCATGCAATTAAATTTTAGTAATATGTTACAGTTTTTCGCAGCAATATCTCCTATTTTATTAGCATTCTGTTTGGTCATGCTTTCTATTTTTAACAGTGATATAAAAGGCATGGTCTATTTAGGAGGTGTATTAATCGCCTCTTTAATCAATTTGTTCATTTTGAATACACTCAAAGTAAAATCGCAAACACTCATTCCCCCTTCGTGTAATTTGATTGATTTCCCATTCAATTTGAACGAATACGTCAGTCCTGCTTTTAATAGCATGTTTATTGCCTTTACACTTGCCTATTTGTATTTACCTATGCAATACATATCTGGTATTAATTATCCGGTTCTCATGTTTATTACTGGACTATTAGTATTAGATGGTGGAACGAAAATAATGGGTGGTTGTACTACATTCAGTGGCGTAGCTTTGGGTAGTTTAGTTGGCTTCGTTCTAGGTATCATTTGGTTTGTTTTATTCTTTTCCACGGGTCATGAAGATTTATTATTCTTTAATGTGGAAGCTTCAAACAATGTTATTTGCTCTAGACCCAAACAACAAACATTTAAATGTCGATTGTATAAGAATGGGGAGCTCATTGGAGAACAATAATCTTATTCATATTACATGACGACTTGTAATAAATATTTAGTTTGATAATAAATATTTATTTTGATAATTACACGTTTTTTCATATTATGGAGTAAAATGAATATAGTTTGCATTCCACCAATTCATGAAATCCTTCATTATATTGCCTTTATGAAAACTAGCAGTCAGCATTTTTGGATTTGTATTAGGTTTGTTCCATACTTGAACAAAGTATTGTACTATTTCCGATGTTTTCGCAGTTCTGTATTTTTCGTCCAATTGTTGTTCAGTAAAATACGGGTTTCCAGTTCTACTATTGACTTCATTATGAAACGATAATAGCATAAGTTGTAGATCTCGTTTTGACCGAATATTATTTGCATTTAATGTTCCCATTTTATGTTGCGCGTGACCAGCGCATTCAGGACATGGTAAATTAGAGCATATTCTGCGAATCATTGTAACAACGTCATTTTTGACAATTGGAAAACTTTCAGGTTTCATCTTTTCTGCTAAAGTGTGGAATAGATACCATGTACAAGGACCCCAGTCTTTTGCCATTCTATATTAAATATATATAAAGAGTTATTATAAAATTCTTTATATACCACATATGAATATTGTATTGGAAGGAAACATTAATTTTTATGATGAACTGAATAAATTAGACTCTGACGATGATAATGACAATGATAATGAACCTCTATGTTTATTAACCAATTTACCCCTTGACAAAAACAGTATTAAATTACCATGTAATCACGAGTTTAATTTTTTACCTCTATATAAAGAAGTGGTCCAACAAAAAACACGCACTATATCGTCTCATTTAAATACAGATAAATTAGCCTATCATCAAATTAAATGTCCATACTGTAGGCAAAAAATAGACAATTTGCTACCACATGTTCGCTTGAACAAAGAAATGGGGTTTCTTTCTGGAGTGAATGCGCCAGAAAAGATGTGTATGGATTTTCATACATGTACTTATACTTTTAAATCCGGAAAAAACAAGGACCAATGTTGCTCTAAAACTGCCTACAATAATGTAGTAGGCTGTTATTGCTCTACACATCACGCATATGCCTTGAAACAGGAGCAAAAGAAGTCTTCTAAACCAACGACAACAATGCCAGCAACAATCCTGTCGGCCACTACATCTGACCCTAAAACCCCAGTATCTGATACAGGCACCCCTACATTATGTAAGGCCATATTAACATCAGGCAAACGTGTAGGGCAAAGTTGCGGCTCGAAAATTAAGTGTAAAAACGACTCATTTTGTAAAAGGCATGTATCAAAGTAGAAAAATCCGCATTCTTCATTTTCCCTACCTACATCAAAATCCCGGCGATTTAGGTAAAGTCATTGAATCATCCCCTTATTCCAGTCAATTCAAAATGACTTTTTGAATTTCGGTTTTTTCGGACATGCTTTTCATGTAGGTAAATTGCGCTTGATGATTTTCATTTTTCAAAATTCCGAAAAAGTTATGTAGGGCATGTAGGTAGCCCCCTACATATGTAGGGAAGGTTTTGGAGGGTAAAAAGCTTGGTTGCTTTTGATAATAGTAGGTATGTCACTTTTTACTATTTTTTCAATTCTCTTTTGGGATTTTAAAAACTACACAGGCCTTTTTGTTGCAGAGTTTTGATTTTGCGAAAATAGAATTGAAAAAGTTGTGAAAATGCGTTTTAGAGCATAATGCTCTCATTTCCGTTTTTTCTTGTATTTATTTGTTACGATAAATTTTTCAGATATTTAATGAAAAGTATTTAGGATGAAATTATATATTACTAATATAGAACAATGTTAGAACATTTTGGAACAAATCTAGGCCAAAAAGTCGCCAAAAATTTTGATTGTACTCCGTGCCTATATAGTTGTAAGAAAGAAAGTGACTGGACTAAACATATTTCCACTAGAAAACACAAAAATAGAACAAATGTCGCCATTTTGGAACAGAATGGCGAGAAACTCGCCGGTTATGGTAAGGATTTATCGTGTAAATCAGAATCTGGCGAGAAACTCGCCTTACCAATTATGGTGTGTGAATGTGGTAAGCAATATACCGCGAGGAATAGTTTTTGGTATCATAAGAAGCATTGCTACGTTCATCAAGCAAACATATCAGATAATAATACTTCGAAACCGAATTCATCTAGCGACACTCAACAGATAGTGACTGTAGCGAAAAAATCTGATAATCTTGTTAAAAAATCTACTATGTATATGAAAGCAAGTATTTTAGATAAAGAGATAGACAGTAAAGATAGTAAAGACAAAGATGTCGAGTTTAAAGAATTGGTTTTGTTGCTACTGAAAGAAAACAAGGAAATCCAAAAGACATTTGTAGATATGCTTCCACACATCAAGGGGAATACTTCCGAACATAGCTTCAATACTACCAATACGAATAGTAATAATACGAATAATTTCAATATTCAGATGTTTTTGAATGAACAGTGTAAGAATGCTATGAATCTTACTGATTTTATAGATTCACTACCAATCACCGCAGATACATATGACAATACTATAGAAAATGGTTTGACAAAAACAATCACTACTATGATTACAAATGGTCTCAATAATATGGATATTACAGATAGACCTATACATTGTACCGACCCTGCGCGTAAAACAATGTATGTCAAGGACAATGATGTTTGGGAAAAGGACAATGAACTTCGCGTTTTACTTCAAGGTATTAGAAAACTATCCATTAAACAGCGTACTATGATTAATAAATGGCAGGATGTGAATATTGGATGGGATAAAGATGATAATCTACAAACACGCCTGACAACTCTAGTATGTCATTCAATGACAGACATTGAACACGATGAAAAAGAAATGAATAAAATTTATCGCGCCATCAGTAAAAATACTTACTTGACGAGTGAAATAAAGCATGATATCGGACTATTGAAATAATACACTTCATATCTATGTACAATATTCATATCTATGTACAATATTGATGTTTTCAAATGAACTTAAAAATAATAACATCTTTACTATAATGATGTTATTGTTTCTATTTGCTGTTATTTTCGCCGCTACTACGAATGTAGGTTTAGCATACGAGGCAGACATGGCTAGGTATTGTGTCGAACTTGCTCAGGCCAGTTATAGTAGTATTTCTGACCTAGATTCATGGACCTGTAAAACATGCGACCAACGAGTGGAAATGGAATATGTAGTAGAAGAGAGTGGTGTCCGTGCTTTACAAGGATATGATAGTTATAGCGAATCTTTATTTATTGCTTTTCGAGGCTCTGTCAATATTCAGAATTGGATAGATAATATTCAAATTAGTAAAATTTCTCCATATAACGATACGTCTATTGGCGTTTCAAAAGGATTTTACAAGGCGTATAATTCAATCAAACCTGATCTGTTTGATAACTTGCCGAATCTAGTGGATAAATACAATACAAGACGCATACTTATTACTGGTCACTCATTGGGGGCAGCGTTGGCTACACTTATGGCGTATGATATTGCTACAGTGTTTCCAACCTACGAACTGTCATACGTCGTTAATTTTGGGTCTCCTCGCGTAGGAAATACCGCCTTTGTAAAGAGTTTCAATGGTTATTCATCTTCATTTATTCATTACCGCATAACCCATTATTATGATATAGTACCTCATGTTCCTGAAGAATTTCTAGGATATGAACATGTATCTGGTGAGATTTGGTATAATGAAGAAAATAGTGATTTTACAATTTGTAATGACGTTACTGGTGAAGATGATAGTTGTTCAAATTCCTGCTCACCAACACATTGTACAAGTACAAGCGATCATTTGGATTATTTGAATGTTACAATGGGCAGCAGCACTAGTGTAGATAGTAACATTGATGACAACATTGATGTATAATATACCTCAATCTATAGTTGCGAATTATATTGTTATGCGAAACCATTTTCAAATCATTTCACTGATGTATATTTTTATGATTGTGTATAGACTACCCATAAATATAGTATATAGTATATTGTATATACTATTAGTATATTATATTCAAAAGAAATTAAATATAAAAAGGATATAATATACAGCAATGGATACAAAAGAAGAGTTGGTTAAACATATTCGAGGATGGATACAAATTGACAACGATATAAGCACTCTTCAAAAACAAATGAAGGTTTTAAGAGAAGAAAAAAAGAATTTAACAACATCTTTAGTGGATGTAATGAAAATGAACGAAATTGATTGTTTTGATATTAACGACGGTAAATTAATTTACGCAAAGTCAAAGTATAAGAAACCTATCAATAAAAAGTCGCTTTCTGACGCACTTCAAGCATATTTTAAAGATGATACAGAAATGGCACAAGAATTGAGTAATCATATAATGAATAGCCGCGAAGAAACAATAAAGGAATCAATTAAACGCAAGAAGGAAAAGTAAATTACCAAGGGTTTAAATATAAAAAAACAATGATATATAATTTATTACATGAGTCGATATAATAAATTATTCAACTGGAACAAGTATAATGGATTCGCCAATGATGATGACATGACTGATGCCATGACATATGATAATAGTAGCGAAGAGAATGATTTTAATAATACTAACAATAGATACATACTAGATAACGTGATCCGTCATCCTTATATGGAACAACTTGAGTTGAATGTAACTAACTCTATAAAGAATGGTGATAGAAATTACTTGGTTATTTACAGAATTAATACATATAATATAGTAAATCATGTAGTAGAATTTTATATTATAGATGATTTTCTCTCTACCTCTATGGAGAATACGCTTTCGTACAATAAGGATGAAACGACAGTAACTGGATTAGCTACTATACCTGGTGATAAAAGAGTAAAAGGTACTACTATGTTTAAAGACGATAATTATACATTTATTCAAGTGAGAAACAATAAAGATACAAGTAATTGGTTGAATATTTGGGATATTTTAGTAAATAAACACTACTTTGGTAAAACGATACACAAAAATATAATCGATTTTTTTAAAAAGAGTAGCGAACTAACTAATTTAATGTTAAACCAAACTATTTGTTTGAAGCCAATTGTATTGTATAGTTATATCGATGAGAGATATCATGAATATATAAAGAAAAATAAAACAATTCAGTATTGTCAAAGTAAAATAGAGTCGCTTATTAAATTACATCATTTTAAAGAAAATGATAATGTGCGCACCGTTTGTTTTATAGAGGACCACGATTTTAGCAATACAAGCGATGAATTGATACGTAATCATTATATTATTAAACGCGAGATACATGATACTCAAGAAAGAATAGAATGGATTTTTAAAAACGATAATATTCTATTTTCCTCTGTAAAATAATTATACATACTATATACATATACATATACGTAAAACATGAAAATGACTACAATAGCTTATATCTTAATATCCATCATAGTTATTAATTATCTAGTATCTCTCATTATGCGGTTTTTAGGAGTAGAAGTACAATTCTATGGTAGTTATTTATTGTGGTTTATCGCTCTTCTCTTGTTTTGGGGGTTTTTACCGGAAACTCCGAATTACTTTCAATAGACAGTTGCTCCAGCTTGAATCATTTCTATAATTACATTTATTGTAAAAATGATTATACATTATTAAGAGCATCGTCATGTACATTTTCTTTTTCGAATTCAATTACTATTTTTTTCACAATCTTTGCGAGTATATCAGGATTCATCTTATCCTGTAAATTATCGAGCATTTCACTTTCCAACGGTTTTCTATCATGTATGGCTTCAAACTTGGCTACCCACGTACGAACTTCCTTTTCATAATTTTCTAAAATTTTATTCTTTTTACGAACTAATTCCATCATTTTACTCTCTTTGTCGTCCGATTCTACAGTAATAAATACAATCTCGGCGGTACTTACTAATTCATCGCATATTTCAGGTCTTTTAATTTCAGGTCTGTCAATATCGATGTCTTCATCTTTGATAACCGGCGTTTTTAATGGGAATGTTTTATTGAATAGGGTTATGATATTTTCATTGATGGTAGGACTTGTCTCCATAAGCCTATCAAATTCTTCTTTACACATTTTTAACATATGACTAACTGGTGTTCGCTCTGTTCTAGATTTGGCCAATTCCACTTTGATATTGCGGTAAAACTTGTCCCATGATATGGAACTAACACGATGAGCCTCATTTAATTCACCCACCTTTAAGAATTGCGCAATGGTAGTTAAAATACCTGCGAAAATATTTACGGCACCAATTCCCATTTGCGCATATGGCTTTATTTCGTCCGAGAAACGGTCTTGCGCAAAATTCGCGGTTCCAGTTAGAGTACTCATAATAATAACTGGAATAGTGTACCATGCGTTTGTTTTAGAATAGGCTTGATGCGATTTACCATGCAACCATCTATAACACATTGCTTTGTCTGCCCATTCAACCAATATAATTTCATGTTCGCTTTTCCATTCAGCATTATCATTCATTGACATGTTTTTTTTAGTATCAGTGTGTTCTGTTGTAGATAATTCTTCATCTTTAGATTCCATTATAAATTATAAAAACAAAATTATTTTTTTTGAATTATTATCTAAATATTATCTAAATATTATCTAAATAAATATTAAATGGACGATAAACTATTGAAAGTAAAAGTGGTATTCGACAAAGTGAGAGAAATGCGTAATGAAATAGGTACATTATTTGAAGGTTTAGACGGACGTATTACTAAATTAACTGAAGTGTATAATGATTTTATTCAAAACACAAAAAAAATCAAAACAGCAGATACAAAAATTTTCATATTTAGTTTAGACTCGTTTTATTTTCAAAATAATCTACTAAAGCGCGAATATAAGTATTTAACCGAATATTACAATATTATTATTAATCGCATGTATGGAGAATATTACAAGTTATACAAATTAATAACAGACTATGTAGTGAAAAGTCAAGTAGATGGTAAAATGAGCGAAACACTTAAAAATAAGAAATATCCGAAATATGATGATTTAAATGAAGAAAAGCAATATGATTTTCACTTGATCGTTCAGTTGAATGAAGATATTATTAATATTATTGCTCATTTAATTAATATATTACGCGACAAGGAACATGAATTGAAATCATACATTACAAATCAAGGTTATGGGCTAAATGTTAATAATTTTGTATCCACTTTTAATTACGAAGTGATTGTTTTGAAGGAGCAGATTATTTTATATGAAAAATATTTGGATTTTTTTTATCATATTCATGAGAAATTGTTGAAGCGATTGACTACTAAGATTAGTCTATTGGAAGCCCAATTAAACGCTGATATTAAATTCGAAGGAGGTTTAATTGGAAAACGAAAGGATAATAATTCATTAATGAATGACATGAATGTAAAAGGAATGAACAAACGTGCTGTGAGAGATTTAAGACGTTCTATTATTGGTGCTAAAAGTCCATCTAATTCTTCTACCGATAACGATACAGACGAACTGGAGTTTAGTGCGATTGATCATATACCCATTCATACAGAACCTTTACATTTCACATCTAATCCTAATTTTGTTCCTAAATCCAATCGACCCATACAAAATAACAGTGAGTCGTTAATACAAAAAATGTTCCCATCTTCAAATGAAAATATAGAAATGTTGATACATCAACGAGAAGAGCAACTAGACGAGCAAGAAGAAGAGGAAGAAGAAGAGGAGCAACTAGAAGAGCAACTAGAAGAGCAAGAAGAAGAGGAAGAAGAGCAAGAACAAGAGTATGAACAAGAGTATGAAGAAGAGCAACAAGAGCAACAAGAGAAACAAGAGCAAGAGCAAGAGTATGAACAAGAGCAAGAGCAACTAGAGAAAGAGCAACTAGAACAAGAGTATGAACAAGAGTATGAACAAGAGTATGAAGAAGAGCAACAAGAGCAACAAGAGCAAGAGCAAGAGTATGAACAAGAGCCAGAGTATGAACAAGAGCAAGAGTATGAGCAAGAAGAACAGCAACAAGAAGAGCAACAAGAAGAAGAAGAGGAAGATGATATATTATCGAGCGAAACAAACATGTCGGATGATGGTGTTGTTCGAGAGGTTTTACAGGAGTGTATAGACGAAATAGTTGAGCAAGATATGGCATCTACTCCACTTACAAAAAATCAAAAAAAAAATCGTAAAAAGAATTTGAAAAAGAAATTAAGTGTCTAATTACCATACTCAAAATAAATAACAATCAGTAATACAGGTTCGATAGTGTAATTATAAGAAACAATAATACATCTATTATTTTATGAAAAATTGAAATAAAATAATCGAATAATATTAAATTATAATAGTGACAATATGGAGAGACGTTTAAACAAGAAGATAAATGATTATGTGCATGGATTTAAGACGAATCTGGTTGAGAAGATACAATGTATATCTACTGCCTCAACACAGTCTGAAATAATGGAATTGACTAATTATGTATATCAGTATGACAATTTTGAATTAACCAAGGACGACTTCATGAAACGAAAGCGTGTCAAGAGCACTGTTCCAGTATATGAAAGATGTTGTGCGAAAAGAGCCAGCGGGGAACAATGTACTAGACGTAAAAAGGATGATTGTCAGTATTGTGGAACTCATAGTAAGGGAACACCTCATGGAATGATGAGTGATCAAGAACCAATATCAACTACTAAAAAAATAGAGGTAAATGCGATTGACATAAAGGGGATCGTATATTATTTAGATGATAATGGAAATGTATATGACACTGAAGATGTGATTTCTAATGTGAAAAATCCACGTATTATTGCCAAATACGAGAAAACCGGAGACAATTATAGTATCCCTGAACTGTTTGGAAAGTAAATAATTCGAATAAAAGTATAAAATAAAAAGTATAACCTAAAAAAGTATAAAAATAATATTAGTATAAACAATATAACAGGATGAATGGCGACCAATTAGACCATATAAAAAGTTTTTTAACTAAATGTAAAATAGTGATAAATAATTTTGATGATTTAAATGGTATGTTGGTACCCAGAGAAATTTTTTTAGACAAAGTAGTATATGATTCTGTCAAAGAAGATATATCCATCATGAAACAATTATTTACCTCTTCTGCTTTAACTTCTCTTCAATCTAATGCTGAGGAAAATCAAAAATGGCCCCTTTTGAATTTAGTTAGACAAATACTACGTTCGTGTCATTATAAAATGACACCAAAGAGAGTAAGTGCTGGATATACCAAGGAAGGTAAAAAAATTTATAAACGAATGTTTATTATTGATAAATTGTCTCAAACGGAATTATCACCCAACTCTTCCTCTGTAGGTTGAGTACCCTCTTCAGTACTAGCAACTAATTCAGTAAGTTCAGTAATTTCAGATTTTTGTTCTGTAATCGGATCATTAGATACATTATCCGGAGTAACAGTAATATCAATAAGCGAATCGTCATTTCCAGTATCTGTAAATGGAGTTACGTCTGATGGTTCTGACTTGTCGGAGGAAGATGATGTATCGGAGGTTACCTTGTTATCAATCCTTTCCATAGCAGATTCGGGTAATAATTCTTCGACTTTAGATTCTTCGTCATTATCCATCATAAGTTTATCTGGATCAACATCGTTGTATTGAACCTTGTTTTTCAAGTAAGCACTATAAAATACATTCTTCTTCGTATTTACTGTTGAAAATACATCTGCTACTTTCAGTCCCATGAGGAGAATGTTTGTTAAAAATACGGTAAGTGTTTTGCTATCTAAATAATTATCATATACAACAATAAAACTTAATATTGTGTTTAATGCGAATGCTATCGTAGATACGTATCCGCATTTTTGGTAATATCCGTCATAATCCCAAATTTTCTGCTTTTTATCAGTAGCCAATTTTTCAAGTGCCTCTCCTACAGATTCGTTATCTACTGGAGTAAAACGATTTACCTCTAGATAATTAATCATTTTGTTTTCTCTTTTTACTTCGACAAAATAAAGCGCTAAAAACGAAAGAGCCGTAATAATATTAAAAGAAAGTGCCGACTGAGATAGCGAATCATCGCGTTCAATATTTTGACTAATTGAGCACATTGCCGAACCGCATTTTTGAGGCACGAAAATAACTAACATGGCTCCCATCAGTACTTTGTACAATTCAAGGACTAATGTGGTTGCTACACCCATTTTTTGATTGAAATCTTGATCATTTTGCTTCTCTTTGATCATATCCATAATAGACGGACGTTTTTGCTTATTGTTTTTAGATTCGACAAGAATACTATCTAGTTCTGTATTATTTCCTGTATCGACTTGTTGAATGTCTGACATGATATACACAGTTAGGTGGTATGTATTTATATTGTAATCATAAACATATTTACGCCTACAATATACATTTTGTGGGACGACGTCGTAATGCGATGATCTATTGTAAATCAGCCGCCAGCAGGCAGAAAAAAAATTGAAGAAGAGTGGAATGAAAGAGAGAGAGTAAAAATATGGAGTCGTTAATATTAAAGTTATGTAGGGGTGGGTATGTGAGTACGAGTAAGAAGAGTGAGATATTGAGAATGTTGGA
>Ga0208814_1000190_pt1 | contig 44757 bp, 75 predicted proteins | sample MalvirAntarct_55_FD_184253 | JGI IMG/M metagenome (GOLD analysis project Ga0208814, IMG submission 184253) | Marine viral communities from the Global Malaspina Expedition - Malaspina viral metaG Antarct_55 (SPAdes) (version 2) | ecosystem: Environmental > Aquatic > Marine > Oceanic | place... | reverse complement strand
GCAACGTCAACAGCCATATATCCAATTTATTTAAAATGCGCCTCTGCATTAGTCGCTCTAATTGCGTCCATCATAATTATTTTACTTTTACCTTGCTGTCTAAGCTCAACCGCCGTACTTGCAAGCTCACCAAGCGCTACGCATTCAGAAGCCGATGTGCTAGCGCTAGCATTAAAAGATAAAGTAACCGCTGCGATTGTAGTAAGTATTAATTTTTTCATTTCTCTATTCCGTTTATGTTTAATTAACTGTGATTAAACATAAACTAGTTATTTGTAGTTGTAAAGTGTTTTGTTGATATTTGGCTCTTGGGTCTCAATGGGTCATGCTGGGTCGCTAACGGGTCTATCTTATTTTTACTTTAGACCCACTCTAACTTATTGTTATTACTACTATTATTACTATATTGGGTCTAAAGGTCTAAAGAATATAGTAATTACATATATAGTATTATTTTTATTACACATATATACATCCCGTATATAAGGTAGAATAGTATTTTGCTCGACCCATAGACCCAAAAACACTTAAACCTATGATTTTAAAATAAAAAAAGCGGGTCATCTTCCGACCCGCTCACCTTCAACATTAGACCCAAACAGGTTTTTATCTATTTTGAATACACATAATGTTTATTATCACCCTCACTATGCTTTGTTCTTTTTCTACCAACAACTTCATAACCTAAGTTCAAAAGAGCATTTTTAAGCGCTCCCGTCTTCGGAAAGTCCTCCCACTTATCATCAAATACGGCTGCATCCTTCACAACCTTACTTAGCATTGTTATATCAATTTCACCTTCACCACATTCAATAACGCTCTCAAATTCCTCTAAAGCGTCCTCTAACGTAACCTGAGTTGATGATTTACTCAGTTCAGTCATCATTAGTTTTGCGTTAGTATCTGGCGCTCTCTTGTGTGATAAAAACGACTTACTGATAGTGTGAGACAATAACCAGTTTCTTAACTCACCAACATTAGTTCTGACTAATTCGTAAAGCGAGCTGTAATAGTCTGGGTTTTTATCCATGAACTTTTGTAAATCATCTTTCTTTTGCCACTGGCTAAACAGAATACAATAACGTCTATCGTTAGCATCAATTGGTATTGCATCCTTAAAGTTTGTTAGTGCGAAGTAGTTAGTTGTATTGATAACGCTGCGCGGGTCTTTGCCTTTTTTGTGTTCCTCAACTATTGGGTTGCTGATATACGGTTTAAGGTTGTTTAAAACTTCGTACTTTCTAAAGTTATCGAGTTTTAATTCCTCTATGAACGTCATACATTGACCTGTGGCCCAACCGGTGAAGCTACTCTCCAATGTTTGCACATTCATAATACGAACATTGTTAAAACCCATTATGTGCTGCATCATTTCAGCCAACAAACTTTTACCATCACCTTGCACACCTTGAAGTACTATTGACCAGTTCATTTTAACGCCTGGGTTCTGCACGTTGTACGCGAGGTAGTCCAAAACAATAGAGCGTTCTTTATCGTCTGGTAGTAAGTGTTTGAGGTGGTTGCTAACTCTTTCAACAACATCACTTGATCCGACATCAACAAGCTTTATTCTTGGCTCTCTATAAGTGTTGATATAATCAAGGCCGTTGTGAGTAAACAACTCATCAGCAGAAGGGAAGTACATGCTGTTTTCTACAACTTCGATAACATCATTACAAAACAGCGTTGCAGCTTGTTTTTCACCTTCACCGTTTAAAGGTGTATCGCGGTTATGTGCAACATCAAAAGAACGAGGTCCACAGACAGCTTTAGTTTGCTTGTTCATGTATTCGGCAGTAGCTGTCATAAACACATAATCTTCAACATAATCGCCTGTACGTGCATCCCCGCGCAAAGCTCTAATCTCTTTTTTAATAGCGGGTAGGCTTGGCTTATTGCCTGTCAGTTCTAAATACTTAGATTGCAGCGACTTTAACGCGATTTCAAGTTCTAAGTTGTTTAACTTAACATTGGCTATATACTCCATATGTTCGCGTAAATCACTAACGGTTTCTGCTTGCTCTAGTCCTTTAGCTGTTTTCTTAGCTGCAACTTCGCCTTTAGCTTTTCCGCCACCGGCTAAACTGATCACACTTGCAAAAGTGACAGGGTTTGATAATTGTCTGCGTGAAAAACTCTCCCAACGTCTGCGGTTTGCGTCTTTATCATAATTGTCTGGGCTGCGTTGGCTGAATGCGTCAAAGATAGCCCATCCATCTTCACCTAGTTGGTGCCATAACGCCATACCCACTTTTAACCAGGTGTTTTGGTCTTGTGCGTGTTCGTCTTTTAATATGTCAATGTACGCTTGAACATCATCAATAGTTAAGTCATGAGGCTCTGCTGCTATAACACTTAAAAGGTCGTCTTCTTCGACAGTTTCAAATCTAACCGTTAATGCTTCAGCAGCTTTACTCGGCAATTCTGGTAAATCGTCCTGCAATGCCTCAATGATCGAATCGTGAAACGTTAAATTTTCATAACCTTCACCAGTAGCAATATAACCTTTACCACTTGAGCGAGCATCGAAACCAACAACGCCTAACAAATCAGACCCATTAGGTAAAGAAGAATCGTTAGCAACTTTAAAAGCGTAGTGCATGCCACCATTTAAAGTTGCTTGAAGCTCTGCACCTTCCCAATCAAGCTCACAACCTAAAGCCTTATCAATATCAGAAGTGTCAACACCTTTATAGGTGTCAATATCGATTATAAAAACACCTTGTGGTATCATTACACCGACCATTGCCGTGGTCGCTTTACCTTTATAGTCTTGCCAGTTAGTGCCTTTTGGTACTGCTGGCGCTTTATTTTTGGATAGTGGAAAAATAACCATTATTTACCCTCTACTAAATCAACTGCTCTAAATTTACCATCTGTATCTTTCTCAATTTTAACGGCCATTAATGCAGGAACTTTGCCCGCAGCAAACCACTGACAAACATACGCTCGACTAACCTTTAATTGTTTAGCCAATTTGTATTGACTGCCGTAATGTTCAATTAATTTTTGCATTTCTTATTCTCTTTAGTTAAGTAGTGGTTGACAGTATAGTATTTGTTAACTATTATTACAACCGAATTAAACACTAAAACCTATAAGGTATAAAACAAATGAACGAAGAAATATTAAAACAGTTAACCCGTATTGCTGATGCACTTGAATTAGCTATCCTTCCACAAAACAATACTGCTTACACTGATAAGGTTAAAGAGGTATTAAACGTTGATGACGCACAACAAGAATTAGCGCCTAAAACCGAAAAGGTTGAAGAAGTTAAAGAGCTGGAAACACAAACTTATACGCACGACGACTTAAAAGCATTGTGTTTATCTAAGTCTCGCGAAGACGTAGCCAACAAGCCAAAGCTAAAAGCATTATTAAAAGAGTTCGGCGCGGCTAAAGTGCTAGACGTTAAAAGTAAAGAAGATTTAACAACTATCATTACTCGCATCAACGCTGGGGAGTTTTGAACCAATGAAACACGCTAAATTAAGCGCGTCTGGTTCAGCTCGTTGGTTAAATTGTCCCGGCAGTGTCGCTGCTGAGGACAGCTTTCCTAATACCAGTTCAAGCGCTGCTCAATGGGGTAGCGCTTCACATGAAGTTGCTGACAGGTGTTTACGTAATAATTTGTCTGCAGACAGTTTTTTAGGTCAAGTTGTTGAAGGTGTTGAAGTTGATTCCGAAATGATTGAATGTACTCAAAGTTATATTGATTATGTTCGTTCATTTGATGGGGAGCTGCTGCCTGAGCAACAGGTTGATTTTAGCCCTTGGGTTCCTGATGGTTTTGGCACGTCTGACGCGATAATAATAACCGATACTGCAGTACGTATTATTGATTTAAAAACAGGTAAAGGTGTGCCTGTATATGCTGAAAACAATTCACAAGGCATGTTATACGCGCTTGGTGTCTATAATGACTTTGGTTATCTGCTAGATGGGCAAGATACATTCATAGTTGATATATACCAACCCCGTATAGGCAATTTCAGCCAGTTTGAGATTAGCTTAAGGGATTTGCTCAAGTGGGGCGAATGGGTGAAGCTACAGGCTGATTTAGCGCTAAGTAAAGACGCTGAACGTGTACCAGGTGATAAACAATGTTTATGGTGCAAGGCTAAAGGTGACTGTAAAGCGTTAATGAACTATACGCAAAACATTATTATGGCCGAGTTTGACGACTTAAGCGCATTAGATGATCCAGAGTCATTAAGCAAAGAGCAAAAACGCCTAGTAATTGAAAACAGACCTTTAATTGAATCATGGTTAAAAAGTGTTGAACAATCAGTTACTGCATTATTGCTCGATGGTGGCAAATTCGCAGGGTTTAAACTCGTTGAAGGTCGCAGCGTTCGCAAATGGTCTAATGAGGAAGAAGCTCAAAAAGTATTATTAACCGCTAAAAGTGAAGATGAAATATTTACTAAAAAGCTAATAAGCGCACCACAGGCCGAAAAGCTATTAGGTAAAAAGGATAAAGACCTTATTGCAGACCTAATAATTAAACCAGAAGGCAAACCAACGTTAGCACCAGAGTCTGATAAACGCCCTGCGATTGGTGACGTATCAGATTTATTTCAAGAAATATGAAAATAACACTTTACAGTTAAGAATATATTAACTACTATTCGTACTGTCCTTTGAGACAATACAACTTTTAAATACTATAAGGTATAAAACAAATGTCTAAAATCAAATTATCTAATGTTCGTCTTTCTTTTCCTTCTGTTTTCAAGCGTTCATCATTCGATGGTAACGATGGTAAGTTCGAAGCGACTTTTTTATTGAACAAAGAAACGCAAGCCGATCAAATTGAAAAACTGCAAAGCGCTATTGATGAAGCAATTAAAGAAGCTAAAGTAAAAGTTCCTAAAGATAAATATTGTCTTAAAGATGGTGACGACTTTGAATATGACGGTTATGAAGGTCACATGGCTTTCAAAGCGTCAACAAACAAGCGCCCCACTTTAATCGACCGTGATAAATCTCCACTTGTTGAAGAAGACGGTAAGCCTTACGCTGGTTGTTACGTTAACGCCATTGTTGATATTTGGATTCAAAATAATAACTACGGAAAACGCGCCAATGCTAACTTGTTCGGCATTCAATTCTATGCTGATGGTGAAGCATTTGGCGCTGGTGACGTTGATGTTACCGACGAATTTGACGAGTTTGAAGACGACTTTTAATCTCCATTAATCTTTGACCCAAAGCCTAGTTTAACCACTAGGCTTTTTATTATGTGGCTACTCCACTACAGGTAACAATATGAATAATGCAAAGGTACTTGATACCGAATGTTATAAAGACTACTGGCTTTTATCCTTAAAGTGCGTTCGTACTAATAAAGTTAGAGAGTTTGAACTCTATGAAGGTCATCCACTTGACCGCCAATCAATTACTAAAATAATGAAAAATAACCTTACTGTTAGCTTTAATGGTAACGGTTACGACTTAGCTATGATTACGGCCGCTTTAAAAGGCTGGTCTAATGAAAACCTAAAGAAATTGAGTGATAAAATAATACTTAGCGGTAAAGCTATTTGGACTGTTTGCCGTGAGCATAAATTATTTATTCCTAAAGAATGGGATCACATCGATTTAATACAGGTTGCACCAGGTGCAGCTAGTTTAAAAATATACGGTGGTAGATTACACTCTAAAAAGCTGCAAGACCTTCCAATTGATCCAGATGAATCAATAACACCTGAATTGCGGCCGCTAATGCGCTCTTACTGTATCAATGATTTAGACACTACAATTGATTTGCTTAAAGCATTAACTAAGCAAGTTGAGCTTCGCATCACTCTTACTGAAAAGTATGGTATTGATTTGCGCTCTAAATCAGATGCACAGATAGCAGAAGCGATAATAAAAAACTACTTGCAAGGTTATGGGGTAGATGTTGTTAAGCGTCAAGGTGAAATAAAGCCTTTCAAATACCGTTTACCAAATTGGGTTACGTTCGAGACTGATACTTTCAAGGAAATGCTTAAAAACGTTGTTGATTGTACGTTTGCTGTAAATGATAGCGGGTCTGTTGTGCTACCTAAAACACTTAACAAAGCTATCGACTTTTACGGGGCTAAGTATAAATTTGGTATTGGCGGTTTACATTCACAGGAAAAAGCGCAAATCATCACGCCAAAAGATAATCTTATGTTTGGTGAGTTTGATTTAACGTCAATGTATCCCGTTATCATTATTGAACAAAAGCTATTCCCTAAACATTTAACTCGTAAATTCTTAGACGTTTACACGATGATTAAAGACGAACGTGTTAAAGCTAAGAATGAAGGTAACAGCATTGTTGATAAAGCGTATAAGATTTTGCTTAACGGTTCTTATGGCAAATTTGGTAGTAAGTATAGTTACCTTTATTCTCCAGAGTTATTAATACAAACAACTATCACAGGGCAGTTATCACTGTTAATGATGATTGAACGCTTAGAGCTTAAAGGTTTTAACGTTGTCAGTGCTAATACTGATGGTATAAACGTGATTTTCGACAAGTCACAACGCAATGAAGTTGAAACAATAGTTTATGAATGGGAGTTAGAAACCGGCTACAACTTCGAGTGGACACCTTACCAAGCTACTTTTTCACGCGATGTTAACTCTTACGTTGCTTTAAAGTCTGATGGTGGTTGTAAAGGTAAAGGTGCTTACGCTGAACCAAACTTAATGAAAAATCCTACTAATGAAATATGTGTTATTGCTGTTAAAGAATACCTTTCTAATAATACACCAGTTGAGCAAACAATCATTACCTGCAAAGACGTTACTAAGTTCATATCAATTCGCACAGTTAAAGGTGGTGCAATTTGGCGTAATGAGTATCTAGGTAAAGCTGTGCGTTTTTATTATTCTAAAGATGGTGACACGATACATTATAAAAAGAATAATAACAAAGTACCTAAATCTGATGGGGCTAGGCCACTGATGGATTTGAGCAACACAATACCCGTTGATTTAAATTACAGTTGGTACATAGACGAAGCCATCAGCTTGTTAACAGATTTAGGGGTTAGTTATGTTAGAAAGTAAGATAGAAAAAGACAGCGTAAAGGCTGCTAATAAATTAGGTTGGTATAGTTTTAAAGTTGTAAGCCCTAACTTTAGAGGTGCTCCTGATAGGGCTTTTATTAAAGACGGTGAAACGCTATACATTGAGTATAAGCAACCGAGCAAAGAGCCGACAGCGCTACAGTCTAAAGTACATAAAATATTTGCTGATTATGGCGTTAAAGTTCATATCGCTACAAGTGTAGATGAAACAGTAAGGATATTGACTAATGAAGTTAACTAGAGATTTGTTACACGCTTACCAGAATAGAGGTGTTGAGTTTATCAAAAATACGCCTAAGAGCGCTTTGTTCCTTGATATGGGACTAGGCAAGACATTAACCAGCCTCACGGCAATTAGTGATTTAAGTGATTCTATGGACGTTAGTAAAGTGCTTATAATAGCTCCTTTACGAGTTGCTAATACTACCTGGCATAAAGAGCTTAAAGCGTGGGAGCATACAAAGCACTTATCTTATAGCATTTGTACAGGTAGCGAGAAAAATAGATTACAAGGTTTAATGAAAAGCTCTGATATTTACATAATTAACCGTGAAAACATTAAATGGTTAGTCGATCATTATGGTAAAAAATGGCCGTTCGACATGGTTGTCATTGATGAGTCGAGCAGTTTTAAAAGCTCAGCTTCTCAGCGCTGGAAAGCATTGCGTAAAGTTACGCCTTATATTGATAGAACCGTGTTACTGACAGGTACGCCAGCACCTAACGGCTTAATGGATTTGTACGCGCAAATATACTTACTCGACACCGGTGCGCGATTGGGTCGCAACATGACAGCTTACAAAGCACGTTTCTTTGAAACTGATTACATGGGTTATAAATACACGCCTCGCGAAGGGTCTGAGAACATTGTTTATTCATTGATAAGCGATTTGGTAATGACTATGCGAGCTGAGGATTATTTACAATTACCTGACAGAATTGATTTGGTTCAATCCGTAACGTTACCAACTAAACTTAAAGCACAATATGACACATTAGAAAAAGAGTTTATAGCCGAAATAAACGACACAGAATTAGCAGTGTTCAATGCGGCCGCATTAGCTAACAAGCTTTTACAGTTCAGCAATGGTGCTGCATATACAGACGAGCATAAAAACTGGGTTGAGCTTCACAACTGCAAACTGGACGCGCTAAAAGAAATTGTAGAAGATAACAGCGGGGAAAATATACTAGTTGCTTACAACTACAAAACAGACCTTGAACGCTTACAAAAGACTTTCCCTAAAGCTGTAGTGTTAGATAAAGAAGGTTTAGCCGTTGACAAATGGAATAGAGGTGAAATTAAAATGTTATTAGCTCATCCTGCTAGCGCCGGTCATGGTCTTAACTTGCAACATGGGGGCTCAATGATTGTATGGTTCGGGCTTAACTGGTCATTAGAACTCTACCAGCAGTTTAACGGCCGCTTACATCGTCAAGGTCAAACCAAACCTGTGCGTATTATCCACCTTGTTGCAGAGGGCTGTATTGATGAAAAAGTAATGACAGCGATAGACGGTAAAGCAAAGACACAAGATGAATTGCTAAACTACTTGAAACAATAAACCTTAAATTAATTCAAATAAACTATAATTAATTATTGACGATATTAATTTAATTGATTATAGTTTGCTTACTGAAACGCGATAATGCGCAATTAATTAAAAAGGGTAATAAAATGAACGTATCAAATGTAGCAATCATCAAGTCTGAATCTCCTTACGCAGCAATTCAGGAGGCTATCAAAGGCTTCTTTAACGAAGACGCGGCCGCAAATTACCTTGATTCAATTGTTTTCGAGGATGGTGTTGCTACATCTTTTGAATCTAATACATGTGAAATTACTGGCAATGTAATTCATGCAACAACGTATTTCATTCCAACAGTTATAAACAGCATTTTAATTCGCGTTGAGCAGTGTCGAAACGTTGAAATATTCAAGGCGAGTAACCAGCATGGATAATACAAAATTTAAGAAAACGTTAAACAAGCATGGGCTGCCATCAACAAGCACTATCCATGAAATATTTACTAAGCACTGCGTACAAGATGATTATATTAAAGGTATTGCAGTTAGTCCGTGCGGTAAAGTTTGCGACTATGGTAAGTTTGACGATATGCCAGATAAATTAAATGCGCAGTGGGCTTTTTGTGTGGAGTTGGAAGGGGAACTGTAATGATTGATTCTAATATAATAAACAAGGCAATTATGATTGGCGGGCGTGAATCCTGGGCGTTAATACGAGATAATATGGATCAGGGTCAACGTTTTTATTCGGTAAGCTATGGCACTTTAGTTTTCGTTGATTTTATCGTTAATGAAAAAGGTTCTAGAGTTCCAATATTTAGAAATAAAGCCGGTTTGACTTCGTGTGATTACTTTTACAGGGATTTGCTTTGCGGTGATATTTTTATATCAAAATCCGACTGCGAAAAAGAGAGCCTTAAATCTAAGTTGAGAATGCTTAAAACATCATTTCATAGTGATGATGATTTTTACCTAGCTCTATCTGAGTTTGTAGCGCCAAGATTGAAGGTCGAGCTTAATAGGTGTGATGATTCAATGCATAATCAGATTATTGATGTTAAAGATTGTTTTATAAGTGATAATGGTGGAATTTTAATTTCTGTTGATGAGTTGGAAAATGGCTAACAATCGAAAAGGTAAATCTTACAACCCAGCTAAAACGGCTCGTATATTTTCAAGTAAGGGGCTTGATAATCTTGGCGTATTTTACGATTACCGCTCAGAGGGTCGATACCCTTTTGAGATTGTTAATCTAAAATCATTTAACCAGGTAAAGCTTACCGACGTCTTAAGCTACACATTAAAAGAGTCTAAGCACAACTGGACTGTTGTTTTAATTAGCACTGGGTTAGACGCTCAAGGTGAGCAGGCTTTTTGCTACGGACTTGCTGAGAGTAATTCATTCTGTTATCAGCGTGATTTAGTTGAAGAGCTTAGGGTTAAGCACCGCGAGTTTGCATATAAAAATAATGATATTGCAGAAATACAAAATCATTGCTGGTTAGCGATACCTAATATTGAGCGATGCCCAGAGGTTGACGACCTGATGATATTTAAAATATTAAATAAATACGGAGGTTGGTAATGGTTAGACGCAAGAGATTTACAGCGCATGAAGATGAGGTTTTGATATTTGGGTACTTGCGACGCCACAATAGAAAAGAAATGGCACAGGTTTTACATTGCACTACGCGTCAAATAACTAGACGCTTAGAAAAACTAAAAGAGAATGGAGTAATAGAATGAAGTTAAACGATTACCAATCACACGCTATGGAATTTGCAAAATACAGAAACAACGAGTACCCATTTTTGGCGCTATCAGAAGAAGGTGGCGAAGTATCTGGGAAGCTGGCAAAGTACGTGCGTAAAAACGAATGCTCGTTAGCTACTGCTATTTACGATGTAAATAACGGCTCTTGCAATAACTCAAAAGCACTTAGAGCCGATTTAAAAAAAGAGCTTGGTGATGTGCTGTGGCAGTTGCAGGCGTGCTGCTCTGAGCTTGGTTTTAGCCTTGAAGATGTTGCTCAGTCAAACATTGATAAGCTTAGCGGCAGAAGTGAGCGCGGCACTATTGTTGGTGAGGGGGATGAAAGATGACTAACTACCAAAAATACTTACGTTTAATGAATTTAAACAAGAAAAACCCATTACCAGAATGCACGCTTAAAGCAATGTGGAATAACTGGATTTGCAACGATGAAGATAAAAAGCATCATCCGTATTATTTCGGCATTAATCAAGGTTGGCGTGAAAGGCAGTTATCAGTAATGCGTGAATTGAATGTTGAAGAGCCAATAAAATATACGGTAGGCGGCGACCATAGAATTAAGCCTATTAAATTTACAGATAGCACAAAGCATTTATTTGCAACATGCCAAAACTTAATTATGAGTAAGGCGCACTTTAACGAGTACAGCGGGGTAGCGGTATGATTGAGCAAGATTTAATAAATAAAGTCACAGCGTATTTGGTTAACGGTCAAAAGCTACCATTGCCTATAGCTGATGATTTGTTAAGCAACTACAAATCACTAATCGAGCAAAACGCAGAGCTACACAAAGAGCTTTCAAAGTTAAAAGGCGATCGGGTATTTGTTGCTAATCTTGGCACTGGCGCACAGGCTATGAGGCCAATCATTGATTAACGCCAAAATAGCCCACCTTAACAATCAATGATACAATAAAGCCATACTATTAACGTGTGGCTTTTTTATGCTTAAAAATAAATTAAATTCTACATTTGCGGCAAATATGGCACAGCCTAGAAGTCGCACTCGAAACTTATCACGACTATTTTCAGCGCCAGTTAACTTTGGCGATACAAACCGCGATGATTCTAAATCATACGGCTACCCTGACGCTTTAACTTTTGACTTGATGTACAACGCATACAATCGCGGTGGCTTTTTTAAGGCTGTTGTTGATATTGTGCCTGAGCGTTGTTTCTCTGAGCATCCTACCGTTATTGATGGTGCGGATGAAGATACCGAGCAGGACAGCGCATTTGAAGTTGCGTTTAAAGCGTTTGCACGTAAATATGACTTTTGGCGCGTAATGCGTGAGGCGTTTAAGCAATCAAGACTTGGTAACTACTCAACTATTGTACCTATCTTTACCGAAACAAGTGCCGATGCAAAGTTAATGGATGAATTAACCAGCGCGCGCAATGTACTGGCAATCAATCCGTTTTATCAAACTCAATGTGAAGGCGCGACAGAATACGTTAGCGACTACTTTGATAAAGATTGGAATAAGCCTAAATGGTACGAGCTAGACCCGTCAGCACTTTCAGATAACCAGGTAACTAATACAGAGCAACGTGATTTGCATCGCAGTCGGGTGTTTGTCGTAACTAATGCTGTTGGTGCGCAAATCGAAGGTACGCCAGTTTTAGAGGCTCCGTTTAACGCATTGTTTGACTGCAACAAAATACGTGGTGCATCTGCTGAGGGTTATCGCAAAAACGCTAAACAACGAACCGTAATGAGCGCTAACGATACTAAAGCAGCTCAAGCTATGCACGCTAAAAGGGAGGATATAGACCAAGCTATCGACGACTTTGAGAATGGTGTAAATAACTACTTAAAGCTTGCTGGCTCAACAGTTAGCTCGCTTCAATCAAATTTAGCCGACCCAACAGGCGCGTTCACTATTGCAATGCAAGAAGCGTGTGCAGCTCAACGCATACCGGTAACTGAATTAATAGGATTTATGACGGGCGAGCGTTCAAGTACTGAAAATTCAAGCGCATTTAGTAAGCGCTTACGCAGTGAGCAAAATAACGAATACGGTCCTACTATCATTAAGTTTTTACAGTGGTTAGTTGATTTGGGTGTACTGCCACAGCCTAACGATGAAATTACTATTAAATGGCCTGATATTTCAGAGCCTACAAAAGCTGAAAAGCTAGCAAATGCCAAGTCTATGATTGAGCAAAATAAACTTGCTTATGAAGCGCAAGAGGAAGAACCGTGGACAACGGAAGAAATACGCGAAGCAGCGGGCGCAGATAAAGAAAAGCCCAAAAGCGAATATGAAACGCTAGAGCCTAAATCTGAATTAACATTGGATGACATGACCGATGAAAATACGCCAGATTAAAAACGGGCCAGTCATGCCAAAAGATGCAGCCGACCCAGCGCATCAAAAGAAAAACTTATCGCGTGAGCAGCGTGAATTAAAGGTTAGGTTTGAGCGCATCTTAACGGGTGTGCGCAAACTTGTTGCTGACCAATCTAATTACCGCACTGTATCGGCGGTTAACTCATCTGCATCAATGGCGTGGAATCCGCTTGTTTATTTCACAAATGCAAAAGGCGAGCTAGATACTCACCGCTCATCAATTGCAGTTAACAAAACGACTTACTACGAATACCAAATAGACGTAGCGCGTTACGAGTCGATTAACGAATTTATTGAGCGCCTTTTGTATGATGAAATATTACAATCGTACACAGGTAGAATGCCGCCCAATTGGTTTTTTCAGTCGTATTTATCAAGTGCATATAACGATGGCATTAACGACACTATTCAAGATATTAAAAGCCAGTCAACGCCTAGTTTAGTTGGTGAAATTGTATCGCGTCAAATTCAATCAATAAGCAGCGATGAGTTTAACCCTCAAGCTACGCAATCATTAGCGCTAGTTTATGGTCGTGTATTTAATGAAATGAAAGGCTTAACCGACTCGATGAAAGTCGATTTGTCAGAAACATTAACGCGCGGCATGGCTGACGGCTTAGGTATTCGTGCAATATCTGCGGACGTACAAAAGCGCGTAGGCGTTGGCTTTAGTCGAGCGCAACGAATCGCGCGCACTGAGATTTTAGGCGCTTACAGGACGGCACATAGAGCTAAAACAAAAGAGATTAACGAAACTGTATTCGATGATTCACCTTATGAATTTAAGCAATTGTGGTTTAGCGCATTGGCTGCGACAAGTAGAAAGTGGCACGTGAGCCGTCATGGTGAGATATACACCCAGCAAGAGGTTGAAAAGTTTTATAGTGAGGCGGCAAATTCAATAAATTGTTTATGTAGTCAATCGCCTATACTCGTTGATAAGAAAACAGGCAAGCCACTAATTGACGATACAGTTAAGCGAATGGAAACTAAAAAGAAAGCGTATCAAGCCACGCACTAAAAAGCCCCGCTATGGGGCTTTGTTTTATGCTTCCAGTAAAACGGCTTTAAATCTCTACTGATTTGATCTGATGATACAATTCTCCCGCTAATAAAATCATCATGGAGATGTGGCGGCTGATAAATCATACCGTTTTTAAAGTCATTAAAACCCCTTTCGTACGCGTAAGCATCTCTAGTCTTATTCATTCTTTTATACGGATTGTCGTCATCACAACCTATTTCAGAATTGCTGTACCCTTGTCTGTATGCATTTTTAACACTCATAAAAACCCTCTTTAAATTAAATATTGAATTATCACTATAACGTGCTAGTATGATTAAAACAACATAATTAATTATAATCTTATGACTGATGAGCTACTAGTAAAAGCAAAGCAAGCCGAATATGAAGGAAATGCGAAAAAGGCGCGTAAGTTTTATCTTATGCTTGCTCGTAAATGTGAGCGAGTGAATGATATAGTTATGGCTCACAGCTACGAGATTAAAGCCGAAGTTTACAACGATGAAAAGCCTATGAGGTTTATAAATGAATGAATTAATTAATTGATATTTCAGCGGCAATCTTAATGATTGCCGTTATGGGCACTCAGTGCTATATGTTTGGCAAGCTTTTAACCGGTAAGCTGTTTGAGTGTTATGATGTTTACATGATTAAAAAGAAAGTGCCAGATGGCTTGTGTTGCTGTGGCGATATGGAGGAGAATCACTCACCCTACAGTAGCAATCATAGCGTTGTATTTGCCGTTGATTATGGCATTGAAAACGCTAAAAAATGGGAGCGAGGATAAATGAATAACTACAAAGTCACACTGAAAAATGCCGATGGTGAAAAATGCTATGTCACTATTTACGATTGTGACAGCGAGCAACAAGCAAAAGAAGAGGCTGAAATTGAGCGCGGCCGTGGATGGATGGCAATTAGTGCGAAGGTGGTGAAATGAATAAAGTAAAACTAGCTGAGCAACTTAAGCAGCATGAAGGTTTGCGCCTCAAGCCGTGCACTGACACGGTCGGAAAGCTCACACTTGGTATTGGTCGTAATCTTGAAGATAAAGGCATTACAGAGCAAGAGGCTTTGTTTATGCTTAATAATGATGTTGATTACTTTTACAGTCAATTAAATAAAAAGCTACCTTGGTTCAAAAATCTTGATGATGCTCGCCAAAATGTACTTGTAAATATGGCGTTTAACCTTGGCGTTACTGGGTTGCTTACTTTTAAAAACATGCTTGAAGATTGTAAGAGTAAGAATTATGACTATGCAGCATTAGAGATGCTTGACAGCAAGTGGTCTAAACAGGTTGGTTATCGTGCCGAAGAATTATCTCAACAGATGCTTACGGGTGAATACCAATGACAGCACACATTGACGCAGAAAACCTTGAAACAGAAGTGCAAGAGTGCAATCCGCATGACCTGCACGCAATGCAAAGGTTAGTTAAAGATTTGCACTATAGCCGAGCAGGTTGGATTTTTACTGCTTGCGTATCAGCTTTATTTAACGTGGTGTTTGTATTTGAGAGGGTGTTTAGATGAAGAAATATAATTTACTACAAGCTACTTATGCAAGCTGCTTAATTGGCTTAGTTTGTTGGTGGGGTTTTTATTTATGGGTATCTTAGCGGGTATAAAGGCATTTTTTAGCTTTGAAGGTGTTGCAAATTCAGCGCTTAAAATTGTGGATAAAATCGCTGGCACTGATTGGACTAGCAAAGAAAAAGCAGAGTGGATGCTTCAATATCAAGAAGCAACAAAGCACCAAAGCCCCGCACGTAGGTTTATAGCAATAGCTTTTACATTAGGCATGGCATTGTTTGGGTTTACGTATTTAATGGCAGGAGCGACCGCACAAGCTTATATTTTCATAGCTACGACAGGTGATACACTAGCTCAAGTTGCAGCAAGTCAAAACCTAGCAGAAATACGCGCAAAACCTTTACTGGCATTGCAGAATGATTGCTATGTTTACATGAAAGAAGTGCTTTCAAACTCAATGACTTGGATATTAGGATTTTATTTTGCAGTAGATATTGGCAGTAAGATTAAAAAATAGTTCAATTAAATTTCACGTTCAGTAAAAATGAACAAGCCCTCAATTAAGAGGGCTTTTTGTTTTAGATTGACATGTCAGTGTATTTATTAAAGTAGGCTTTTGAATATTCGTAAGCCTTGTTTATTTCGCTTTCTGTTAAGGCCTTATCGTAAGCAGTAACCTCGGAAGCTGTTGCGATAGTGTCAGCCCAAGACGAATAAGATACACTACCTATACCAACATAATGCGATGAATTTACAGGCCTAGATGCAAAGCTTGCAGCAGAGCTGTATTTCACAAGGACACCGCCCTCAGCTTGATACAAATCTATCCCGTCATTTCTTATTACTGCCGCGCAAAACTGACCATCAGTGGAGTGTTCGCTAGTAGCCTCTACTTGCGTATTACTTCCTGAGTCCCTATAGCATGCAAACCTCAAACTTCCAGACTGCGTATACAAAGCCCAGCCTGTAGAGCCGTCAGCATCCCTGTCGCCGCAAAGAGCCCACTGCACATCGCTTGAGTTTTTAAACACACCCACAATGGTTAAATTTCCGTTTAATTGCAGGTTGGTTCTATATCCGTCAGCATCACCGCAAAGCAAGCCGTCAGAATCCAGCTCTGGATCGCCAATTTTTGTTAATTGCGTATTGTTTCCTGATTGATCAACAAGCCCAAAAGATAAGTTAGGTTTAAAGCTTGCAGCCAATCCTCCACTCAAAATATTTGGAATTACTGGTAAGTTGTTATTGTTGAAAACTGTGTTTAGTCTTATTAGCGTTGCCATTTTAAAGCTCCAAGTCTGTAATTAATAAATAATTGTCACCGCGATTTAATTCATTATCGCCATTTAACCACTGGAAAGAATCCCCAGCACTATCCCTTATGTTTCCTCTAGGTCCCGCAATCAGCCCTGAGGATGTTGCTCCAATTCTACCTACTGCATATTGCAGCCTAGATCCACTCGGTATGTCTGAAGATGTTACTATGCGTATTCTATCACCAATAACAGAAACGCTATCTATTATATCTAGTAAGTTCCCATTAGTATCGACTATATCAAATCCATAGTTGTCTGTCTCAGTAACCCATGAAGTGTCTATAACAAGAGGGGGAGTTGGTACGTTTATGTTTAACGTTATCACTCTAGGTTGAGATACAAAGGATTTAACCTTGCAAACCTGAAACTCTTCACCATTAGAGATAGCATCCATTGCCTTACCATAATACTTACCAAGCATATAGTAACCATTATTTGTAAGGTGAACCAAATCAGGCGCATAATCATAACTATACATAGGGCATGCCATGTGAAAACTATCGTTTTCTTCGCAAATTTCAGCAAGAGCAAGAGCTATAGAAGCTTTATCGGCACTATACTGCTTGTGGCTTGCAGGTTGATAAGTTACGAAGGGTATTTTAAATTTTTGACCTGTAATGTCGCGAGCGTCTAAGGTTATGTCGTATTGAAGTTTAGCAAGCATTTCTTTGTATAGATCGGGGTCTGTTCCTGCGCTATAGTCTGCCTCACCTTGAGTCCAGCTCATTTGGTAAAGAACAAAACTCCTACTCTCAGACACAGATAAGTCATAAGCCGCTTGAACTCTCTCAATTAGCCTATTATATATAGTCGTACCTTTAACCAAGTTGGCAATAGGTTGACCGCCAAGACCAGAACACGATCCAATATAGCTAAACTCATTATCATCATATCCAGCCTGATCAGATAGTAAATCAGTAATTGACGTTATTACCGTTTGACCGTCCGCCCCACTGCCCGCAGTGTCATTTGACTCAACAAGAGGTACAAAGCTACTTAGGTCTTGATCTGAAAACCATCGCAAACCACTGGCAAACATTCTGTTATTGTATTGTTGTGTCAAGCTAAAAGCTGGCTGACCTCTAGCACCTAAAGATAGGGATTGCCCATACGATTCTATCATCATATTATCAGCAACATATAGAGGCTCAAACTGCTCTGGCGTTGGTTCAGGCTTTTCAGTGTATACAAGATATCCATCCTCATCAATACCTAGCGCTAACTCTCCATTTTTATCAATAACCGCCCATTGGTAATTGGTTGGTGATGCTGAATGATCTGCGCCAGCGATGGAAACGTCACCACCATAACCGACACCAAAAGCAACCTTGTTTTCATCATCAACAAAAGCAATAGAGTATTCGCTAGGGTTTTCTTTAAATTTTGAATCACCTAGAACAGGTTCACCCTCTGAATTAACCCAAAAAGCCACACCGCCAGCATTATCAACAATGGCAAATTCAACATTATCGCCATTTATATCGCTATTTAAGTCAGGGGTTATTGCATACTCAATATTTGCAACATCAACAGTGACACCCTGCAACTCTTCATCTATCAATTTGACAACTTCATAGCTAGGGTATGATTTTATATATAAAGCAACACCAGAATCATTCTTGTACAAATCAAGATAATTATCATCGCTTTCACTTAAAACGCTAAAGTAATCCCCATTAACTGTTGCTGCAATGCCTGCTGCAGTTGTTTCATATGCATTCTCACTGCCAACGCCTGCTGTTCTTTCCAGTAAGTCGTCAATCTCTCCCGTCCACCCATCAACTAAATATTGATAACTTGGCTTAGGACCATTGCGCAATGTTGTAACAAGCGCATTATCATTAACTAAGCTGTCTAAGGACGTTGCATTAGCTTCTGCATCTGCTATTTTCGACATGTTTAAAGCTCTCTTATTAATAAGTTGGTTTATTATACCGCAAATCTAGTCTGCTTCATAAATACGCTCGTCATAGCCTATCATACTAATTTGCACGTCATAACCAGATGTCTCACGCTCCATTACACGCCACCTTCTATTTATGGTGTCGTTAACTTCCGTGATGTAGTATCTACTACCCATGCGCCCACCTTCAAAGCCTTCAAGATACACTTGCGATAAACTTGCGCATGTAAAGCTATTGCTAGTCGATGCGGTTACTGCTTGAGGGCCTACAGCTTCACCTAGCGCGTTAGTGTAATAAACTTGGTAAGTTATGCCACTTTGCAATTCAAGCTCCTCACCAACTGTAGCAGTGCCACCGCTAACTGATAAAATCTCACCACCCCACGCATCACCACCTTCATATACTTCATTGTATAAAACGACTGCGCCACGCTCTAAAAACCTATGGGCATCAATGAATGTGTCCGTTAATGTCCAACGCTGGTATAGCATCTTGCGTATTTCAAGCTCAGCGCGATTAGTTGCGTTAACTAAGCTTTGGCAGCCAGATAAAACAATCTCTTTAGCATTTGCACCAGCTACATTTTGAATGGTTCCAGTGCCGTCGATTGAGCGGTATATATAAGCTTTCTTGTTTATGTCGCGGTTAATGTATTCAACCTGTACGCTGTCATACTCGCCACTAACAAAGCTTGTTCGTGATATTGAATAACTGCGGTCTGACTCTGCCGCTAAATCAGCACGACTTAATACAGTTGAGTTAAACGCTACTGATTCATCACGCCAAAATCTAATCTGTTGACCGTCCCAATACTTATACACGCGTGCAACATTTAATATCGTATCTATGACTGAGCCAACACCATTACTTGCATTATCAAACGTATAATCAAACGTCTTTAAATCATCTGACAATGAGTCAGCTATAGTATAAAGCTCATCAAGATTAAGAATACTAACGTCTTGACCGTAAAAATCACGCCACACAAATAAAACTGCGTCAGCAAAGTTACGGCTTGGCGCATCCGCTAATATAGTTTTCGTTGCGGTGTCATAACTTGGCATCATAACCTTGCCGTTAATAAGATTTATTTTATTATCAACGCCCGTGCCTGTAGGGATTTGAGTTGTTGGCATTTTAACTGATAACATTGTTCCGCCATCGGGAAAGCCGTAATCACCTAATTCTTGAATACAATAAACAGCTTCTAGGGTCGGAATATCTGGCTTGCCAGTATCTTGCGATGCTGCGTTTGTTCGTTTTACCTCGAACTCATACCATGCTCTGCCAGATGCGGGTGTTACCGTGAAAGTTTCGTAAACGGCGTCCACGGTATCATCATCATAAATAACGCTAAATACTTCGCCCGCGCTAATTCGACTACCGCCTTTTGAATCAAGCCCGTAAACGGTAACGCTAATTGGAACTTCTTTTTTGAGCCCCCTATCAAATTTAATGTTAAAGAATAGCTTTTCACATTCAATCGGGCATGAGAATGGACCAATTGTGTTATCAAGAAGTATTGTGAATACATAAGGACCATCATAGATATCAACGTCAGATTCAGGTCCATCAAAGTTTATTATTTCAACCTTGTACTCTGAACCTATTAGCGTCATGAATGTAATTTCGCCCGTTCCGCTGACAGACTCTGGCTCTATGGTGTATGACATCTTTACATTTCTGTTGCCTTCTAGTGTCGCGGCCTTTAATGTGTCTGACTGAGGATCTTGAGCAATGTATGCAATAAATACCCCGCTATTATACTCAGAGGCGCTAGTACCTGCTTGGCATATGTATGTTGCTCCCTCACTCCCCTCATTCGTACCCTTAACTACTTGCCCATCAACCTCATCAACCTTTTGGCCTATGCGATAATCAGGAATTGTTGTAACTCCTGATGATGGGTAATAGGTTGATGTTATTGCGGTTCCAAACTTAAATATGTTTGTGTTTCCCGCTTGTATTGTTGCGCTATCTAAAGCACCTGTACACACTTCAAAGTATTGCTCTGATTGCTTTACGTTGTCTTGATAATACTCAATTGCTTGACCTATTAAATCGGGATATATAACAGGGCTGCCAACAACTAAAGGTCGCTGAGAATATGCTCGAGATATATTTGTTTGTGATGAGTAGTTATTATTCGGGCTTGTTTGATCACCAGTTCCTCCAATGTCAGGAACTAGTGAGCCAAGTGCAAATTCAAGGATAGATTTGCCGGCAGCTAAAAACGGATTGATAAGAAAGCCAACAGCATCACCTAAAAAGCCTTTCACCTCATGCGTAACTGTAACGCTATCTTTATCGCCAATAACTTCAAACATTACAGGACTATAAGGCGGCACTAACTTGTCATTTAAATGTATAGTTATTTTGCTTGGGTCAATCTTATCGAACTTAAGCTTAACCGCATCGATAACGCGCATTGGCTCAGTTACTGGGTAAACTTCTGGCGCTCTTAATTTTAGTTGGTCTTGTACGATTAACTTAGCCATTTATTACCTCATGAAAACTTACCGCTTTATATGCTTTTTCTAAAACGCTGATTGAGTGTATCTCAACTTTACCGCCACCCGCTTCATTTCCGCGCGCATGTAATACTTGCTGATTACCAACGCAAATGCCAATGTGCACAGCTTGCATTGAGTTATCATAGAAAGTCACCATGGCACCATCAGTCCACTTGCCGACTTGCCACCACACGCGCTTAGTCTCTCTGCGCCAAATGCTAGTGAATGCAAATCCTTCTTTGTAGCCGGTCGCTTGTGGCAATTCAATGCCATCAACCATGTTTTTATATAGCTTAACTAGGCCATAACAATCAACCTCTTCAACGCTATCTGCGCGATTAACCCACGGCTTACCAATCATTAAATTAATAAATTCTAGCTGCGTCATTATAGCCCCTGTAGACCTATGTATATTGATGGGTCAAATATCTTGTTAACCTTAGTTTGCTTCTCAAGGTTTTCGCTTGTTAGTGACAGTTTAACCTGCCTTGCGCCCGCTGAAAAACTAGACATATATGCAGAGTAATCATAAACCGCATCTTGCTCGCCTTCCAAGTACGTCAAAAATCTGACAGTCACAGCCTCGAAGGTTGGTGCGTAATCAAGTTTACGTATTTCGCTAACAACTTCAAATCCTACTCGGTCAAATGACACTTCACCTTTGTCAACGTCATCGCTTGATAGTATTGACTGCTCAGGGATTGACGCAGAGCAACCTATAAACTCTTTTGTTGCGCCGTCAACGTAAAAGTCTAGGTTGTCTGATTGCTCAATAACAAATCTAAACTCGCCAATAGTCGGGCTACTGATGGTGAATGCGTTATAAACAATTCGCTCAGCATCTTGAGTTGTATAAAACTGTTTTAATTCGTCATTCATTGTTCAGGCCACCTTTCATTAATTGCAATATCAAGCGGGTCAGAACCACCGTTTGCCGTCAATAAATCCCAGTAGTCGTTTTTCTCTTGGTCTGTGCTATCTTCCCAGCCTTGTAATAACTTATCGGCATATAACGTACCACTGTAAATATAGTATCCATTTGCTTCGGTAGGGTTTATTGGTGGGGTTTTCCACGTACAGGTGTATTCATTAAATCCACCTTCCGTTTTAAGTTCCATTTTAAACTGCTGACCATTATCAACGCCCTCTAACCACAGAGCCATCAACTGCGACTGCTCATAAGGCACTAAAAACGACACTTCAAAATAGACAGTTGAGCTATTGCGTTTTTTGCGCGTTAGCATTTTACCGTCAAAGTTTTCGCGGGCATCGTACTTCTGCTGCACTTCCCGCTGCTTTCCGACTAAAGGCGCTGGCAAATATTCATGTGGGTAATCTATAGGTATTGGCATTCGTTACCTCTTCGCGTTGTTTGAGTAGTTGCCGCCTGACTTCATAGCATTATACATGTTGCCGCGTCCTTTTTGTAACTTTCCCGCCTCGTTACCTATCTCAACTTTTGCTATGTTAGCAGCTTGGTCTTGCGTTACGTAAACTTGATAAGGAGTATAGTTGTTAACCTGAACGGTCATGCCGCCACCACTACCGCCCATTTTATTAGCTGGTATAACCTCGCCATTCTCGCCAGGTATCATTGAAAGATTACCTAAGTTATCTTTATAAAACTCAGGCTTACCCTTTTCACCTACGCGATACATTGAGCCAGCAGAAACAGGACCGCCAAATTCACGACCTCCTGAATACTCTTGACCTTGGATTGCTGATACTTGCATTGCGCCCATTGCACCCGCTGCAGCAGCTAGCGCGTAACTTACTGGAGGTGGCGCCGCTGCTAATGCGTTTGATACTGCCATTGCCGTATTTATTAAAGCTTGAGCTGTTTGGAATTTCTTTTTCTTCTCAAAAGATTTTTTATCTTCGACTTCCATGTTGTCGGCATAAGCGCCAATCAAACTGCCTACAGAGCCAAGCAACTGAGACTGTGATTGATTGAATAGTGCTTGAGATTTAATTTCCTTCTCTTTTGCTGCCGCTACTGCGTCTGCTTTTTTCTGCTCAGTAACTGCTATCGCATCATTGTAAAGCTGTCTATTCTCAAGGTCTTTATCTCGCAGTATTTCAAGCTCTTCAATTTCCGCTTGCAGCCTTTCTGGCTCAGTCATACCGCTCTCAATTATTCCCTGAGCAAAAGTTTGGCCTTGTGATATCTCCCTTTCTTTTTTTGCATTTTCAGATGCAACAACAGCATCAGCTAGCTTAATGTATCCGTCAATCTCTCTTTCAAGCTCATTACTAGCCTCATTTCGCGCTTCGTTGTTTTTCTTTAAAGCTTCGTTTTCATCCCATAGCACCGTAAGGTTTTTTATTTGCTCATCAGTAAGCTCTTGCATTTTGAGCGCTTTTTGAAATGCTGCTCTTTCACCCTGTTCAAGTCTTACCTTTTCTATTTCAAGCTGGGTACTTAGTGATACAAAGGTGTCGCTAGCCTCTTTGGTTTTCCCTGTCAGCTCATCAATGCCATCACCAGTACCTGTTATGGCACCTCTTAGCTCGTTAATTCCATCCGTTGCAGAGTTAGCGCTAACAAGAAATTGAACTACACCAGCACCCAGCTTTGTTATTTCCTCATTGCTATAGCCGTAAGTTTCCGATAAGTCCTCAAGCACGTTCTGCAGGGACTTGAGCGACATAGCATCGCCTTTCTTGGATACGTCAGAAAACGCTAGACCAAGCTCTAAGGCCTCCTCTCTAGTTATTTTGAACTTGCTGGATATCTTATCTAAGTCGGCAGTTAAGTAGCTCCCAGATGATCCAAGTTTTAGTGAATCGCCTGAAACAGCCTTGGCAACATCCGCCATACTTCCGCCAATATCAACAGCAACCTTTTCCGCAAGCGCTCTCATATTGCTGAATGTTGATTCGTAAAGCTTTGATGTATTTTGAGCTGATTCAATTACAGATTTTGCTGACAGTTTTATAACTTTGTTTTGCTCAACGATGGCTTGTGCCAACTGTATTTTTGCAAGCTGCTTGCTAACCTTGTTCAGCTTTTCCATTTCTTCCGTGTATTCAGCAACGCCACCAGCTCCAAGTGTCATTACTGCTTTTACATTTTCAACAGATTTTGCCAGTGCGTCAGCGCTAGTTTTATTGCTCATCAATGATGGCAGTAAAGTTCCAAGCAATACAGCACCAAGCGACACTATTACACCTATCATCGGCGCACCCAATACAATACCCAAATCCGCTGATTGCTGGGATAGAGCAAGCATTGCAGATTGGCCGCCTTGCAACTGACCTACGAATTGTTGCACCTGAATACCAGCTTGGCCGAAGTTTCTGTGTACGCTTTTCTTGACTCCATCAGCGGTTTTTGTTACTTGCGTATTTAGGCTTTTTGATGAGCTATCAACTCTCTTAAAGTCGCTAACTATGCTGTCAGTCGTTTTATTGACAGTGTCAGACGCTTTAAATAGTGGCGCTGTCGTAACATCGAAGTCATACCTAATCGAGCCTAAGTTCTCAGCCATTTTAAATCATCCCGTTTCGTTTCATGTACTCGACCATGGCCTTTTGCTCACTTTCTTTCGCTGCTTTGGCTGCTTGTTTTTTGTGGGCTTCTGGGTATTTTGTGCGCATGCGTCTAACAAATTGTGTCATTGTCATTTTTGCCGCGTCATCGTAACTTAAGTTGAAGTGCTCAACGGCTAAATCAATAAATTCGTATGCGTCAAACTCTGTTAATGGCTCGCCTTTTTCGCCTTTGGTTTCAGCATCACCAATAACACCATGCTTTACGCAGTGAGTCGCCAGCACTATTAAGTCGTTAATTTGTTCAGGTGAAATATCTAATTCATTTATACCGCTATCAGTAACGGATAAATCACCAAATAATTCAGGTGGAAAGTCTTCATCACAACATGATTGCAGTATAGAAAACGCTGAGCAATAAACATCAAGAGGGTCGCTACTGTGCAAGCATTTGATTGTATTTATAATTTCTTCTGGCGTGCCTATGGCTGATATATTTATAAAAGATGGTACAACGACGTATTTAACGCCGCCGTACTCTATACAGCCGTGACCGTACTCTTTTAATAGCATTATACGATAGCTTCCGTTTGGTATGCTGGGTTTGCGCTGTCATCAGTGGCAATCATCATAAAGTTGAAATCACCAGTGTTAACATCTTCATTACCGTATGAGCGAGAAACATCGTTAACTAGGCAAAATACGTACTCTTTAACGCTTAGTTGTGTATTTGTAAGCTCAAGCCATACAGTAGCTTGGCGACCAGCTGCAATTTCAGTGCGTCGGTAAATTCGCAATTCCTCTTGCGTACTAACGTCAACAATATCTGCCGATGTAAATACAGATACTGGTATTTCCATACCAAAACCAGTTTGCAATGTCTTCTGATACGCGCCAGATGTATCGTTATTCGCATCAGTGGTACGTGTTGATTCGTTGATTGCTTTGGTTGTTGTATAACCAAGCGGCTTGTAAGTTAGTGGTGTATCTGCTGTTGAAAGTGGGTCTTCTGAACCACAAGCCTCTGCCCAGCGCACAATCAGATTGCGGCCAATATCTAAATCTTGTTTACAGCCTGTTGCCATAATATATTACTCCGAAGTTAAATGAATTAATTCAGTGTGATTATACCACTTTGGAGTAGATAAAAGAAAACCCACCGATTAGAGTGGGTTTTAGAGGGTTTGAAATAGAGAAGAGTGTATAGGTTGTGTGATAATTAATGACTCTTATCGATTTAGTGGCTTGCGGGTCATCCTACGCACATGGTCATCACACACCTATAAACTCTTTTAAAAGACCGCCCAAATTAATGAGCGGCTAAATCTAAATTGATTGGTACAGAATGCACCGGTTGTGTGTAATAACCGTTCAGCGCCTAAGCGGTTAAGGTATCAATCGCAGCGCTACGACTTCGTTATTCTCGTGACGCACCTTTATTACACACACCATTGCATTCTATTTAGCCTCGCTCTATCTCTCGACCGTGCTTAGCAATGCTATATAACGTCATAGCTACTAGAAATACCACCTCACTTATTAAGTTAATGATAAACTATCCGACCACCACTTTCGATAAGCCTTGCGCTCATACTACAAAATAGCTGGGTGACACTCTCTCAGTCGGTACGTTGCCACGCTCTCCCAATTTACACATTACCGTACATGGACTGACCTTTTTACAGGTTTGCTTAGATACTTTTACGTATGGGCTATCTAATAAAAACCAACATTACACACATTACCGCTCACTGGCTAGACCTTTTTGCAGGTTTGCTGAGGCTCAATAAATATTGTCTTGGCTTCCTCAATAAATCCTTGTGTCTTTACGTGCCATACTTCGCACTGCACAAAGCAAACAATAGGTTAATTATGATTGATGGTCAATCGTTATTTTCATTAAATTTAATTTGTTGACTATTTAAAAGTGTTGATGTACATTTAATTAAATTGTTTTTACTTGTAGAGGGTTGAATTATGAAAGGCGTATCAGGTGGGTTGTTTGTTGGGGGTAAATCGAAAACTTCTAGGCAGGATGCTTTTGATAAAAAAATAACTAGAGCTGAAGCAAAAGAGAGAGGGCTGAGGTTTTACTTTTCCAGTGTGCGATGCGAATGCGGAAATTATATGCGCTACACATCAAGCCAGCAATGTGACACTTGCACCATCAAGGACAGGAAGGAGAAAATGAGGGCTGGCAAACCTCTTGAGACCCAATCTGTCAGCATTGAAACAAGTCGCTCTATAGAGGATATAAAAGAGAGCCTAGAGCCTGATTACTGGGATTCGCTACTGGATTAGGCATTAAATTTAACTATCAGCGGTATCTCACAATAAGGGCGGCTATCACCCATTGGATATGGCCCACCTTTGCCTAGCACTTGAATTGCAATAATGCACTCTGCTTTGCTTCCTGAGTTTTCCTTTAACCTAAGCCAGTTTCTAATATCACAGGTAAGACCGTCAACAATGCCTGCATCGCTTAAATCGGTTTTGCCGTAAATATACACACTAACTGGATATTGAGTAAAATTAACCGACCCATCCGCCACTTGGTCGTTGCCAGCTAATCGTACTTGTAGCAATCTTTGGTCGCTAGGTAATTCGGTTAAGTTAACCATACCAGATGCGCTTAATGTTGCGCCTTGTGCATTGCCTAGGTAGTCAGTAAATGACGTTAACAGCCCACTAGACCGAATGTGATTTAGTACGCGCTGACTTTCAAAATCTGCTAGTAGTGTCATATTTTAAATATCTCTAAGTATTTCTGAATATTAGCTTTACCCTGTGCCGATTCAAAGCCGTATTCTAAAAAGTGCGGTGTGGCATTAGGGTTCCAAGCTGGTCCTTTCTTATTTGCTGGCGCTCTTGGTTTCCACTTGTAAATGCCATCATTAAGAATTGACGCATACATAGTATTATAGCTCAGCGTGCCTTTCACTCCCGTTGCATTTTTAACTACATCAAACATTTGACTATTTTGCAATGTGCCAAATTCAATCGGTGCTTTTTCTTTCGACAGTATACCAGCCTGAGCGCCAACAGCATTAATAAACTGCAAGCTTTTATTGTTGGTAACATCACTAACAAAGCTTTTCATTCTAGCTTTTATTTGATTAGCTCCGACAACTGGCATAGTTATGGCCCTGTAAATTCTGAAAGTGGCTCGTAGTCATCTGAAATAATAGTCCATTTTTCTTCTTTAAATTTAATCATATCACAATAAACCTATCTGAATTTTTACATGAGTAATAACCAACACCATAATGACCAATATATTTTGTGTTGCACTTTTCGCAAAGGCATTCTTGCTTTTCTTTATTTTCATCCTTAACTATTAAGAATTTAGGTGCATTAGGCTTGAGGCCAAAGATTACACCAATAAAGCTCAAGAGTCGCAATGCTGACTTTAATCTAATTCTTTCATTCCAAGATAACTTAACAATCATGCAACCGCCAGCTAAAATATCAAATTAAAAAACCAATAAAACACGCAAGGCAAAATAAGTACAGTTAACCCTAAGTTTATTACAATAAAGTAAATTGCCACAATTAAGTATCCGCTATCTATTATCTTCATAGAGGCATTAAAGTTCATGCATTGTTGTTGGGTACTCTCTGCGCGAGCTTTTAGCTCGTCTACGTCTACGGCTTCTATCTGACGATTTATTTTTTCGCCAGCTAGTACTAGCAGCGCTATATCGCTCTTTGCTTTGCTCCATGCAAGCCGCTACCTGAGCTTGAACTACCTTACTCTCTCTTAGGCTTTCCATATCAATGCGCCAAGTTTGGTATTTATAATCAATTATTATCTTTATCTCTGGCTTGGGCGAATCCCAACCTGGAGCTATAAAATCTAACACCCACTTACGCATTAATTTAATCACGTAACAATCTCCAAATCATCAATATCACCAAGCTCTGAACAATCCTGTAATGCAACAATGCGTATTGCTTCGGCTTTGTCTGCATCACTAGGTCTAGCAATTGCACTTTGGTCGCCTAGCGCTATAAAGTCACCGTATGACGGGTTTTCGCTAATCACCTCAAGCCAGAATGTAGACTGTGGATTAAACTCAACACCCATTGTATCAGTTCGATTTGTGCTGCCACCTTGTTGATAGCATGCCTTAGTGGTCACAACTTCAAATGTCGTGGTTTTCTCATTGCCAAAACCAGTGGTGCGCTTAAACCATATCGTCACGGTTTTATTTGACGTTTCGCGTGTTTCTAGGCTCATTGTGGATTATCCGCAGGGTAGATAGTACCAGCAGTGCCAACAAGGTAAGAGCTATCAACGGGTAGGCAGAATTTATTATCAGCTTCATACGCTTCTTTTAATCGTGCGTTATCATACTCGCCAGTGTCACCGTACTTATTTTGCTTAAAGTTACGACTTGCACCGTTTGGCGCTTTGCGACTTGTTACTTGACCCTCACCGCTTACTGATTGCAATGTGCCAGCTATGTAACTGTTTGCTATGTCATCGGCAATAGCTTCGTCGTAAGAGCTTATAAGGCAGGTGTAAATACTTGCAAAGGCATCAATCTTGGCTTGAATAACAATATCGTTACCAGTGCCGCCATACGCTTTAACTGTTTCTAATGTGAATGCCATAATTACTTACCTACCAACTTAGTAAAATCAAATGTGTTAGCGACAATCAAAAGGATAATAGCTGTTATGGCAAAGGGGGCTGCAATCTTCATTATATAGTTATCAATCCACTTTGACATTTTGCTCGACCATGCAATACCTTCCGCATTATTTTCTAGTGATGACTTGAGCGTATCAATTTGCTCTTGCACTCTTTTGTCACTTTCTGCACGCATTCTTTCAGCAATAACAAGCTCATTCATTGACGTGGATAATTGCGACATAGTTGAACACATGCGGCTATAGTCTTCTGATTGGCGAGCTAAGTAATTCTCAAAAGTCCTAAGGTGTAATTGCATTGTTTCTTCTGTTATGCCCGTGTCATTGATTGCCATTGTTATTTGCCTTGGTTGGTCTTTCTGACAGTATAACAAAAATATGTGAGATAAACATTAGACCGCAAGATACTGAGCAAGCTGTTAAACTTACCCACCATGCCGTTAATGATGAGTCTATTGTTATAAAGCGAAACAATGAGGCTGACATGAATACAAAGAATGATAGCTTCGTAGTGAACCCAAATAAACGTCTGATTGTAAGCATTTACGTATGAGTCCCAAGCCATCAGTAGTAAGAATAAAATCATTATAGCACAGCATAATAGCGTGTTTTTATTATTGCTTAATCGTATATGAATGCCAGCGATACTTAACCATGATGTAAGCGCGATGCAATAGAATGAAAGTCCGTATATTGGCTGAGGTAATGATTCAGGAATAAAGCCTGTCATTGTCACAAGCTCGCATAATAAAAAAGCCGCACCGAATAGGTACGACTTTCTAATGGTTACAATATAGGCAATAAAAATTAAATTACTTAACGCCTGTGCACTTCTTGGGCTTGACAGGTCGCTTAGGTTTGTTAGATGCAGCCATGTTAAAAATTCCTCAATCATATTAATAGAGCCTATATTGTAGCATTAAATTACTTTGGCGGTGCGGGTAGTGGCATCCAGTGGGTTACTCCGCCATGAATAACCCTACCGCTCTCGAAGTGAACAAAAGCACCGCTAAGCATAATAGATGTGTATTGGCACTTATCAAAGGGGCAGTAAACTATACACTGCTCAATAAATGGAGCTCCATTTATTTCATCTGGCAACCTGTCATCAACACTAATCCACTCACTCATAAATCACCATATTCCTTTGCAGCCAAATCGAACTGCTCAACTTTATTTATCATGTTTTTAACTTGAGTATAAGTAACTCCTTTGCTTGATGAGCTCTCGTTAATGCCTAGCCCGTTATCTATGCAGTCAACTGTAGCGGCTTGAACTTTTCGATTAACCTCTCTGCCGCCCATTACTTGCGCCATAACCTCAATCTTTGACATCGTGCTTGAAGGCCAGTTTGATAAAGCATGATGCGTTGGCACCAATCTTTTTACAGCCAATCGCTTGCCGTGGTACTTGATAATGCTGCCATGCGGCAATTCATTTTCATAAGCATCCCTATCAAACAGGTAGAGTCTTGCTGACTCAATCAGGTTGTCGCTAGGATTAACTCCAGACAGCACCTTTCTAAGTAGTGAGCGTAAGTAATCGAATTGCTCTACAGTTGATATAGGATGGTCTTTGCTAGTGCTAGGAAGTAGCTCAAACTCACCTTTAACTAAGTTAATGCCCATGCCATTTAACATGCGGTTGTTAATTCTGCCAACCAAGTTTAATTCGCTAATCTTTTCTTGTGATAGTTTTGTCATTTATTTACAGCCTTTAATTAATATGCACCTAGTATATATCTAAAATTAATTATTGACAACACTTGAAGTTTAAATTAAATTTAATGCAACTTAACTGAGAGGGTAAAGATTATGAGCATAACAAAAGGCAAGTGGGAAGCCGTAGAGAATGACCACTTTATTGACATTAAAGTAGATGGCAATCCTATAGCGCAGGTTATTGTAAATCAATATGCTGATGTAGATAAAGAGCAAATGCGAGCCAATGCGCGGATGATGGCACTAGCTCCTGAGGTGTGCGACTACCTATCCCATATGGTAAGTCATGAGATGATTAATGACCATTCTGTAGAGCGAGAAATTAAGTCACTACTAGCAAAAGTAAAAGGTGATTTATGACACCTGACCAACTAACGACATTCTTAATCGTGCTATACGTAGGCGCATGCCTTGGATTATATGGCGTGATTAGTCTTATATCTAAATTTGAAGATGAACACTTAACAGATGGTAAATAAAATGGCATTACAAGAATATAAAGCAGGAATGGCACAAGCTGTTTACGATGAATACAATCATTGGGCGAATATTAACGTGCAATATAAACCGTGGTTAATTGCTGTGCGTGATAATAACCGCAAGCCTTATGTTTTAATTGATAGAGTTAAAGAAGGTAAGCGTAGTAATCCAACTGTATTTATGGGGTGTTGATATGGATTTTGAAGATGTAGATATAAACTTTGCAGACTGCGACAATGACTCAGCGGAAATACACTTAAACAATGGCAAGGGGTATATATACCTAACCGACCAAGAGCTATTAGAGTTATGCAGGATGCGAGGGCTAATAAGCTGAAACAAAGCCCCTAATTAAAGGGGCTTTTTGCTATCCTTTTTGCGTCCGCTCTATCTGCAATTCAATAGCGTAAATAGAAGTTGTGCCACCTACCGATGTGATAGTGGGCAATCCGCCGTTAGCTAAGAATGTAGCGCCTGTGTAGCCTGGCATAACAAAGTTAAACACTTGTTCAGTATTTGCGCCTTTAATAAATAAACGGCTATCAGGGAATATGACCCCAAACGTGCCGCCAATATCAACCCCAAATGCAATGTATGAATTAGCAGCCGCTGAGTTCTTAGCCTTGAATCGATACGTAAACGTAAATTTATCAAGCTCATTAACTGCAATTATCTTACCTGTTACCGAATCGTAAAAGTCAGTTACGCCAGTTGGTAGTTGTGACTTTATCGTTTCTCCTGCATTATTTGGGAGCGCAACCGTGGCACCATCAGCAACACTAAATGGACTGCCTTCTGTGTACTGAGTATCAGCATAGCGCGCCCAGCCTTGTATGCCCTGTATTTGTGCAAGTGCAATACTTGCAGCCTCAGCCGAACCTATGCCGCCTGAACCGCCTATTTTAGCCATTAAATCACCTCTACATTAATCAATCCATCGTTAATGCATGTCGCAATAACTCCCACTGCATCCGTTGCAGTAGTTGCTTGCCAGTGAGTAGGCAGGGTTGTTCCACCGTTAACTTCAATTGATGCAAGCCCTTCCTGAATATAAACGTCTGCCCCACCTTTATTCTGAATGCGCAATGCAGCGCCAACAGTTACTGCTGGGTATCCTTCCTGCGCGTTAAGTAATGCGTAAACGTCGTTGTCTTCGCCCGCGACTATTTTAATATTCGGTCTAGTTGCCATTTTCTAAATCCTCATTCGGTGTAAAGTGTGCCGCAATTTCTCGCGCTTGTTCTAGGTTGCAAATAAACGGGCCAATAGCACCTAGATTCATTTGCTCAATTGTTTCGCTTGCTGATAAGTGCTTAAAGTCAGCTTTATGATATTCGCTTTCAATTCCGGCTAAATCAGAACCAGCAAATACTAATAACTTGTAATTGCCATATGTTGGTGCATCTGGCCATCTTCCTGATAGTGAGAGCTCCCAACTTTGCTTTGTAACTAGTGCGTATCTTTGATTGGTAATCGGCATGCTATATTTGCTCCCATACGTCCGAGCTATAGTTGGGCATAAACGCAGATACGTCACCTACGGCTGGCAATTGTGTTGCACCCTGCTCTAAATTTGTCAAAGGTATTGAGTGGGTAATTACACCATCAAGTTCTACTTCAAACTCATATAAAGCGCCTGGCATGTAATCACCTCCCTCCACCTTAAACCCTATCGCATCAATCTCACAATTTAGAGTTGGGTACATCTCAATGGTATGTATATTGACATTAATATCGAAAAATGGTGCTATATCAAAAGCGCCCCCATCCAACGAAGTCTCCCCTCTATTTTGATTGTTAACTTTTACATATAGCTGGCTGTTAGGGTGTAGTATATACCCTAATTGGTTCTCGCCATTGTCACCACCAAAAACGCGGCGGGTTTTACCATTATCCCCAACACCATAAGTTTTAATTTTAACTCTATGACTTGGCGTTATAGATATCGGGATGCTTAAATCCCACCCCTGACTAAGCCCATCGAGCCTAGCAACGTTTTTTATAACAGGTTCAGGCTCGGCATTACCAATCGAAAATCCTGCTTGCTCCAGTATGGTAGCGTGTAAAATAGGCATATATAGCCCCTTTATAAAATGATGGTTTATTATATCACTTTATTAAAAGCATATAAAAACACCTTGCTTTATTATAATTAATCAACTACAGTTAGGTTAAATTAATTAGAGGGTTTAAAATGAACAAACAACAAGCAATTGAGATAATTGAGCGTGAGCCTGTAGGTGGTGCGAAGTTTTACGACACTAAGAATGATAGGTTTTACAGTCGTTTTGGTGAGTGGTATAGATTTAATGGTGATGAATGGGTGATGCATAAATATGTGCTTTACAGTGCTAGGCTCAACTTTAAACCAATGCATGAATTACTTGAAATAGCTTTAGGGGAAGATTGATGGGCTTACAACAAGCGGCAGATGAAGCGATGAAATATTTGGATAGCGTAGGTGTTGCTGCTGATTATCAAATTGCCAGTGAGCACAACTTCATGCTAATCACTTGCTACATAAATAACACCATTAGGTATTTTGAATGCTACAACAGGCTTGGAAGTATATGTTTCATGTATCTATGTATAAGCTCTTCATACCCACAAAAAAGCCCCGCGTAATTGCAGGGCTTTTCATTAGCAAGTTAGATTACTTTTTAGTTGCTTTAGTTGTCGGTTTAGTTTCAACCTTAACCTCTTCAATAGCGTAACCTTTCTTTACAAGTTTCTCAGAATCAGCCTTTGGAGCATCTTCACCAACTTTAACAAGAGCGGTTTTACCATCAACAACACAGTAAACGTCTTTTAACATCTTAGCCATGTGTTACCCCTTACGATGCGTAAAGGGCGCACTTGCGACCGTCATAGTCAGTTTTAGCTAAGAAACCTACAGCAGTCATCATAATAAATGAGTGGTCGCTGTTAGGCATTGTACGTGGTACCGCATAAGACGACATACCCATACCAACTACAGGGTGGAAGCCTTGCTGGTCATCCCAATACATAGTTAGTTCATTGCCAACTATCTCGCTATCTTCGTAAATCTCAGCGATGCCGCGTAATTGACCAATGTACTGCATGATAGTGCCAAACGTGCCGTCACCAGTAGAGAATGGAGCCTCCCATGCGCTCATGATTTCGCGAGAAACACCAAGGCGTAATGGGTTAGTGCAGTTATTAGTGATGTAAAGAATGTCACGAATACGTGATACTTCTGCACGGATAGCTGTTGCAGCGGCAGTAGTTAAATTAATACCGATTGTCGCAGTTGCAACAGTTGGATCGTTTTTAATACCTAACCACTTAGAACCTTTAAGCGCTAAGTTTGCGTTACCATCCCACAGGTAGTTATTAAGCGTACCCATTAACGCGCGGCGAGCTTCGCGTGCATCATCAACTAACGCATCGTAACCATCAGAACGCATAGACTCAATTGCACGCCAGCGGCGACCAAAGCCTTTATCATGGATTGGAACAACAGTACCAGCGTATTTTTCAGCAACTTTATCTAAATCAACACCAACCTGACCAGACATAGAGCTTTGACCTTGATCCATGTTAGATGTTTGGCGGTATTCAAATACTTCTTTACCAATGTTGATAGAGCGTGATTTCTGCATTAAACGAGTTAATGTAGCGTATTCGCCTGCTGGAACCATATCGATTTTAGATGTTAAATCAAACTCACGGTAAGCTTCCGCTGGTGTACGCGCAGCGTTAGTGCCGAATGTTTTTAGTAAGTCACCAAAATCTTGCGCTGAACCTTCACGGAAAACAGCGTTTAAGTGTTTATACTGTTCGTTCATAACGCGTAATTGCTGAGCGTTAGCAGCGAACTCTTTACGTAATGCTAATGACATTATCTGCTCCTTACGCTTTACGCGCTTTAACTAAAGTATTATCTGCTGTTACGTTAACGATTTCGTCAGCGTATAGCAAAACCTGTTCTGTGCCGTCTGTTGCAGCAATCTTAAGTTGACCGTCACCGTTAGATGAAAGCGCAGTACCTTTACTTAAGATGTTGTTACCAGTCGCAACACGTACGTTTGCAAACTCACCACTACGTAAATTAGCAGATAAACAAACATCTCCAATCGTGTAGACATCATCAACACCTTGAGCAACGTGTGATCCATATTCCTCAGCAACTAAAACCTGCGAATCGAAAACAGTAGCAGCTTTATCGCTAGTAGCAAGACCAGCGGCAGTTTGCTTAACTAAAGTGCCAGGCAGTACAGCATCAACAGCAAGACCTTCAACGCGTAAAGCGTGACAGTTTGCGCTATCTGCTGGACCTAAATAAATAGTATGTTTAGCCATGTTTAAATCTCCTATTCTGGCATGTCTGAATCAAGCAATTCAGCGCTGTTAGTTTGAGATGCACGACCGCGTGGAGCAGTGTAGCCGCCAGCAACGTATTCGGCAGAGTTAGCTGTTAAGAATGCCTTAGCTTTAGTTAAGCCTAATGCTTTAGCGTCTTCTGCATCTAAACCTTTGTTAAGTGCTGCAACTTGCTCAGCAACTTCGTTAAGCTCTTTATCCGCATTAGCTGTAAGTTGTTCTTGCAACGGTTTAACAGCTGCGTTAACAGCTTGCTCAACAATTGAAGTAACCTTGCTTTCGTCTAAAACCTCGCTAGCGTTTACGGCAAGCTTAGTTTTTAGTAGTGTTTTAAGCTCATCGTCTGTGACTTGGCTATTAGTAGCTAAGCCTAGCGCTTCGAGCATTTCAGTACGATCCATAATAGGAGCCTCGTGGTTTGTGTTTAAATCAGTGTTATTGTAACTCGTTTGATTATCGTTAGCAAAAAGCGACTTTAGCTTGTTTGCCACTTTATCAATGAAGTTGTCTTGGGTTATCAATTCGTTTTGCGGGCCAACTGGTTTAATGTCGGTGAAGTTGCATGAAAAAGTGTTGTCACTATTAAATACTGCAGTTGTACCTTTGCCACCAGCAGGATTATCAACAGCTGCTAAATGATTAAAGTCTTGGTTCTTAGCAACTCGATGGTACTCTTGGCCTGATGCGTTTGTGCCGGTCACTTGGTTATTCTCAAAGTAAAGGCCAGTTGATACGCCCAAGTCACCTTTACCTTCAAGCTTTTCGGTTAGTTCTTTTCCGTTCGTTTGAGCTGCAAGCAATGATTTCTTAATTTCAGCGTCAACATACCAAGTATCATCAACCTCGTAAGCATTAGTTACAACGCCTCCGCTAAAGAAGTCCATTAAGCCATTACCTTCAAGCGCACTGATAAAGTTACCGTTTTCGTCCGCTGGATGGTCAATAGTAAACGGCTTGCCTTTGATGCTAGGTATGCCCTTTGCGTTCTCTTCTTTAGAGTACAGCACTCCGTTCATTACTGAGTCGTTTATAGTTATCGGGATGCCCTTTAACTTATAGTGCGTCTCAGTGCTTTCAATATGCGACCGCTTTGCATTGGTGCTGATTATAAATTTATTAACTGACATAAAAAAGCCCTATCGTTATTTGATAAGGCTATTATATCAGCTATTGGTTATTGGTGGTATTTAGTGACTCCACGCCATTTAAGTAACACCTACCTCCGCCATAGTTACCGCCTACTGAGTCGCACTTAGCTTTTGATGACACCCGCCAACTAAGAGCATCTGCCACCATGAAGCCACAGAATACTCCAAATAAGAACGTAAGCACTAAAGATGCTGCAATAGTTACCCTCAACGAGCTCATAACTCACCCCCATTAGATTTAATAAACTTCTCATAATTAGCTATTTCTTTGTTAATGCGCTTAACCTCTGATTCGTTGCATAGGTCAGTATTAGCAATTAGTTTAGCTTCTAGTTTTTTAATTTGTCGTCTGTAGTAGCTTATGTTAACACTCATAATTATTAAACCCCTCTTCTTCTATTTCGCGCCAGCCTGTGACGCGGTTAATTGGAAATAGGCCGTTATTAGCATAAAAGCGACCCATCTTGTATGTGGCAACAATGTGCCCAGCGTGCGTGCCATCATTGCCGTTGAATTTGCATAGTAGCGGCTTGTTAGTTGGTATTACTTTTTGCATAGGTGCTTATGCTCATCGTACAGCTCGACATACTTATCGCTTTTAGCAATCTCTTGCTCTAGCTTATCCTTGTTGCCTGCTCTAAGCCTGTATTTAATGCGATTACCTAGGCAATAACCTTTAAACTGCTCACGAGTCATTGAGCTGGCTATAATCTCGATAACCTCGACACCTTCAAAGAATTGATAGTGTGATGGGTTATTTACTGTGTCTTGCTCGCTGTGTGATTCCGAGCGCCTGCCATTTAACGCATCGCTTAATATGGTTGTATTCTCAACCGCGTCTATTAGCGCATTATCACGCTCAAGCTCCAAGCGCTTTAATTTGCCGATTGCCATTATTTGTGGGTAGGTTAGTTTTCGCTTGCGCTCGCAAGCGCTAAATTCAGCTCTTACCCCCATTAACCTTGACTCGGAAACCACAATAACCCCGATTTTGTACGTGTCCGACCGGTTTAACCACTCAAAGTCATTATCATCACTACAAAGTGCAAACCCAAACAGCGCAAACACCTCAACCGCATCATTATACCTCTGCTTAGTATCAAGCTCTAATGATTCTATGTAATCTCCTTGCTTTACGGTGTTTAGTTGAAAGTCGTCCATTTTAACAAGTGCATCAACATGCCTTAGCTCAGGCCGCCAAGTTCCGCCACCGGTCAATCTCTCCATTGCTGAAAAGCTATTTGCTTTAATTCTGATTTGAGCGCCAGCCGCAAAGCAAACTGCGCCTTCTTTCCATTCAATATCCATTATATAACCCCTTATAATTGAGCTGCAAAGCCACCAATAAATTTCTTAGCGAACTTAAGCTTGCTAATTGCATCTGCTTTCTTTGCCTCGCTCATGGGGCTTTCGCCAATCTGAGATAAAAGTTCTTCGATATTATCAAGCATAGCCTCTGCCAGCTCCGTATCTGTACCTAGTGATTCATACTGTTTACCGTTCATATTATCTAACTCCTATATTAAAATCATCTGCCATTTGCGAAAGATGGGTTGCAATCAAAGCCCTAACCGCAGTTGAGAATATATCTCTCATATCGCAGCACTCCGCACCATGCATCCATTTTGTAAGCAAGTCTTTAATGCTATCCAAACCCATAACATCCTCCATTACATTATCAAGCGAGATAAACGCCTCTTTACTTTTTGTTGTGCTGCGGTCATATTGATGCTCACCGCGCATTACCAACTCAGCCGCGCCACTTATCCAGTCTTCACGGTTAATATTTGTTGCAGCTTCTGCCGCTTCTGTTGCGTGTGTTGTTTGCATTATTTAATTACCCCTATTTTTACCATTTACCTTCCGGCCTCAAATCATCATAAGAACATGGATTAATCATGGTTGCACAGTACTCATTCCAATTACGCATTAAGTTATCTCTATCATATTCAGCAACTAGCCCATCACATCTTTTGTGAACAGACATAACACTCTCAGCGAGCACAGAGAAGTTGTCGTAAATACTGTTGCCGCACCCGCAACCTGTTTGCAATCCGTTATTATAAGCCCAAACTCTAGGCTTTAAATTGCAACAAGGGCAGCTACTCCACAGCTCAGGATTTTCTACATCTTTATAAGCATCAATGCAAGTATAGCTGCTGTTAACATTGTGTCCGTGGTTCATTTTTTGCTTATAGCTGCCAAACTCGGATTTAATCTCTTTAGTTATCATATTTCTACCCTCTTAATTAATCTTGCACTCACTATAAACATATAATTAATCATTGACAAGTATTATTTATAGTTTATATTTGTGGTGTAAATTAATTAATGGAGAGTGAAAAATGAAATCATACCCGTATATAGGTCAATACCAAACAACAAACACTGTAACTACCGTGCTTTATTATAAGCAAGATTGCTGCATTCATATGGATGACAGGGAGCAAAAAACAACTGACAGATACAATGAAGGCACGTTTAAAAACATAACCCACGAATACCTACAAAACACATGGGGTCTAATTGAATCAAAAGAGCATGCAGAGTTTATTGTTGAGTTGGCTGAATTGCATGGGTTTGAGTTTGTAGCAAAATTAAGCGGCAAGGCTAAATACTTTAGAATAAATGAAAGTTACGTTGGTTTTTATGAGACTGAAATAGGCGCGTTGCACATTGGGTTTCAGAAAATAACAATACCACTACCACCTAAACAAATACAAACAGCAACACCAGAAGATGAATTTGAAATGACGCAGATTATAAAAAACGCCGGTGACAATCTTATTTTGGGTTGTGAAGATGGCGTTGAAAATCTATGCGATAGGGTTGCTGAAAGCATACTTAAAAAGAACCATATACGCTTAGGTTGTGAAGATTCAAAGTGTGATAAGTGGATTCCGCAAGTTGGTGATGAGGTTGTTGCCTACGACATAGGTTTTGAACGCGAAATGACCATGATTTACAGAGGTAAAAACAAAAATAACGCGAGTATAGTTGAGTTTGAAAATGGGAATGTAATACTTTTAGGCTTTGAGGGTAAAATTAAAAAACCAAAAACGCCAGAGGAAGAGTTGCGTGATGAAATAAAAAAAGAGGTATTCTCAAGCTTTGCAATCATGCCTGAGCTGTTTGCTAGGCGTGATGTAGTTATAAGTATATCGGAATGTGTAGCCAGTGAGTTAGCGAGAAAGTACAACATAACCAAAAAGCCGCAATAGCGGCTATAGCCAATCATCCCAACCGTTAGACTCAGGTTTAACAAAGGCCATTACACCACCATCAAATAAGTTAGGGCTTGGTATACCACGTTTTGCCAAGTCCTTCTTACTCTCAACCTTGTCTTTGCCGTTATTGTCACTATCGCGAAGTATTCGGCTCATCTCGCTTATGAACTCCTCAAGCATTGCAGGGTCGATTGATTCGCTATCAAAGCTTATTAATTCATCCTCTTCAAACTGCTCACCTTCTTCTATAGCCATGTAGGTATTTTTAATTCTATCCGCAAACGTCCAAGTCATTTGTGCTTTAAGGTTAGAGAACTTATCTTTGTTAGTTTTACCTGTCGAATACTCAACATCAGGGTCGATTATATCCTTGCTGCCAGCATTGAAGCCGTTGAACTCGGTCTTGACGTATCCGTTATCACGCGAGCGCATATCGTTGTATTCTTCAAAGCTTGAGCCGGCATTAGAGCCAACACCAATAGAGTCATAGATAATGCTTGCACCGTTGCTAGCCGCTAGGTCGTAAACTCTGCGGTATGATTTTCGGCTTTCATGCTCTTTATGTTGCCACTTATCAATGTGCGTTATAACTGAACCATGCCGCATTACCGTTGTATTCCAGTCTTTGCCGCCATCCATAATATCGAAACCGACAGTCTTATAACCAGATGCAGTAAAATTAAGCTTCTTATGTGCGTCAATGCAAGCCCTAGCATAAGCGGCTGGTATCAATACACCTTCAACAGATGCATCATAATCAACATCTATTTCTTGCGCTACTGTTACCGCGTCCTGCTCTCTACATTGCTTTTCGTACCAAGCCTTATCTTTTCTCGGGTCATCAGTCCATCTAAGTGTTAAAACCTTAACCTTGCCGCTAAATCGCTTTCTATAGAATGAATTACCGTTGCCGTTAGGTGTTGAAATATCAACCTGGCAGTTTGTTGTTTGTGACAATGCAGCATCGGCAGCTTCTTGGCGCTCAAGGAACGCAGCCTCATCCACAAAGTATATTGATGTACGCGCACCACGCCCAATATCATAGCCACCTTCACCCGTGAGCGTTGATCCGTTTTCAGGATTGGTTATCTTGAGGAAGTTAGCGTGTTCTTTTTCTTTAAAGCCAACCGGTAGAAACTCTTTAGGTATAAAGCGCAAAAATTGGCGACCTTTCTCGAATATACTTTTAGGGTCTCCAAGCCTATCAACCAAGTCAACCTTACGCGAGCCATAGCCAGCTGTGTAATCATCCCAAAATAGCCACATTGTACAGCCGTAAGCTATAGACAGCCATGACAATCCGAAGTCACGCGTCTTTTCTATTAGCGCTCGCTCTTGGCTTCTCCATCGCTCATGTATCCACTCAATAGTTTCTATTTGTCGCGGGAACAATACAAAAGGAACAACTGCAGGTAGGTCTCTCTCAAGGTTACGCGGGTCAAATGTCATCCCCCACGTGTTAATGAAGTCAGCTGGGTGGTGTTTGTAATGAATCTTAGCAGCGGCCAAAAGCTTTGGGTCTGACCTTAGCTTAGTAAGAAGTTGCTGGCGGTACTGAAGCACCGCTGTATAGTCTGGGTTCTTGAAATTAAATTCGAATTGGTTAATCAACGTACTTACCGCCTTTGCTTAAGTTGTCAACTGCCCACAATGGCTGCAAGTTGTTTATGTTATTTATTTCACTCAAGTCAAATACATCATCATTTATAAAAGATATTATTGGCCTAATATGATCAACATGCCAATCGCCATAATTATTCCAAGTCATTCCATCTTGAAATAAAGACTCAATACGATCTTTAAATTCTTTAACATCGAAGTCAATCTTGCTACTATACTTTGGAGCTTTGCTTGGATCGACTTTCCTTATAGCGCTAACCACGCCCCTTATTGAATTGGACGCTGCAGCTTTCACTCTAAACTTAACGGTATTCTTGTTTTTATGTAGTACTTTTTACTTCTATCCCTGATAGCATCTCTATTTTCTTGAGCGTATTTCTTAACTCTCTCTATTATGTCTTCCTTGTTATCTTGGTAGTACCTTCTACTTCTATCAGAATACTCTTCCTTGTTATTGTGATATCTAGATATTATTTTATCCCTGTTCTTTTTCGCATATATAGCTTGGTTATCCCTTTTCCTTTGCTTGTTTCTTTGTTGGGATTCTATGGCTGACTCCCTTGAGCACTCTAGGCAATAAGATTTAGCTGTATACCTCTTTGCTATATGACCTCTTACACATGGCACACCTGTAAAATAAAATTTAAGGCCACTATCAACTGCCTCTTTTCTGCTTATCAATTTCATAATGACTCCTTTGTATTTGAGTCATTATACCCCAGTAATTAATAAAACAAAAACACAATCAAGCTTTGCCATTAATCATATCTTGATAAATACGCGTAGCTTCTTGAGCATCCATAGTGTGAGTTATCTGCTTAACGTCGTGTTTAACCTCGCCACTGTGCTCAATTTCAGTGCTATCTTTTAGCCCTAGGTCACGAGCTATAATATTTGCATTTAATAGCCCTGCAGCAGCTCCTGAGAACTTCTGCTCACGCATTACATCGTTAATATGACCAGTGACGTCCAAGAATTCTGGTTTGTTCTGGTAATTGTGCCATGTTGACTTACTTATATTTAAGAATACACAAAGACCTTCCTGAGTCATTGCGCGCATCTTGAACTCATCACCGTAGATTACTTCACCTTGACTAGAAAAAGGCTTTTGTACGTGTAACTGATTCTCTTTGCACCAATTAAAATACTCATAAGCTTTATCCAGCATTTCATCTGGGGACTTGAAACAAGGTGGTTGACCTCTATTCTTTCTTGATACCTCCCACAAATCTAACGCCATAAATCACCTAAAAATAATTAATTAAAATATGCTTTGAGTATATCATAAAAAATAAAATGGGCGCACTAGGTTAGACTTACAACTCCTAAAACAATTATATCAAACTGCCTAGGCTTTGATTTAAACTTTGCATTTAGGTTGTCTACAGTGCAACCGAACTCTTGAGCTATTTGCTTTAGCGATTTAGCGCCAAGCTCTTTGGCGCGTTTTGATGGTGTCATTGCCTTCCTTTTGTGTGGATTTCTATTGCATCATTAACAGCTTTCTTGTATCCATTTTCAGCTATATACTGACCGCCGTCGCGATGAATAACACAAAGTAAGTCATTTAGCATTTTATGCCTATCGGAAGCTATAGAGGATAGCGCATAGGGATTCCCGATGTTTATTTTTGATAGCCTATGTTGTAGGTTGGTGCTATCTATATCTGACAAGTTTAAATCTACATCCATAATTAACCCCCTCTTTTTTAGTTTGGCTATAAATAAAATTGCCGTGCAGCAAATGAGAGGCCCTCCCACAAAGACCATAAATAAAAAATAGATCATAACTTACCAAAAGCTCTTTGGTCTGTCATCTTATCAAGCCTTTTTCTTGATCTCTCATACGACAGGCTGGTTACATTTGCCTCCTTTATCTTCACTCTCTCGGCAAGCTCTAAGCTATATTTGGTTGCCTTTGCCGCCTTTGGCTTTGTATGGTTTTTGTTCATTTCAACTTGCATCTTTACCCTTATATCTCTTGATTTAGCTAGCCTCTTATAGTACTCATTACTAACACTCTCAGCCATCCCACTATCACCATTTCTGATTGCCTCATTTCTTTTTGAGTTAAGAGATTTAAGCACATCAATTTCAATTTCATTTAGAGCTTCAAGTGTCTTTAGTGGCGTCATTTTTATTCTCCAGTTGTTTGCGTTGTTTCGTTTCAGTGGGCTAATAATACTAAACCTATTTATTGTTGTAAATCTTTTTATTAAATATATTTACTACTTTACTGGTGGTTGGCTATACCTCACCAACCCCGTGCACATTAAAATTAACGTTGCGAACTTTCCACCGTGGCAAGTCCAAAGTGTATCCGCGATTATATCCCATCATTTGCATTGTAAGTATGCCGTTAAAGTGGGCGTTGCTTCGTGTTCTACATTGTTTCATTTTAAAGTCCCTCCCTACTTCCTGCTGCGCAATAAACCCTACCCTGAAATGGCCTAACAATAACCATTCCTTTATCACTGCAAACCTTAGCTTGGCTTTCTTCATGCTTACCAATAAGCGCAAGCACAGCGAAAAATAACGATATACATAAAACCCATGTTAAAAACACTTTTAACTTTTTCACCTTCTAACCTCCCAACTGCCAAACTGTCATAACAAACGCTGCTGCAAATAATGCGAATGAGCTCGATATCATAATCTTCTCTGTACGCGATTTTAAGCGCTTAACTTCTGCTACGTGACAATTCGCCTGACTAAATAATTTAAATCGCTTCTTGGCCACACTACAGGCCATAAATTCAGTTTTAGCATCAACTTTGAAGGTAACGTTATTCTCAGCGCTAGTTAATGTAATTTTGTATGTGCTCATCACTATTGCTCCATGCATGTTTTAATAACTTGAATCATGACATTCTTACCAAGCTGCTTTTGAGCTTCTGCGCTATCGAGTATTGGATAATCAAAAGCAACGTCAACAGCCATATATCCAATTTATTTAAAATGCGCCTCTGCATTAGTCGCTCTAATTGCGTCCATCATAATTATTTTACTTTTACCTTGCTGTCTAAGCTCAACCGCCGTACTTGCAAGCT
>Ga0208814_1000186_pt1 | contig 45370 bp, 63 predicted proteins | sample MalvirAntarct_55_FD_184253 | JGI IMG/M metagenome (GOLD analysis project Ga0208814, IMG submission 184253) | Marine viral communities from the Global Malaspina Expedition - Malaspina viral metaG Antarct_55 (SPAdes) (version 2) | ecosystem: Environmental > Aquatic > Marine > Oceanic | place... | reverse complement strand
GTTAAGTTATTGATTGTATTAGAATTGAGGGTGATACTGTGGATACTGTGGATACTTGGCGGGTGATTCGAACCAGTGTTGCTAAAGGCCAATTTTAAATATGGGTAAAACGATTTAACGCTCATATTCATGGAGTTATGAGAATGAACGATAGTGTTCGTCATAGCGTTGACGTTGGTGTCATTAGAATAGTTAAGTTATTGATTGTATTAGAATTGAGGGTGATACTGTGGATACTGTGGATACTTGGCGGGTGATTCGAACCAGTGTTGCTAAAGGCCAATTTTAAATATGGGTAAAACCTGGTAAAACGCAGACATAAAAAAGCCGCTAATTAAAGCGGCTCGGTTGGGTTGGTGGTTGTCTGTTTTATGTATTTAAAAACCTAGATATTTTACATTTAATACCCTGTAGAGTGTTGGCATTGAAAATGTCAAAATTAAATAGGTTAGTCCAATATTTATCTGTACTTCTACAATGATATATCTTCACACCTCTATATGAGTCAGAAACGGTTATTAAATCGTTATCAATTTCGACAGTATCACCACTTTTTAAAGTTTCTATATTTACGGTTTTTCTAATTATATTCATGGTTGTTTTAATCCTTCAGTGTAATGACTGTTGACTCGTTAATTATAAAACTTTTCGATAGTGATATTTCTACCTGTAGGTTTCATTATTTTAAGTACATATGAATGACTAGGGCGTTCAAAACAAAGTCTGTGATTTACACTACAAAAGTAATCACCATTAGGCAATATAGTTACCTCTGAATTTTCAGGGTAAAAACACAAAGTGTTGCCATTTTCTAAAACTGAAGTTTTAAATTGAAGTTTAGTTATTGCTTTATTCATAACATCAATCCTCTTAAAGCATACTGGAATACAACAGGATAGCGACCGTTTCTGTTGTATGTTGTTATTGTGGCCTCAGTCAGTCCTAACACTTCACACAATGATTTTTGTGTATACCCGTTAGTAACTAACCAGATTTTAAATTCTTGTGTTGTCATGTTCATTATTTCACTGCTCCAAATTTTATTACATCACGCTTAAGGCAACGGATAACTAAATTGTCACTTTTTAACACTGCTACTATCTGGCATTTAGTCATTCTAAAATTTTCATACATGTAATTATACACGCGTCTAATGTGATGCTCTGAGCGTTCAAAAGGTAAGTAAACGTTTATAAAGCGCGTACCGTTTAAACCGTCTACAGTGATGCATACGCGCACTGCGTTATACATAATACCCTTTATACAAGTAAAACGTTTAGCGTTAACGTTAATCGCTGTTATGTGTTCCTGCGAACGAGCACCGATTTCAAGATGCTGGGCGTTTTTAGTGAATGGGATCATCTTAAATTACCTCAATTTGATTAGCAGTTACTAAACAGCCGTTAACGTGAAAAGTGTTTTTATTCAAACCAGCTTTTAGTTCACCTTCTTCTAATGTAAACGCACCGCTTGTAACTAGTACGTTGACAGGTTTAATTTCAATACCTACACATTTAGGATTATAAAATGGGTCATTTTCTTGTGACTCACACGTACCCATAAAAAAGCTCGAGCCAACGAAATAATCTTTTAAATCTGATTCACTCGACCAAAAATTTACACTGGTAGAATAATTAAAACGCGGGTTATCCATAATTACATTAATTGATTTAAGCATTAGCCGTTATCCTTAAAAAAGCTGGTCATGTAAACCGAGTCACCATCACTGTTTTTGTGAAAATTTCCAGCGTGTAATTCATGTTCCAATTCAGGGTATGACTGTTTAAAGTTATCAACCTCATCTACTAATTTTTGTAGTGCCTTTTTAATGCGATTAACATCACGTGTTAATTCGCGCTTGTTACGTCTTGATACCTCTTGTAACTGTCTAGAACGAGCGTTTAAAACTACTTTGTTCAATTCTGTAAAACTAACTATTTTAAACACATTTTCTTGTCCATACGTATTAAATTGTAAGTCCTCATTAACACCGTCAACGTCTACCGTTAGATGAACACAAATAGAATCATGGTTGACAGTACAAATCCAGTTTAAACCGTCGTGTTCACGTAATGCTTTCTGTACGCGGTTCTTAAAATGACCGTCCACTGTTTGACCCTCTAAAGTGTCATTGAATACGGCACATATAGAATCAGCCATTTTTGCACGTAATTCGCGATTGTTGATGCGTGCGTTAGATTCATTTAAAAGTGCCGTTGCTAGTGCTTTAATATCGTTTGTAATTTTCATAATTTTATTCTCTCTTAAATAGTTAATTAGTAGTTTAGGAAGTTACGTAAATCGTCAACAGTCCAGTTGTTAGTTTTTACAAGTTTGAAATTGTTTGTGTACTGATCAACAGCGTATAAGTCGTAGGCGAACATAACAGTCTGTACACCATGATTTTGTAACACTGATTTAATTTTATTGATTGTCATAATTAATATGCTCCAAACCATTTTTGTAAGCGTGTTACTGGTTGCCAGTTACTATGATATTTATTAGCCTCTTTTAACAATTCTATAGGGTCACTATTTGTGATGTTAATAGTGTCTTTAGTAGTAGCGTGCTTAATCATAACGATGGCGGTTAAATATTTAATCATACTCTAACCCCGACTTAATAAAACAATGGCATTAAAGAGATTACATTTTCATTAACACCACTATTAACAGCGTCAATGATTTTTTGAGCATCTACAATATTAAATTCATAACCAGCCCAGTCGGCTTTGTTGTTTAATATTTCTTTTGCAGTGCTTACTTTTTCAATTGCTAGTGAGTTAATCATAATGCGACCTTTAAACGTTGTTTGCTTCCGATGTATTCAAATATACGCGAAATTTTATCTTTGTAAAGTAAATTTTATAATTAAATGCAAAATATTTTAATTAGCAGTTTTTTGTTCCTTATAGATGTATAGCAATTAATTTTATAACAACGTTCAAAGATTAAGGACTAAATGAAAGGTTTTATAACACGGGTATAAATTCACGGTTAGCGGTGGATGGTAGTAAAGCGGACAATTGACGTATTAAGTGATTAATACCAGTAAAACACTAAACTGTAAAACCTAGTTAAACACGCTACAGACCACGGTTTATAAGGGATTAGCAAAAACCTGGTTTAATAATCACTGTAAAATTCTAAATATATAAAAGCTAAGTTGTTGTTTTATAAGGATAAAAGCTAAATTGTTGTTTTATAAGGATAAAAGCTAAGTTGTTGTTTTATAACGATAAAATAAAACGTAATGAAATCAATGACTTAGAAAAACCTATAAAAATCAATGACTTACGAAAAACACCCATTAGTAGCGACTTTTGAAAAATGGGTATCCGCAGCGTAGAAATCAAAAATAGCCTACCCGAGGCGTTGTTTTGATTTTCGAGAAACACCTATCCGCATCGTCAAAATTAAAAATCAGATAATGAACCGAACCCGTTGTTATTTTCTTTGCGACTACGTTTCGTGGCCTCTTTACCCGTTTTTGTGTTGTGACACGAATGGCAGAGTGTAGCGAGATTGCTCATTTCCCATACTTCACCACCGTCTTCGACTTCAATGATGTGGTCTATCGTATTACCTGGTTTGATTATTCCGTATCGCTCGCAATGTTCACATAAAGGGTTTAACGCTATCTTAGCGGCTCTGAGCTTAACCCAGCGGCTCGATTTGTATATGTTCTTCCCATTATGGTAGTGGTGGTCGTATTTACGCTTAGGAGTGGGTTTAGGGCGTTGATGTATTTCACATCGGGGTGATTGGCGGTAGTTATGAGGGACTTCAACGGCTGTATTGCAACCGTTGAAGGTACACTGACGTAATGGCATTAGATACGTTCTAACACCGAGCGATTACGCTCATAATACGCTTTACTTACTTCATGTGTTTTACCAGACTTTTTATGCTTCACTTTCAATTTAGCCGGCACTGGCGCTTCATCGATTTCTGGCGCTTCTGGTTTTACCGTTTCTGGTGTCGCTGGTACTGCTGGTTTTACCGTTTCTGGTGTTTTCGGAGTTGCAGGTTTTTTAGCTGCCATGATATTTCCTCTATAAAGGTTAGTTAATTAACGATTCTGAGTTTAGCACTTCAACGTTTACCGTCAACATAATTTAACCATGTCCGTATCCCTCAACCAATCTAGTTTTTTATATAGTTAGGAATATTGAATTACTTTTCAGTCAAGAAACTAAAAATATTATATTTAATTGTTTATATTATATTATCTTATTTTTAACTGAGAGGTAATTTAATATTAGTAACTATATAAAAAACTAGTTGTAAGTTGTTGATTGTTATAAAAAAAGTACTACTACTCTATGATAATCAATTTGTGGTGTTTGTATTATATAAACAACGACACCCCTTTTCGTGTTGTAAATATATAACAGTGTCGTCTGTCATAACGTCCGATTTATATATTCTTGGTTGACATATAGGGGTCGTTGTTTATATTATATAAACTACACGAAACCATTATCATATAAACGTCGAGAGCGAATGATGAATTTTATAACTGAAGACAAAATTATTGACTTATACGATTTGATAGCAGGGACAAAAAAATCACTGTTATTAAACCACACTGTAGACATTAATGAGGTATATCATGAAGCCTATGAAGAAGGTTGTTGGATAAACGTTTCACGTAACGAACATCACGGCACTAACGTTGTTACTATCAGCAAACAAGTCACAGCCAAAATTGTTGCTGAGCAATTAATAGGTGCTCTTGCACACGGTGAGAACCAACATGTTGTATATAAGGGTGAGTTCAAACTCCCCAGCATTCGGAACGCCTCATACCGACACGCCAGACAACTCGGAATTAGTGTAAGTATCAAGAGTTACCTAGGTATGATTTATGTGAGTGTGAAAGAATCAAGTAATAAACTGCATGAAATGTTAGACGGTATAAATGTAGGTGACGTTAAAATGATACCGACGTCACTTTATACTAGTGTTGTGAAATTAAGGTCTGCCATTCAAGCGTATAGTGAAAAGAACGGCGTAAAATTTAGAACCAAGGTGCGTGGTAAAAATTTAGAAGTGTCGAGGTTAGATAAAAGTGACCTTTCAATATTATCATCGGTAATACGACTAAAGAATTTTATAAAAGGTTTACCATGGGGTTTACCAGTACCGATTGATTTTAGTGAATACCCTGACTTAACAGAAAGTAAAATTAAATACCACGTATATAAAGAGTCGGACAACACAGTTAGTTTTAATAAAGGTGTTGTCACTAAACAGCGTTACCGATTGGCCCGAAAAGAAGGTTACTACGTTGTTGTCATTAACGGTGATGAAATACATAAAACACCAATTAGCACTTTCAACGATACTGACGTAGCTATTATAGATAGAGTTATCGAGCCTTACGGTATCACTTACAATGACCTTAATAAGGGATAAATTATGAAAAATAGTTTTTATATAGCACAGAGTGTTCGCCACGCAGTTATTTTCATAAAGGCTAATACTAAATGGGTTCGTAAATCACACAACTCATTTGTCAACGGTGATGAACTTATAACTGTGATTTCTTGTGTCGATGACTTCTACGGTCGAGCTGTCACTAATGTGTATATTGACCACAGTTTTAACCGTATAAACTACATCGAATGGGAAGATTTTAAAAATAGGTTTCATCATTTAGGAATAGACCCAACAGTGATTACAGAGGCTAGGTTTCACCCACCAGCACAGTTACGTCAGTATAGTGATCAGATGCATTGCTCGCACTGTGGTAAACAATGGGATATTAATGACCCTGAGCCACCGCCGTGTAAAACGGGTAGCGATTGGTTACGTGAAATTAGAAATAAAATCGGTGATGCAGGGCGAGGTAAATCATAATGGCATTTCAACGACGTAATAAAAAATATAACGCAAAGAAATCGATGTCCACGTTTGCAAAGAAAGGACTGAGAAATTTAGGCGTGTGGTATGACTATCGTAGCGAAGGGAAATACCCGTTTAAATTGGTGAATGTTCAAACCAGAAACCCGATTAAATTAACTGACGTTATCGCGTTCACACTTAAAGACTTGAAACACAAGTGGCAGATGATTTTAATCAATACGGGTAAGGACGACCAGGGCGAGGTCTCGTTTAACTACGACACTGTTCAGATTAAAGAGTATATGTTTCAGCACGAATTGGTTGAGTACCTTAGAGAGCGTCACACTGACTTTGCTGTTAATCATTCGGGCCTTACTGAGGTTGATAACTATTGCTGGTTAGCTGTACCAATCGGGTCATGTGCTGACGAATTAACTGAACTCGATATTTATAACATCGTCGATAAAATGGAGGGTTGGTAATTTTATGAGATTACTTAATAGCCACTGGTTGATGCATGGTGATTGTCTTGAACGAATGAAAGAAATACCCGACGGCTCTGTTGACATGATATTAACTGACCCGCCTTATGGTACAACAGCTTGCAAGTGGGATTCTATTATTGATTTAGAATTAATGTGGAAACAGTTAAAGCGCATTATTAAACCTAATGGTGCTATTGTATTAATGGCTCAAACTCCATTTGACAAGGTCTTAGGCTGCAGTAACCTCAGTATGCTTAAATATGAATGGATATGGGAAAAGACTGCAGCAACAGGTCATTTGAATGCTAAGAAAATGCCTATGAAGGCTCACGAAAATGCACTTGTTTTTTATAAGAAACCGCCTGTATATAATCCTCAGATAACAGAAGGACATTTAGCCACAAACAGTTTTTATAAAAAAGAAAACTCAGACGGTGAATGTTATGGTAAAACGAAAACTGCAAGTGGCGGAGGTAAGACATCACGATACCCGCGTAGTATTCAGACATTTAGCAGTGACAAACAAACCTGCAGTCTACACCCAACGCAAAAACCAGTTGCATTAATGGAATATCTAATCAAAACGTACACTAACGAAGGTGATGTCATTTTAGATTTTACGATGGGTAGTGGTACAACAGGTGTTGCTGCTATGAATTTGAATCGTCAATTTATAGGTATTGAGTTGGACAGTGATTATTTCAATATCGCGTTCAAGCGAATTACAGGTGTTCAATTATGAGATACGTATTCCCGGGCAACCAGTCTACAGAGCGTTTAAATCTGTTATTACGGTTCACCGGTATCACTAGTATTAGCATTAAGAAAGCATTACACATGCACCTCGTTACAGGTTATGCACTCGAAACCAGTGCTGTCATGTGTAAAGTACCAAAAGGTAATCTGAGTCGTGCTGTTGATGTCATTAATAAAGTGTGTGAAGACCTCGAAGAATTAAAAGTAATCGACGGGTGTAAAAAGTTATTGTAATTTTAGTTTACAGTGATTATACTGTCTGTAATGAATAACTCAGAGAGAGAATAGTTATGCTAATTAAACCACGGATACCCACGATAGCACCGTATATACCGTTTGTGTTGGACGACGGTATGACGATTTTAAACTACGGTTTGCACAGTTACACACGTTTAATTGACGATTGTTTCGACCTTACCGCAGCATTGGCATGGCGTAGTCATTTCCGCCATAATTTTATAGGTATACGACCAGTTGTTAATTGTGTACCGCGTGAATTGAATGAATGGTGCGGTTACGAAGGTTTTAGTGATGATTGCTGTTTATTCACTATTAATTATCAGCCGTTTACGACGTTGCGTGATTACTATATTAGCTGGCTTAAGTCAGATATGTACAATAGTGTGAATGAAGTGGATTACGAACTGACTATAAACCATTGGTTAACATACGAATTTACTGAACATTTTAACCATCAAATTTTCAAACTGTGTGGTAACTATAGTATAGATAGTTATGAATTATTCGAGCCACCGAAATTATTCGACATACCGACGGGAGTGGTTTCACTATGCTAATGCAGACACCACAGAGCTATCCTGTCGTACTTAAAATCACTAAGGTCATTGACTCATGTAAGACGTTAGAACAGCTTAGAGTCGCGTTTAACATGACTAAGCGCATGACGGTGTATGACCAGTGGCACACCTGTTATGTACAGCTCGTCTTTAAGGCATTATTTATACCGTGTGGTGAAGATTTACACCCTGAATTATTGCAAGAACAATACTATCGGAGAATGAAATGAAAGATTTAAGTGAATTTAGATACCCTTGTTTTATAAAGTCACATGTTTTATACGTAGGTGAACTTTATTGTGTAGCAACCAGTGATTCTACTGGTTTCACGGTCGAAGGCGGTAAAGCACCTTTAGTCAATATAACTGTAAACACCCCCGACCCTGACGTTGCGTTTTATTTTGATAATAAAGATTTTAATATTTTTAATATCTTAATCTCTAATACTGAATATAATTTCGACATTAAGATTAATCAGTCAACACCACATCGTTATATTGACCTCATGGGTATGGGTTTGACATCGATGTTAGCAATACCAGCACCACCAGCGGTGCCACCAGTAAGATTTAATGAGTTGTCGCGTGAACAACACCTCGATTTAATAAACCATGTGCTTGACGGTGGTGTGTTAGAGGAATTAACCACGACAAATAATTGGATTAACCTCGATTACTTACCTGATTCTGAAGACGGTATTTATCGCAAACGTGAACTGACTGAGATTGAAAAGATTGACCGTCAGATTAGAGAATTAGAACTTCGTAAACAGGAGCTTAAAAATGCTTAATTTAATTATGTTGGTTTGTGTGATCACGATGATTGGTTTATCACTGGCACTCACAGCAGCACCTATTTTAATGTTAACGTCACTACACTTACATTCAATGAATCGTAATGAATTGTATTTTGTTGTATCAATTGGTGTGTTAGCTGTTACTGCATGGGCTGTGACAATTCCTTCATTGATGTATTATTGGGGAACAATAGCGTGAGTATTTTTGAAATAATTACACTGTTAAAAACTACCACCAATTGTGAGGATGTTCATATTACTGCTGACGCGTATGAAATGAAAATTAAAACCGTCAGTCCTCACAACCGAACTCACAATCTTGTACTTACGCGTGAAGAAACCGAGGGTAAATCTAGTATTTTCTGGTCTGCTATCGGTTCACACATTAAATCTGAAATAGGAATAACTAAATGAAACCAATGCTAATTGAAACTGATATTAATAAATTATCTGAAACTGTACACACCTGGGCTGTCGATGTTGGTTGGTGGGATAATAAAGACCGCTGTCCGTTTGAAACGTTGCAACTGTTTAGCACTGAAGTCGCTGAGGCCACTGAAGGTGAGCGTAAGCAGTTAATGGATGACCATTTGCCTAATCGCCCGATGGGTGAGGTTGAACTCGCTGACGTTGTTATTAGAGCCGTTGACATGGCAGGACATTATGGTTGGATATACTCAGCAACGATGCGACCACGTTTAATGTATTACGGTGAGAAAACCATCGGTGCAATGCATTTATCACTGAATAAAATAATCATCCAGTTGGCCGACTCGTTTCATTACGATGGCACTGAAAGCGCTAGTATGTGTTCGTTCGGTTACTCTGTTCTAATTGAAGCGTGTTACTACATAGCGTTTGTTCAGGGTTACGATATTGACGGTGCTATCGTTGAAAAGATTGAATACAATCGTACTCGCGCTGACCATAAACGTGAGAATCGTTCACAGACTGGTGGTAAAGGATTTTAATTATGAAAATAGACGAGAATAAAGCCGTGGAATTAGGTTTGATACCTATAACCGTTTATGTAGATGGTGTTGAAATTAAACGTTGTGTAGAGTTTGACATCGAAAAAGGTTATGCAATCGAAGATAATTTCGACGGTTCGGTACCAGTTACTCATCAAGGTGTTATAACCACTGATAAAGACGACTTAGTGATTGCTAAAATAACCATTGATTCAGGTAAGAAATTCGATGGTAATAAACCGCGTTTTAGTCTGGTTCCTCAGAAAGCACTTGAAAGCACTATTGATGTCCTTGAGTTTGGCGCTAAGAAATATGGTGCCCATAATTGGAAAATGGTTGATGAAGCTAAGCAGAGATATTCTGACGCTGCAATGAGGCATTTATTAGCTTACTTCAGTGGTGAGACAATAGATACTGAGTCGGGTTTACCACACCTGTCACATGCTCAGTGTTGTCTCATGTTTCTCAACGAAATAGAACACGGAGTTAAATAACTAAAACGAAACCCTCGATTATGAGGGTTTTTTATTGTCACTGATTTTACTTTCAGCACGTACATTTGAATAATTCACACCGAAACTTACACTGACAATAGTACCAAACAATGTGGTGATGGGTGTGAACAACTCGGCAACCTTACTGGTTGCAATAGATATAGTCGCAGCGTCACCAAGTCCAAAACTTTCAAATCCTAACAGTAAAAGTGCTATGAATATATAAACTGTATATAGAAAAGTCACCCTCTTTGAAATGTCACGACGCATTTGACCGTTAGGGTCCAACGTTTTAATCATTAAAGTCTTTGCTTCAGCTTTCTCTAAATCTGTTTCAATCCATTCAGATGCAATAGTCTCGATAGACTTAGTAGCACCACCAGTAAATATACCCGCTATGGTACTTAAAATACTCATTATCAGTCCTCATCCTCAATTAATACTGTGTTAATTCTCGGACGATTATCATACAATGTAAAGATAAAATCTTTAATCGTGTTTAATTACAGTGTGAAAAGGTCTAATATATTCAATTAAAATAAACGACTAAGGCATTGTGATGGATTTTAATCTCTTAAATTTGATATGGGCTGTAGTAGTAATCCCCATCGGCTGGTTCTACAACTCGTACACTAAGAGAGCAGAACGTATCAATAAATTAGAAATAGAAGTTAAATCGTTGAAAGAGAAAATCGACCCGTTAAACTCAGATATCAAGTTATTAACGGCAACTATAGCATCGGCACAGTTGGACATAGAACGACGTTTATATTCTATCGCGACTGGCGAAACAAAGAGTAAAGGGTGAAATTGTGGATAGTTCAGTTTTAATTATTGATGATAACCCGCTTGACCTTAAAGTATTTGAAGCGGCTTTTAATAACCAGGGTGTTGAAACCATCACGTTACAAGACTCAACCAAGGCCCTTGAATATACTTTAAAGTATAAACCCTCATTCGTTATTCTTGATTTATATATGCCTGAAGCAGATGGTTTTGAAGTGTGTGCAGTATTAAAGACTCACCCGTTGACACGCGATATACCCGTTATATTCGTCACTGGTTCTGACTCATTAAGTGATGCAACGAGGTCATTACACATGGGTGTGATTGATTATTTCCATAAACCGGTTAGTGTTGACCACCTCGTTACACAAGTAATGAAACATGAAGTTATCAGTAAACTGAGTGACATATTTAAACCTGTACGTAACGAAATGGCCGCGTTCTGTGAAAAGTACAAAGACGGTATTTAACTAATCCAGTTACAATAGTCATTAAAATATTTACGAGCAGTAGCTTTACCACCCGCATTCCAATATTCTTTACAATATCTCGCCTGTGCTAACGTACCGATCGGTAGTGGATTAACGTCCATTGCCAATCGCGCACGTATAAATATTAAGGCCAGTTCATCATCATCTTCGATTTGCTCAAATTCAACAGACTTCGGACAATACCCACCAAGCAATAAATACTTATTAATATTATCACTGTGTTTAAGAGTATCGTTAAACGTCGCGCGTTCCATTTGACCTAAACCAAGTGCAGGATCATCAGCACCGAGTTGACGACGATGTACACCTTGCCCTGATTCATGGGCCACAATCATTAAAGTAACATCGATAGCATTCTCACTATTGTAGGCCCCGATACGCTGGTATACAGATTTTATTAATGATTTACACTCGTTAAACGTTATTGGTTTCATTTCACTTCCTCGCGTATTTTATGTGGACATTTAGTGTTACCGTGTGTACCACATCGTTTACCATATTCGAAATTTTCACACTGTCTGTTATCACGAAACCCTTCCGAGTTACACTTATAAATTATTTTCTTAGTCATTTCATTATTCCCGTTTGATATTGAATACGTGATGACAGTTCACTCATTTTACTGTCAGTTAAGTTTTGTGCTTTAAATATATTTATACCGAATTTTAATTCAAAGTCCATTTGCACCAGTGATACCGATTGTTCTGTTATTCGTCCATGTTTAGAACACCATTCCTGAATCCAGTGGCGTAATACAGATAGTGCGTGTTGTTTACGTGCAAATTTATCCATTGCAGCGGCTTTAAACGGTGCGTTACCGAGTGAGTGACCGAATGCACTGACAGACCTTAAAGACGCGTTACGTTGCGATATAAGTGATTCTATAACATCAAATTCCAGCGCTACTAATTCACCCTGTTTGGTTTTAATCTCACGCTTGCGGTCTTCTTTTTCTTCATCGGTTTCACTATGACCACACTCCGGACAATGACCATCGATAAATATTAAACCAACGTCATCAGCGGTTATTTCATCATCAGCTTTTTTAAGGATGCCGAACGCCTTACATTCACTACATGTGATTGTTTCGATACGTTGCTCGTCGTCATCCTCATCAATCGGTTTCTTACGGTTATCAACACGGTCGAGTGTCCATTCAGGGTCATCGTGTGGTGCCATTAACCCGTATTTTTCCATGAAGTATTTAGTGTTACCTACGTGGTCTAATAATAAACCAAACACTTTACCCTCAGAATTACGCAGCATTCGACCGAACTGTTGTTTATACAGTGAGTATGATTCAGTACGACGCAGCATTATCACACCCATAACGGCCGGTGCGTCAAATCCTTCGCCGAACAAATCACAGTTAACAAGGTTTAATAGAACGCCCGCTCTAAGGTCGGCAACCGCTTTTTGACGTACCGAGTCGAGAGATTTACTACTTACGGCCAGTGATGGGATACCAGCATCATTAAACTCTTTAGCAATTTCGATACAGTGTTCAATGTTAATACCGAATGTAATCACTGGTTGACCATCGAGGTGTTTTTTATAGTGTTCAACAGCACTACCCGTAATACCCTGGTCTTTCGTTTTCATCAGTAGTGCTTTTTTATTGAAGTCACCGTCTTTGTCTTTTTTAACACCTGTAACATCGATAACGTCGGGCGCTAAAATTTTATAAGCAGTTAATCGACCACTACGAATGCTGTCAATCATACTACTGGTTACAGACATGGCATTAAAGTAACCATCAGCGTGAGAACCAAGACCTTTCTTGTCACCGCGTATCGGTGTGGCCGTGAAACCAATTACTCGCGCGTTAGGTAAAGCCTCAACACACCGACCCCATTTACTATTTTGGGTTAAGTGGTGTGCTTCATCGACAGTGCATTCAGCAACACGGTTTAGAAATACGTCGGGAACAACACCTTTTTTAATACGGGCTAGAAAGGTGTCAACACTGACAATAATCACACTACTGTGTTCATTGTGAAAACTATCACCGAATTTAGCGCTGTTGTTATTAGTCACTAAACCAACGGTTTTTTCAGAGCATATAAAACTATGAGATACACCCATCAAACAACAGGCTTCACTTAACTGGCCAAGCAATACGTCACGGTGTGCAAACAGTAATACTATTTTAGACTGTACATGTGCACGACGCGCATACTCAGCCTGCATTATGGTTTTACCCACACCAGTAGGAAGAACAGTTAAGACGTGCTTATGACCCGATTCACGTAGACTGTCGGTATCTTCACACGCCCTTACCTGTTCGGGGAATAATGTTATTGCCATTTTATATTTTACCCAGTAATTCGTTTCTTTCCATTTCAACACATGCAGACTCTAATTCTACTGAGCCAATAAATGTCATCAAATCAACTATGCGATGAATATCTGCGAGTGAGCGCATTGCTACAGTCGCACCCATAGGTTGCCAGTAACCTCTACTAAAACAAAACGAATCTTCTATACAATAATCTTCATCAACATCATAATGAGTTGCACCATCGGGTGCATCATTCAATATCTTTTGTAATTCCTCTAAAGTTTCCATAAAACTATCTCTCTTATCTATTAAAGTACGTCCAGTATACACGATGTAATTTATTTTTCAAAATATACTTTACAACACTGTAAATATAAATTACTATCTCTCTCGTCAACTACAAACAACCTTTAAAGGAATCAGAAATGACCAATTTACAAAGAATGATGAATTGCCCTACTACGAATGGTTCAAAAACTATTGTAATCGATAGTCGTTTCGGTAAATCAGGTGTTGATGCACACAAGCTTACTGAAACATTTAATAAACTAAACAACCGTAAAAAATAGAGAGAAAAGAAATGTCAAATATTTTAGATACAATGTTAAACAATCAAAACACTATCATGAATAACCAAGCTACTATCATGAATAAGCTTAACGCAATCACTGAAGCGCTGGGAAAGACCCCTATCACAGCGCAAGCATCACCTGTTATTGTTGCAGAGGTAGCGGCTACTTCAACGGAGTCACTGGAAACACCGACGACCCCAGCGACAACCGATGTTTCTGTGTCAGAACCCGTGACAGAAAAGAAGGGTTTGTTAAACGACCACGGTATTCCTTGGAATAAAGAAGTACATTCTAGTTCACAGAAATGCAATAACGACGGTCACTGGAAAGCAATTAAAGGTGTAGATAAAGATAAGCTTGCTGCTTACAACGCACAGTTTTTAACTGGTACGGGTGTTACTGAAAAACCGACCGGTGAAATGACACCTGCAGCACCTGCAGTACCAGCTACACCAGCTACACCAGCTACACCAGCTACGCCAGCTACGCCAGCGACACCTGCTACACCAGCGACACCAGCTACGCCAGCTACGCCAGCGGTTGACGACGAGTCTGATAAGACTAAAGTGATTAAAGTAATCAAAGAGCTTACTGATGACCACAAAGTGCCTTATCTGAACATTACGTCTGGTATTGTTGAAAAACACGGCAACCACATGATTGATGCAATTCCTGTTGAAAAGCATGGTGAGTTACTTGCTGACGCACAAACCTGGTTAGAAGAACTTGAAAACATTAATACTGACATCAAGGCCGCTGAAGAAATCGATAAAGCAACCAACGGTGAACATGGTATTAAAACCAACGTATTCGTAGTACTTAAAAATACAGCCGGTGTCGATGATTTCAATTTCGTGCCATTCGCTAAACTTGCCGAAACTGCTAATGCTATCGAAGCGTTCGTAAAACAATGGCAAGACTGGTTCGATGCATCTAACGCGTAAGGATTAATTATTATGTCACACAGTGTCTACTCATTCTCAAGTTCACATCGATGGATGGTTTGCCCTGCAACTATCCGTATGTCAAAGGGTTATCGTAACGGTACGAATGACGCGGCTGAGTTAGGTACTGCTGTGCATGAGCTGGGTGAGTTCTGTATAGGCTTAGGTGTTCAGCCAGACGGGTGTATCGGGATGACGTTTAACGACATTATCGCTACACAACAAATGGTTGACGGTGCGACGATGTACAAAAATGTTGTCGATGACTTAACACTTCGTTATGGTGTTCAGCCTCTTATGGAACAGCGTGTTGTAATGAGTTCGTTAGGTCGTGACGATGTATATGGTACGTCCGATGTAACTCACATATCACTCGATAAACGTATACTACACACCACCGACTATAAGAATGGTTACGGGTGTGTAGAAGTCGAGGATAATAGTCAAACCGCTGGTTATAGTGTAGCAACACTCGACACACTCAATTTGTGGGATAAAGTCGATACAATCTATAACACCATTATTCAACCGAATTATGGTCACATAGAAGGGCCAGTCAGAACGATTGAATATAGCATCGCTGATATGGTTGAATGGCGTGAGAAATATCGTGTTGCTGTGTTACGTGCCGATGATCTGAATGAGAAACCAATAGCGGGTGAACATTGCCACTATTGCCCCGCTCAAGCTAATTGTCGCGCTAGAATGGAATATGCGTTGACTAAGGCATACACTGAAACACCGATTGAGAACATTTCGATTGGTGAGTTAGAACTTATATATCAAGAGACTCGCTCTATTAAGAAGTTCCTCGATATGGTTGCAGGTCGTATGCTTGAGGAAGGTCGTAACGGTGTTAATTTCAAGGACTTTAAAGTTGTTAAGTCATACCCGAGAGCGGTGTGTAACGACCCTGATGCTTTATTTTTAGATGCTGAAAAAGTAGGTGTAGATAAAACTAAATTGTTTAATGACCCTAAACTTGTCGGTAAAACTAAAGCTAAAGCGTTATTGGGTAAACAGCTTACTGAGAAACACTACAGAGTACCACCAGCAAGCACAACATTAGTACCGAACAATGACAAACGTCCCGCTGTACGAGTGGGTAAAGCAACCGGTGTATTTGCACCAATTAATGAACCAAGGCCGACCGCTTCAGGTGTGTTCGGTAAAATATAAACTTAATTAAAGAGAATTAAATCATGGCTTCAAGAACTATTTTTACAGATATTTTTCGTACTTCTTACCCTCACCTTGCTGAGCGTCATACTCATGACCCGAAACAAGAACCTAAGTTTTCAGTTAAAACTATGTTTGCCAATAGTGGCACTGGTTCTATTGCTGCAACAGGTGTTTCATTCCCTAGCTCACCACAGTCAATCATTCAAGCATTGTCAGAAGTAACGATTGAAGAATGGGGTGTAGCGTTTGATCCTGCAACATGTAAACAAACCATCGGTGTTCAGTTCCCACCTGATTTTCAGAATGGTGATTTAGTAATGCAGAAGGACGACAACGGTAATCCTATTCCTGGTACTGTTAACCCTTCAACAGCAGGTTTCACATTAGTATCAATTAAAAATGAAAACCCTGTCGGTGTGGTTGGTCCTGATGGTAATGACATCGACCCTAGCACTGTTTATGCAGGTTGTTGGTGCCGCGCTCAGATTGAAGTGTCTGCTTATACGAGTACAGCTAATAAGTCACGTATTATCAGTGTTAAATTATTAAACGTACAAATGTGTTATGACGATGAAGCATTCGGTCGTGGTCCAACTCAAGCGGCTAGTCAAGCGTTTGCTGGTATGGCCGTGGGTAACACTAATATTGCGTCTGGTACAGGTCAGGTAATGGGTGCTATTCCACCAGCAGCACCGAGTGTACCAGCAACGCCAGCGGCACCAGTTTATGTACACACTGATGCAATCCCTGAAGCGCAATACCGAGCTGACCCAGCATGGACAACCGAAGTATTGGTTGCGAACGGTAAGGGTCGTATGGAAACACCAGCAGCACCAGTGACACCAGTGACACCAGTGGCACCAGCAACGCCAGCAACGCCAGTAGCACCAGCAACGCCAGCAACGCCAGCAACGCCAGCAACGCCAGCAACGCCAGCAACGCCAGCAACGCCAGTAGCACCAGCAACGCCAGTAGCACCAGCAACGCCAGTAGCACCAGTAGTGCCAGTAGCACCAGCAACGCCGAGCGTACCACTGACAGGTAATGTGATTATGAATGCTGACTCAGAGTACACGTATGAACAGTTAAGTGTTACTCACGGTTGGACTGATGACCAGATTGTTGCAGGCGGTTACGCTACACCGAACTATACAAACCCTGCTCAGTAATATTTAAACCAATAGAGTCACTGTGGTAATGCGCGGTGACTCGTTATTTTAGAGAGAATTGTGATGATAATAACGAATCACAGAGCCGTATGTTTTTGCCCTGAGTGCCAAGTCCCTGTAGACCCTAAAAACTTGGTTGATACAACAGGTAAAATCTCGTATCACACAACAGTTTGCAGTGATTGTTATGAAAATTCAGAAACTGACGACGGTGGTGAAACCAATGAGTGATATAAAAACAATCACTGCAAAATGGGACTGTAAGTCAGAAAAGAGTGAAAATTACATTCTTTTAAATATGATTCACGCAATGGCAGGTCATTATGCAACAAGGGGTGACAAATCGTGGTCACTTTCGTCAACTGCAACAACTGATAATTATATTTTAACGGTTTGGACTAACGGAATTGTAGATATAAAGGCAGAGACGTATAAAGACTGGTGTTATGGTGTCGCTAATGAACATTGTTACACCATGGAAAAAACGTGTGGTGAAACCAATGGCTAAACGCACACCTGAAGCAAAGGCCAAAGAACAGGTTCTATTACGTGCAAATCAATGGGGTTGTCGTCTGTATAAGAATAACAGTGGTGTTGCTTATACTGACAATGGGCGTGCCGTATTCTTTGGTTTAGGTAATGAAGGTAAGAAGTCAGACGAGGATATTCGTACACCTGATGACGTTGGTTGGACTAGAGTCACGATTACACCAGAAATGGTAGGTAAGCAAGTTGCTGTTTTCACAGCCATCGACTCAAAAAAAGCTGGATTTAAAGTAAAATCAGTTTACAATCCTAAGTCAAGAGAGTATGGTCAGAACAAGTTTTTCAACATTGTTAAGAACGCAGGTGGTATCGCAGGTTTTGCGTCATGTGCTTCACAGGTTGATGACATTCTGAATGAATTTAACGTGAGGGTGACAGCCCTGGAGAATAAATAAAATGAACTTAAATGACATAAAGCAAAAATCATCACAGTATGATGACGCTAATAAAATCAAGAAGGATGAAATCACTAGTCGTTTCAAATCACTTGTAACCGAACACGGTGTTAGTGCTGTCAGTGCCGCTACTGGTTTAGCTGAATCTAGTGTGACCCAGTACATGCGTTGTAAGGTAGTTCTTGTTTCAGAATATAACGTTGTTAAAGCTGAGAATATACTAAACCAATAATAAGTAATATCGAGGTTCACTATGTACGATATTACTCAAGCCCGTGAGTTTATCAAAGCTCTAACGGGGTCGGCTGATTCTGTCGTTACGTTTCAGGCTTTTTACGACCCCAAAGGTCAGACCCCACCGAAAGGTATCGCTGAAATTTGGCACAGTACAATAGATAACTCTGAATCGTTTATCGATTATAAACAGGGTCAACTAGCTGGTATTTATCTGTGTATCAACGGTACTGATTTAAAGGGTCGTGAAATATACAACATAAATAATTTACGTGTATTGTTTGCTGACTTCGACGGTCAAGAACAGCCTAATTGGGTTATTCAACCGCATTTTACTCAAGAGCGCGACGCGACACATGGCCACGCATTTTGGTTGATTGAAGCGGGTGATTTAACTCATGATGAATGGTCTGAATTACAGTATCAGTTAGCACTGTATTACGACACTGACAAACAGGTTAGTGACCCATGTCGTGTTGCTCGGTTAGCAGGTAGTATCCATTATAAAAAACCTGAGTCACCACAGAGTTACCGTATTACCAGTAATGTCAGTGATACGTTACCAAAGTATACACCTGAGCATATACGTCAGAACCATCTTTTACCCGCTGATAAAGACGCCAAGTTAAATAAATGGATCGAAAAACGTAAAGGTATTGATAATGGTGTCGGTTATGAAGACAACGAAATTGAAATAGCTAAGTTTGTCAGTTTTATTTCTAATGCTGCTCACCCTGCTGTACTTGGTAACGGCACACACGAATTGTTCAGAGTCGCGTGTTACGGTCATGACCATGGTGTTTCTATCGAGAACGCTAAGGAGTTGTTATGGAAACATTACAACCCTCGATGTTTACCGCCTTGGGGTGAAGAACAGCGCAATCATTTCGATGGTGTCGTTTATCGTGGGTACCACTATGCGACCAGTGCGGCGGGTTGTAAGTCTGCTAAAGCAGGTTTTCAGGCACTTGCACCATTACCTGAGCCAAACTGTGGTTGGGACAATCAATCGTCTGTATTCAACGCAGAGGTCGTTTTAACACAGGCTGATATTAATGTTAAAACCATTGCGTTACCTGAGACAACTGAGGCCGCTGAAGATTATAGTGATTTCCGCGGTCACTTCAGAATAGGTGCTGATACTGGTGCAATCATGGCCGCGCAATTAACCGTTAAGTCATCACACTACGATTTCAGTGTTGTGTTCGATGCAGTTAACTATAACGGTGTAAACCTTATTCGTTGTGACAAACAGTATTACGAGTTTATGGGTAAGTCATGGCGTAAGGTGAGTGACGAAGTTATTAAGTCTGAGATACAACGTTCGTTCGCAGTATATAAACCTGCCGATGCGTTTACCTCTGGTATTGCTAGGGTGTTACATGATTACGTTAATATCAGTGAAGTAGAAAATGGTAAATGGTTGAGTAACAACAAAACCGATACTAAAAATTTCACTGTGTTTAATAATGGCATTGTTGACCTTAACAGTCCTGATTTAAAACTTATGCCTCATACACCTGAGTTTTTTACACTGAACTCTGTTGACTATGACTTTGACCCTACAGCTAAGTGTCCTGTGTTCCTTAACTTCCTTAATAACATTTGGGATGATAACGAAGACCTTAAAATGCAGTTACAAGAGTTCATGGGTTATTGCCTGGTGAACGATGTTAAGTTACAAAAATTTGCAGTGTTCGTAGGTCGTCCACGTGGTGGTAAAGGTACTATTACTAACATGCTCAGTAACATGGTTGGTGACCAGAATGTGGCCGCACCAGCGTTACCGAATTTAGCAACCAATTCAGCGCTTGAGGAAATGAGTAGTAAATCACTAACTCTAATCCCTGATGCTCATAACGTTGGTGGTAATGTCCGTGATGCTGTACTCAGTAACCTTAAGTCAATCACTGGTGGTGATAAAGTGTCGTTTCATGAAATGTATAAGGGTTCACGCAATGCAATATTCAAAACCAAAATAGTATTAAGTACGAATAATGTACCTGAGTTTAACGACCCATCTGGTGCACTGGTAAACCGTATGCTGGTTTTTCCATTCTATAAATCGTTTGCTGGCCGTGAGAATTATGACCTTGGTGAACAATTACAGACAGAAACAGCCGGTGTTACTCAGTGGGCAATTGAAGGTTTACGTCGTCTACGCGCTAATGGTGGTCGATTTACTGAGGCAAAACTTGGTTTAATCGAGAAAGAAGAAATTCGTAAGGACATGTTTCCTCTCGCTGACTTCATTGAAACGTCGTGTGTGCTCGACAGTAACGAGTTTACGATGATAGATGACCTGTACAACACTTATCGTTTATGGGCATCTACAGAGGGTATTAGAAACCCAATGATGAAATCAGCATTCGATAAATCATTACGTAATTCATCACTACCAATAACACATGAACCAGTGCGTAAGGGGTTCTATGGTCTAACAGTAACCGCGCAATTCTCAGTAGGTAATGTAGTCGGTTTCCCTAGTGTAAAATAATGTTGTAAAAATGCTTTACACTGAGGGAAACCTCGTTTATATTGTCTGTACTGAAATTAATTAGAGAGAATGATTTTATGAAAGATTTACCATTAGTACAATTAATCGGTCGAGGTAAGCGAAACCTACCTACCGAACCAGAGGTTTTAATCCACCCTGTTAAAGTTAACACTGATTTCATTGGTGTAGACCTCGCAAAAGGTAAAGACTCAACTGTTAAACAAAATATTTTAGTCCACGGTGACGGTCTTACTAATTGTCGTATATGTAGTTCTGACCCAGTTGAAGAGTTGTATACTCGCGAGGTTGTCAGTGATATTAAACCGACGCAAGAAATGAATGATAAGTTTAACGAAATATACAATCACATGGTTGAGCACCGTAAACAGGTATCTAAAAACATTACTGCTATTACTGGTGGTATCGATGACACCGACATTTTCGTAAGGGGTGCGTTTAGTAAATCATTAGCAGAGCTTAAACAACTTACACGTTTGTTGTGATTGCACTAATTGTCGTATGGGTAAATTTAACCAGTGTTCTACATTCTCACCATCTAAACGAAAAGGTAAATAACAATGTCATTATCAAAAATTAATAGTCGCGTAAGTCTTATCGGTGAAATCTGTGAAAAGGCGGGACTCACTGTTTCGTTCATCGTATCTCAGAGTAAAAACGAGGTGTTGGTTCAATCGTCATCACACAGTATTACTCTGAGTTTTGATGACTTTGCAACTCAAGATTTCGAGCAATTGTCGTTTAACATATTTAATGAAATGCAAAATCAAATCTTCAATAGTGTCTACGAAAAGGTTAAAGACACTAGTGTTAACAGTGTACTTGTTGCGTTGCGTGATGACCTTATATCTGAAGGTATCAACGACACCTGTACTGATATTATTAACAGTTACATTGATAACACCCAGGAGTAAATATTTATGTCATCACAAATCTGGAAATTCGAGCTTGATTTAATAGACAACGTTCTTTCTGTACCTGAAAACTCTGAAATCTTGTGTGTCAAAATTCAGAATGGACAACCTTGCACCTGGTTTAAAGTCGAAACCACGAAACCTCATGTCAATAGAGAAATCGTGTGGTTTGGTACTGGTCAAGACATTCCTGAGTATCAACGTGGTATTAGTTACATAGACACTGTTCTTTTACACAATGGTAATTTAATCATGCACGCATTCGAGGTATTATAACCAATGCAATTCACCGGCAACTATATATTCGACATTGAGTGTCTTCCTAATATTTTCACTATACGTTTTACACGATGGGAAGATAAAGCTAAGTGGTGTTTCGAGATTTCTGATTGGGTCAACCAGGGTCAAGACCTTTACGTTTTCTTAATGCAGGTGAAAAACTCTAACGGGCGCATGGTTGGTTACAACAATGAACACTACGATTACCCAATGGTTCACCTGTTAATGGACTATCGTGGCATTATCAACAACGCTGTTCTGTACAATAAATCACAGGCGATTATCAACTCATTCAATGAAAACGCTTATGAACATTTTATATGGAACAACAGACGTTATATTCAACAGGTTGACCTCTATAAAATTCACCACTTCGATAACGCGGCCAAACGTACATCGTTAAAACTGCTCGAATTTAATATGCGCCTCGATAACATTGACGAATTTGAAGTCGATTGGAATAAACCCTTGAACCGAGCTGAGTCAGACCGTTTACTTGATTACAACGACCACGACGTTTTCGCGACCGGTACATTCTACGATTACAGTAAAAAAGCAATTGCGTTCCGTGACCAGTTATCTGAGAAATACGGTAAGGACTTTACTAATTTTAACGATACTAAAATCGGTGAAGAATTTTTCGTGATGGAGCTCGAAAAAGAAGGCATACGCGCACATAAAAGTATTCAGACTCACCGTACTCAAATCAATGTGGGTGATGTATTGCTACCATCGATTAAATTCGAGACAGCCGGCTTTCAAGAAGTGCACGATTTTTTCAAGAAAACGGTCATCAATCCTGAAACCATTAAAGGGTTTTTCGGTAGCCGTGATAAATCTAAAACCAAGTGTACCGCTAACATCACTGAGCGGCTCGCTGAGACGATGCAACCTGAAGACGTCATGGTTTATTACCTCGACGGTTCTAAGTCCACATACGCTAAAATAGACCGCGAGAAATCGATTAAATACTTGCGACCTGTAAATATACACACAATCGTTAATGGGTTTCGCTTTGATTTCGGTGCAGGTGGTATTCACGGTAGTTTACACAATACAATCGTTGTTCCTGAAGCGCATGAGACGCTACGTGACTCCGATGTTGCCAGTTACTACCCTAACTTAGCTATTGCTAATAATCTGTTCCCTCTACACCTTACAGAGAAATTCTGTACTGTTTACAAAGGTATTTACTTACAGCGTAAAACTTACGGCAAGGGTACTGCTGAGAATGGTATGTTAAAACTGGCATTAAATGGTGTGTACGGTAAGTCTAACGATAAACACAGTGCATTCTATGACCCTCAGTACACAATGGCGATTACGATTAACGGCCAATTACTATTATGTATGTTGGCCGAACAATTAATGAAAATACCAGGTGTGCGATTGGTTCAGATAAATACCGATGGTTTAACTTATATTTGCCCTAACGAATACCTCGACCATGCCAATGCTATCAATGACTGGTGGGAAGGGTTAACACAACTTGAACTTGAACACGTTGATTACCTTAAAATGTGTATTCTTCATGTTAACGCTTATATTGCCGTCACTAAACCATATACAGATAAGAAAGGTAAATTGTGTCCACCGAAGGTTAAACGTATCGGTGCCTATGCCTATGAATTGGCCGCTGATAACGACGGTACACGCGAATTACCGTGGCACAAAGATCAAAGCATGGTTGTAGTAGCTAAAGCTGCTGAGGCTGCACTGGTGCGAGGTGAAAACATTGAAAGGTTTATACGTAACCATGTGCGAATTAACCCTCTTGATTTTATGTTACGCACTAAAGTTAACCGTACTGATTGGCTTTACCTAGAAAACGACGACGGCACTCGTACTGAGCAACAACGTATCACCCGTTATTTCGTGAGTAATGGTGGTGGTAAGTTAATCAAAGAGATGCTACCTACTGAGAATCAAAAGCGTGATTGGTTGATTAAACCTTTCTGGAAACACGTTGATACTTGCACTGTGAGACAATCTAAGAATGCACCGTCTGGTAAGTGGCAAGAATGTGAGCCACCGAGTGGTGAACCGCCTATTCGACGTACTGGTGTTAACCCTAAGTATAACGTGACTGTATGTAATAAACTCGATGCGCTTGACCTTTCGGACATTAACATCGAGTTCTATGTGTCAAAGACTAGAAAGTTAGTCGATGAGTTATTAAACAACTAGGAGTAAACAAATGCCAGAATTATCAGATTTACCAGCAATCGTTATAGCTTTAATTTTAACGTGTGGTCTTTGCTATTTACTTTACAAAGACCACGTAGCCAAAAACTAAGAGTTTATTATCTTGTCGATCCAAAGAGACCACATTGACTCGTACCCAGCTTCTTTTGGATGGTACGAGTCAAACATGTTTTCACTCTTATTTAGTTCATTTATTCCAGACTCACCGTATATATCAACAATTGGAATGCCCCATCTGTTACCTAGGCTTCTAACTGCTTCAACGTATTCATAATAAGTACTCCCATGACTATTTGTACTTGTATCATTTGGATCATAACCCGCCTCTAAACTATAACCAGATGATGTGTTAGTTAAAAACACTTTGTTCATGGTTGCTATTACAATTCTAGCGTTTGGATTCTTTTCATAAATACGTTGTATTGAAAAGTTTAAACCGCCCAGCATTGTATCTAAATTTGGATCTGTTAAATCAGGATCGCTTCCGATCTTTAGATACGGAACACAATCAGTCAATGAACCTATGGCTTTTTGGTGTGTGATCGGGTCATTGACTGTTGCAGATAAACAGTAAATATCAAAAACATCTGACGTTGGTTTAACCAGCTCTTCTATTTGATAGACCCCTGAAACGTTATTGGTATATGTGCCAGACAGGTAAGAGTTTATAGCCCAGCCGCTACCGCCAACACCATATGTTTCAACGTTGCAACCGTACTCGTTGCGCAATCGTTCCTTACCTATCTCAGACGGTGCATTCTGACTAACAGAATCACCACAAACGACAATAGAGGAATTAACTCTAGGTTGGTTTTTGTGTTGTGGGCTTGCACCTCTACGCTTGTAAATTCTTACGTTGTCAGTTGGGACAGTGTTATATTGCGTTTGTATGATAACCCGCTTGGTTCCTGCTGGCGGCGTTATGCTTTTACAAATAAACCTATCAAACGTTTCGCCGTTTATAGTGTTCTGCTCCACATCAAGCTTTATTCCGTTGACAGGTAGTCCGTTGTAATCAAGACGACCATAACTCTCCATGTGAGATAATTGGCCTATTATTTCTTTAGAGCTAAAGGCCATATCAGTACCAGTTGGGGCGTTACTCCAATAAAAATCATAGGTTTCATTTTCATCAACGGTATAAATTCTTGCGCGACTAGTGCCGTCTGGGAACCTCCAGTTACCATCGCTCCACAGGTAGCCCTGCACTTCCACATAAGGAATTTCACTATCATCATTAGTAGATACGAGTGATACTTGCTCGTTATCAATTACACCTCTTTCCCCTTCGCTTGCGTCCTCAATCTTTGTTAGATAACCGTTTTTAGGGTTATCACCATACGATGTAAGTAAAAGCTTTGTTGCACCTTCTGGAACGTGTATTATTCTATTTAGTCTGTAGTTGAAATAATCACCATTCCAAACTTTCATTATCTCGTCATTGTCATTTACAGCGAGTACAGCCCTAGACGTTCCGCCAATCCACCAGCCTATTGAGTAGCTACCCGCTCTTGTTATTTCCTTCTCTATGTTGTACCCGCCGAGTCCAGCATCTATTACACCAGAGGAGTTGTAGCTACCCGTATTTAAGAACTCAATGTAATCGCCTTGGCTAATATCAAGAATGCTCTTAGTTTTTTCGTTCTGGCTTATAGGGTAAAGCATGGAGTTAGGTATAACCTCACTATCAGGTGTAGTCTTTGCTATAACAAAGCAATCTTTAAGGGCTTCGTCAGTATAATACTTCAAACTCACAGTCCCGCTTTTATCAATAGTTAAAAACTGATGAGGCAATGTAAATGTGTAAGTTCCGCTTGGTATCTGCAATCGTTTATCTTCATAATACAAAAAAGAGAAACCAGTAAATGTTATGCTTAATCCGCTAACTATTGGCGCGTTTTGCCCATCAACAAAATATGTTGGTAGAGGAATCCCTTCAATTGAGGGGTATGCTGTTATAAAAATTGATGTTGACTCATTAACGCGTTGATATTCATACGCTGCGACATCACCAGACCCAATAACTTTAAAGTAATTACCGTCAGCAACTGCTACACGACCTGTCACTTCGTCGGGGTAGACTGTTGAGTTAACTAATGCTACATCTGCTGATAATGCAGCCCTATCTGCTGCATTAACCGCTTGGGCTGTTAACTCCCCTGACTGCATTGAATCAAACTCACTATTAATACCTTCAATGGTTCTTCGAGTCCGACCTGTATTGTCAACGAAATTATCCTGTGTACCAACAGTGAAGGTGTTAATATCGTCCATATCCTTTTTAGACTGTTGTATATTTGCTATGGTTGGTAGCGTGGTTGGGTCTGTAGCCATTTGTTTACTCCAATTCATCTAAGTCGTTTTGATAGTATTTATCAGTATAATTTACAGAGCTTATAGTATGAACTTCAGCACCGTTATCATCTAAGCTAAACTCAATCGTTTTAGGTATTAACGCAACCGAGTCTTTTAACTGTTCTGAAACCAGTATATATTTTGTACGGTCTTTTTCATAGCCGTCATAAATCGGTTCAGCGGGTAGTGTTGATAATGATACTGTAAACTCGTCTGTTTGAGTACATAAAATCGGTGCTGAGTTATCACCTGTTACTGTGGTAAATGTAATATAGTGGTCTTCACCTTCAATAAATTCACATGGTTCTGACAATTCCACAGTCATACCGTTAACCTCAACAACCTCACCATCGTATACTTTATATCCATTGGTCACACCGACACGTTTAGTGAAACGGGTACTATCAGGTGAGTCGATACGTTTGTTAGGTATAATGTTACGACCAAACTCGTCAACGTCAAATTCGACATATTCAATTTGATACTTCTGACGATTATAAACTCTATTACCATACCGTGTGGCCTGTAGAGCTGTGGTACAACCTTTTAGTTCGATACGTTCAGGGTTACGTGATGACTGGTCTGAAGGTAAATAAATCGTATTGACCACACCGTCAGTATTGTCCCTGTAAGATATTTCGACACCATCGTTTTTACGGTCGTAATCAGTTTTTCGACTTTCACTATTTATCATTTTATTACGACAGGTAATTTGCATGGACGACACTGTTTGTTTCTTCTCAAAGAATATATCGTACACACCGAGTTGCACATAAGGCGTACACATCACAGTGTCACATACAAGCATAAAAGTATCTTGAAATGTCATGTTCACTGTGTCGAAGTCGTAACCGAATCGAGTCATTATATCTGAACCAAAGTAGTCAACTATTTCGTCTCGAACGTCCATATAACCATCTGCATTAATGTTTTCTAGTGACAACCGCCCTATATAAGGGTCTAGTGCTTGATGTATTAGTATTTGGTCAAACTGGTCGGTTGCATAGCTTTCAGCAGGGCCAAATACACCGTTGCCTTGGTATTCAGTTATTAAACGAGTTACATCAACATTCTGTTTGCGCTGTTTAATAAGTCGAGACTGTGTGTTACTTGGTATTAAAACCATCGCTGTTGTTGCGTCACCGAAATGGTCATCACTTACTGGTTTAAACGTATATACGTCACGCCATTCGACGACATCAGCAGCACTAACGTCCTCATACTTATCACGAAACGTCAATCTCTCAGCCGTTATTTTAGTTCGACTATACGGTAACTCAATTATCACTGTTTGAAATACAGACTTAGTAATTGATGTTGAGTTACTTTCATATGTTTCAATGAACGGTGTCATATTACCTGTCTCGTCACCATTTTCATCAACCTCATACACTTTAATCTGAATATCAGCAGTCACTTTAGTTTCAACGTTTCTCACTAATTTATAAAAACCATTGGAGCTTACGAAATTTAATAATACTTTAGTTACACCTTCACCTGTGAACACGGGCCCCACAATTGAACTGATAAATTCACCAGCTAAAGGGTTGTAAGTAAAGTCTACAATATCAACTTCATAGTAAGTGTCTTCAAATTTAGTTCCCCATATTCCAGTTCTTACAAGTGTACTGAATATATAGTAAACATCACCACCAGCGATTACAGGGAAAGTAATTTCGGCTGAGAGTGACCGTATTGAATAATTAGACATTTCAGACCATGCAGTCAAAACGGCAGCACTAGCGGTAGAAGGTATAGTCACAGTCAATGACGTAGCTGTCACAGCCGTTATTTCATATTCAATTGTACCACCCTGCCCTAAATCAATTGGTGCTTCATAAGCGGTAAACGTTCTTGCTATAACAGGAATCGTGTCAAGTTCGTAAAGACTTATTGCCCCGTCTTGTTTAAAGTAATTAAAGTCAGTAAGTTTGATTTTTTGACCAACACTGTAATAATCAACCATATCAAAATCATCAGGTATGTTGGTTGCATCCATTACACCTGTACTACCTGAGCCGGTAAGTTTCCAATCGACGTTAGCATTATCAACTTCATTAGGTGGTATCAGTTCAGACGGGTTGAGGTCGTTTGATTGCTTATACACACCGACTTCATAATCAATTAATCCACCAATGACGGTTTCAGGTGTATCTACGTTAGGATTAGTGTTAGGGCCATATATGTTGACTGACGCATTAGGTATATTTTGGATTGGTGTATCACCGTCATACCAGTTAGAGGTGTCTATTTGGTATTTACCACGACCGATACAAAGATATAATATTTCAACCTCTTGGTTGTTAACACCTATCCGAAACGGTACTTGCCACAACGAAGGTACGTGACGGTTAACGGTGCCAAAAATATCGTCAATACGCTGGTCAATACGTGCTTCATTGTTACTGTCACTTAAGCGGTTAGTACCTGAAGGTTGGTCTGAACCGCCTGTTTCAGCAACCAATTGCGGTATATCGGGTGTGAGTAATATAGTAGCAGCAGCAGCAATCACAGCCACTACTACATACCATACAGCCGTTGCACCGCGAGGTATCATTGAATCGTGAGTTATGGCAACAACACCTTCGTTAATACTTAAAAATTCACCACCTGTCTGGTCAATCTCATGGTCAAGAATATCATTGTCAAAAAATCGCAAATCAAGCAGTTCGTCACGTGTAGTAAATCGAGACAATAAAAAAGATGATATGTTATCACATTCGATAATTTCACCATCTTTAGTAGGGTCTGCGTAGTAAATTATTTTAACCATTTCCAGTACGTCACCTTTTTAAAATTTCGTTTAACAACACCAAGCGGCCAATGCTGAACAGAGCCGTGTTTGTTCGACACCTGGTAGTTATGATAAACACCATAATCAGAGTATACACCGATATGATTTAATTTTTTATCTTTCATAACAACAAGGCAGTTATTGATGGGTTTATCTATTTCAGTGAAGTTCTTTCTCAACCAGCGGACGAATGACATATCGAATTGATTAGTGATTGGTATTTCAATATTGAGTTTTTCTTTATACCAATCACTAACGAAATGTGCACAATTGTAGTTATCGTAATTGTAGTGTTTACCAATAATCACAAGAACCCTGCAAGCATAGGAACACGACTTATGGTTGCAACCTCACCTGTCGATGTCTCGTTAGCAGGTGTTGACGATGCAGATATATTCACAGCACCAGTCGATGCGTCGCGTGTAACGTCTCTCACAGTCACCGTAGTCACCGAAGTCTGTATTGAACTCACATCACCATTACGGTAGTAGATATAACCGCGTGAGCTTACTTTAGCATCTTTAGGGTCGTATATATCGGGGTCAAACCGTGATTGTTCTTCGGCAATAATGTCGTTAACTTCTTCAATAACTATACTGCGTTCATAGTTTAGATCTGCGTTACTGCTAGTTTGACCCAAACCCATCGGTGCGTAATTTACAGTAACAGTTTCACCCGTTTCAAGAACAACATCAATAGGGTCTGTATCAACATTTTGCAACCAATAAGTTTGACTAAACCAAGGGGCTGATAGAGAAACAACTTCCATTTCTGTAGACGACACCGGTGCACTCGCATATATCTCTTTTAGTTCATCACTGGTCATAAGGCATTGCCTCCACAATCTCACGGTAGCCTAGTAATGTACCTGAGTAATTTGCACCGTACAAACTGTACATTTCAAATATATAGTTATCAAGAACAGGGTCACGTGCACTGAATATTTCTAATGTCATAGACACGATTGCGTCTTTAGCGTCTACATCAGAAAAATTACATTCACTGATTATCTGTACGACATATGGTTCAACGACAGGTCTATCAGCAGATAAATGACATATAAAACGTTTACCTTCGTTTCGGTTGATAAACATTTCCATGAAGTCTTGATGTTGAGCGGTTTCAAGGTAAAACGTCACCTCAGCAACGTGAGTGTTACCGAAGTATTTTTTACGCTGCCTGGTTGCACCACCTGCCGCCTCACTACGAACAACACCTGATTTACGGTAGCGCTCATAACCGCCTTGTGCAACTTGGGGTATTAAATATTCACTACCAAATTTAAGTGTGTCTAAACCAGATATATCACCTTTAGTGGCCATTATAGATTCCTCGCTACTTTATAACTCTTACGCATTGACTTCGAGGTTTTAGAATTACTGTTAGATAAGACACCACTGACACCACTGTCAATATTTTTACTAAAAACCTGTTCCGCAATAATCTTAACATCAGTTTCGTTTATTTGCTCAACTCTATATTGTCCACCTTCGATTTTATTCTCAACAGAAATGTTCAATTTAGTTGAAGTACCTGATTGGCCACCGTCACGTAATAATTCAGCGGTGTCTTTACGTGACGTTACATTCGCAGGGCCTTGGATTAGTGTACCGTTCACAAACTCGTCACCGAAACCAGCAACGGCACCCATTTGACCGGCAGGAATATAACCACCGTTGTCGAATGCACCAGCAATAGTAGTACCCATGATTGCACCGGCCTGTGCAGCACCTATAGCTGTACCAATACTTAACCATGATATTGATGTAGCACCTGTCCAATCATAGGTTGCCGCTGCATCTGCTAACTTACTACCCATTGAGATACCGTTTACAACAGCCATTGCAGCGGCGATTATTTGTGTTGTTACAAACATAGCCTTCTGTGTTGCATTCATATCCTCAGTTTGTTGACGAACACTTTCTGCACCTGTTGACATTAAATCAACTAGATTTGTCATACTTTGTGCTGAAAGTGCATACGCACCAATTTGAGCCTCCAAACCCTCCATTTCAAGTTCTGCATTTCGGTCTTTGTGGCGTTCTTCTTCAGCCTCAATTAAACCATTGATTCGTTTAATTTCTTCGAGCTGGTCTTCTTTTAACAATAACTTTTGGTCTTCCAGTGTTTTTATGTTGGTTGCATATTTACTTTCTTCAGCACCTACTGGGTCAGTTTGTCCACGCGCTGCTGTTTGAGCATTTTCAATCTGGCGACGTACACGCTCACGTTTATCGTATTCTTTTTGATAGGCTGCTGTTTGAGCATTTTCAATCTGGCGACGTACACGCTCACGTTTATCGTATTCTTTTTGATAGGCTGCTGTTTTCCATTCCTCGAGTGCAATCTCTGCTTTAGCTACTTTTAAAACATCGTAACCAGGCTTTTCGATGTAAGATTTTATAAGCGCGTAACGACGACTATATTCTTGTTCAATGGTTTCAGTCTGCTTAGTTGTACGATTATATTCCTGTTCAAAAGCAGTCGTTATATCTTTCCATTGTTTATCAAAAGAATCTTTACGTATTTTTTCTTTTTCGTCTTGATCCGATTTAAGTAAGTCTGCGAATGCTTTAGATGCTTTCTTTTTCGACTTCTCATCATCTTTATTGACGTTATCGAGGAAATCAAATATTACTTTTCTACGTCTTTCATATTCTTGCTCGTAAGTCTCAGTTTGCTTGGCTAATAACCTCGCCTCTTTTTCAAAGTTCTCAACTATTTTACTGGAGGTTTTAGTTGACTCGTCAGAAAGGTTTTGCCAACCATCTTTAGTATCTTCTAATATTTTCTTGTTCTTCTCCATTGAAACCAGTTGTGTGTTCAGCAACGTCATCAGTTCAGATACGGCTTCATTACCTTTTTTACCAGAGGTTTCCAACTCACCAAGGTATGACACAAAATTAGCTATATTTTCAGGATTGACCTCACCTTGTAGACGTTTAAATGACTCTTTCATTAAGTCGAGGTCTTTAGTTTTCAGTTTACCTAATACACCAAACCCTGTTGAATCTGACGCATATTTATCAAGAGTTTTAAGGTCACGTGCTAAACCTTTAATTTCTTCACCAATAAGTTTTACACTTTCAGCTTGTGCTTGGTTAGCACTCACACGGACAATAGCTAACTGAGCATCAGCAGCCTCTTTAGAATAACGAGCTAATTCTTCATATCGAGACGATAGTTTAGCAACACCTTCACTGTTAATAGTTACGTACTCTGAAACAGCCTTGTTAGCCTTGTCAAAGTCTTTAGTCTTTTCGGTGGCCGATTGTAACGATTTAAATAACGTACCACCCACAACGCCAGCAAGCGCGATAAATGCACCAATCACAGCACCTTTAGGACCAAACGCAGCCGCCATCTGTGAACCCTGTTGTGACAGAACCACGAAGGCAGACGTACCCATCTGGAGTTGTACAATGGTATCTTGCATTTGCCAACCAAAGTTTTGCATAACACCACGGCTATTACGCATTGAACCTTGTTGTTGGTTTTGTGAGTCACGCAATTTCTGGTAACTGATAACAGACTGTTCAACCTGTTTTCGTTGTTTCTCTGACGCATTGGCACCGAGTTGTTGAACAGCACTTAAAACCTGTATCTCGTCAGCAGTTTTACCGACAGTCGATGCCATAAAACTATACTGTTCAGTTAGTCGTTGAGTACGGTTTTCATTACGAGCCATTTCATTAGCAACAAGTCGAGCCTGTGCAGTTAACTCTTTTTTACCTTTTACATTTTTAACGGTGACAGTAGTGTTCTCACCGAGTGTACGATTTAGTTCTTCAGTGACAGCATCAGCATCACGAACAGCTTTAGTGAATGTTTTAACACCAGTAATACCGTCGTTACCGTTGAACTCTAATTGAAACGTTGTGGAACGTAATACATTACTCATTTTACTCTATCCATTAGTTCGTTGAACTTAATGCTGAAAGCGTCATTCTGTTCATTTATGGTTGTGTTATAAGCATTGCTTATAAATGGCTTGGCCGCAACAGATATAAGGTCTTCATCACTGATTTCACCCTTACGAGGTTTACGTGCACCAGATTTCAACCGTGACGTTCCGTATTCTACCCAATATGCGATTTGTGCAGCGTTGAAGTCTTTATCTGTTTTACCGAATGACGCACTTATAGTATCGAGTTTGTACACACCCATAGTACCGGCAATACTGAACTCTTTCTCGCGACTGTAGATGGTTGATTTACCGATTGAGTTATATACGAAACCGCCCGCATCCCCACCGACCATAGCTACCCAATTGGCTTTAATACGGTCAACAACAACGTCCTGCATGGCCTCGACAGATTGATACAGAACTTCGTTATAATCGTCTGCAAGTTTATCGAGATAATCAGCTATTTCGGTTAAACCTGAGTTTGTTATTTCTACGAAACCACGTGCCATAAATCACCCGAATAACATTTTGAAATGAGCTTTACTCTCGGTAACTGATACTTTGTCAGCTGCTTTTTTAGTGATGATAGGTTTATCGGTGGGTTTGATACTATAGAACACTGACCAATAATCTAGTTCACTAGCCGGCCAACGCATAACCTCGAATACGGGCCGTCCTTGGTCCATACATATTCGACGTATCAGTAGCATATTACCGTCACTTAAGACGGCTTTTTTTTTGACTCCATGTCAACGTATGCTTTAGGTGGGTTAAGTGTACCCTGTGCCGTTAGCAAGTCGTCTAGGCTATCTTTATTCACTGTCGCATGAAATTTATCAAGGTCAGTTTCAGGCAACAAGAAATCACCAGTTTCAGGGTGAACCATTGTTGATAATAAATCTGCACACATTAATAAACCAGTGCGTCGAATATCATCGATGTCTTTCATATCAAAGATGACACGAGTTAAATTATTACGACGAATGTAACCAGCAACAGTCATTTCAGTGACCATAATTTCAGCACCTTCACCCCATTGAGGAACAGGAACAAGAATAGTTTTTTTCTTGTTCTGTTCCTCGTTAGATAGATTGAGAGACTTTAAAATCATGACACTGTCACTTCTAATGAACCAACAACGCCACGGATTTCAGCAGTGATAATAACATCACCAGCGGCAACACCCGTTACAAGACCATCAGCATCAACAGTAGCTTTAGTTTCGTCGCTTGATGTCCAAACAACACCACCTGCATCAGCGGACGTAATATCTGAAGGTATCCAACCAGCGGTTAGTTGAGTTTCGCCAGCGGTTGCTACTGTAGCAGTACCGGTAACATTAACAGTGTAAATAACACGACTGTTTTGTTTACCGTTAACAGTCCACATTTTCCAGTCTTCTTGACCACCTTCGTTAAATTGGAAACCAAGCGATTTAAACAAGAAACCTGTTACTTCACCGTCTGACCAGTTAACACGAACGTTAAATTCTTCTTGGTTACGACAACGGTTGATAAACTCTTGTTGCAACACGAAGTCATCGTAATGTTCGTCACCTGATTCTTGCATAGGAATATAATTACCTTGCATATTTTTATCTGGTGCATCACGTAAGCCTGAACCATACTTTTTAATACGGTCTTCTAGCGTTGTTTTTTCTTTCGGGTCTGACTGTTCACCGACAGCACCGAGCACTGTTAGTGATGGGATACGTTTCCAGCTACCGTCGATGACCTGGTGTTCTACCGTTGTACCGGCATTTAAGATTACATCTTCACTCATTTTGAAGCCCTTACTGTTATTTCGGATAAATCGTAATATCAAAAAACGCTCTTTGATGTGGTTCAGTAAGCGCCTTCGGTTCTATTAATGACAACTCAACCCAAATACGATTGAAATCATCAGTAACAATGTTGTCAATTGATTCTATCTGATCAATTGAGTTTTGTAAATTCTGCGTTGTATCAACCAACGTTATTCGCCATGTTGACACACGTTTAGTTTTCTTACCTGATAACACCCTGTCATTTGCAAAGGCCACATTATAAACAGCTATTGCAGGGACATCAGCATTTTCAGGTATTGTACCACCCCACACACCAATATCAGTGAGTGAGGTTTTAAACAATGATATTAGTGCTGTGGTTGTGTTCATATTGTTGACTCATCTATTTCTGGTGTACCCTCAATCAAGAGGTTTTAGTTATAGTTGACTATAAATAAAGCCCTTTATCAGTGGTGATAGGTAATCATAAATCGCGCTATAACCATCAATGCTAGGGTGTAAGGCGTCTTTCATTTTTCCACTTGCGTTTGCAATTCCATAGCTCGCCATTCCGTCCCCGTTTCTGGCGTCGATAAGCTCAACACCTTCTTCTATTGCAATTGCCGTCAACGCAGATGGTATATAACTCAATCCCGTTGATATATCATTGGGTATACATAATATTATTTTTGCATTTGGGTTGGCGACTCTGACTGAGTTTATATACTCTTTAACCCGAGTAATATAGTTAGCCTCTGAAATTCCATAGCCGCCATTCCTAATGTCGTTAATGCCTATATTTATAAGTACAGCATCAAAAGGCACAGATGATAATGCAGGGGTATAATCCCAAGGTCTATTAGTGCTAATTAATTGGCCTGTACCATAGCCGCGAGCACCCCACGGCACAACAACCAACTTATCGCTTGAGTTCCATGTTTCAACATAATTAAGATAAATGGTATCACCAGACTTGTGCTGAATCTCAACTGTGTGTGTTCCCACTGACCCGAAATCAATATCAAATCTCTCCATACTACCATCAGGGTTTGTATTTTGATTGACTTCAATCCAGTCTCCACCGTCTACGCGGTACTCGCATATACCGTAAATTCGCCTAGGTATACCAATAGCCCCCTTATCCACTCCCGAAATGGTGAACTTTAGTATCCCAGAACCTGGCTCTCCTTGGAATAACTCACCGCCAATAGTGTTTGTATCTAGTTGATCCCACCCATTCAGCTCTATATTCATATCTGGATTGCCATCGTAATATTCGGCTGCTGTTGAAACTGAACCATTGCCCCCAGTACCAACGAATGATTTGGCGGACGATTGAATATTTTGCTCATTGAAGTATTTAGCTATCAATTGAGCAGGTGAATTTATATTTGCACCACCCGCAGACTGAGTACCAGATATAGTACCACCAACTCCGTAAGTTGTTGAGTCCCCAATGAGAATTAACCTCTTTATTTGACTTTCAGGCTCTACACTCTCGTTAGTGGTTAATGAAGAAGATGACCCAATTAAGTTGGTTGCAGTTACAACACACCGCAAAGACGAACCCACCATTGTTGGCAATATCAATAGAGTTTTAAGTGTCGCGCCAATAATATCAACACTACCTAGCTGCCATTGGTATGTGTAATCAATCGGTGTATTGCTAGACCACTGACCATCATCAACTTCAACCGTATCACCCTCGCTTGGTGGTAATGGTGCAAAGCTGGCTTGCTGAATATTAACAGGTGCACCACCTGGTGACGCTCTGTATATACCTGATAAACTAAAAATAGCAGCCATCCTCTAACCCTCTGTAATTACAATTGTGGCACGTGTTGATTTAAAATACACACTTGCACCACTGGTGACATCAAAAAATACAAGGTCACTATTTGAAACACGATGACCGACAAAACCTTCAACGGGTTGCGTGTCACTGTTACAAAACTCATAACTAGAACCACCTGAAAAAGTACCTGTTGACGGACCTGTTATCCCTAGTTTCCAACCATCGCTTTTTAACACATCGACGTTTACAGTATTACTCATTTTGTTTCTACCTTAGCTGTTACTATCATTGATTGGTGACGACGACTTGGGCGAATGTGATGCACCTGGTAATCAATACCTGATTGCAAATCACGTAACCACATTGAATTGGTTGCCCGTTCATCATAATACATTAAACACGTAATTAACTCGGTGGTCATATCTTCACCGAGTTGTGCTAATTGACTACCGTTCTTAACGTCCACATCAGCATACGCGCTAAACGCTTCCTCTAACGGTTTTGGTTGACCATAGTCATCAGAACCTTTCGGTTGCACCATAAACGCGACAGGGTTGCTCATACGCCCCGCATTTATATTAAATTCCATAATACTTCACCGTGTTCAAAAGCATTTCAGAGGTCTGCGGTAATTTAGCAACAGTAACACCCGTAATGAAGTTTTCACGGTTGTTATAGAGTGTGCTGATAGTTAATAACATGGCCTGTTTAACCGCTTTCGGTAATGTCACGAAACCACAATCGTAATTGACTTTAAGTTTACCGTAACTCGCATTGACAGTGATTTTCTGTGTAACTGGTTCAAACTCGAAATTAGTCGTTGCTACACCATCGATTTCAACAGTGTTAATAGTGGTCACATCACCGAATGGTAATTGTACCTGCGAGTAATATTGTTCAACAACACTCACAACAGTAGCAGGTGATAAAATTCGATTACTATAAGCTTGCGCCATTTCAGCAGCGACAGGGATTAATGCAGTGATGTAATCATCGTCAAACGTATGAGTTACACGGCATTGTTTTTTAGCTTCATCAAGCGTTAATAGCTCGTCAAGCGGGTTTTGTGTAAGTATTTGACTGTACATAAATCCTCCGTTAATTGTTTTAACGACTTAGTGCAGTGTTTAAAATCTTCTTCTTTGGATATACAGTTATAAGACATAAATCCTCCGTTAATAACCGAAAGATTAGCATAAAAAAAGCCACTGTGATAGTGGCTTTAAGAGAGAATAAATTTAACGAATTTTATGCTAAAGCGTTAGCCGTTGCAGCACCGATTAAGATAGCGTCGCTGCGCTGTGCCATTTCAAACATTTCTTTTTCAGTGTATACAATCAAAGAGCCTTTTTTTGTATAGGGGTCCAACAGCATTTGATCAATATCGCCGTCATTGATTGCATAAGCCATCGGTAAGTCACCATAAATCATAAAGGCAGAGTCTGCCGCAATATCAGGTAACGTGTCATCGATAACCACTGGTTTGCCATTTAGACGAACTTCACCTTCCATGTAGTTAGTACGGAAAATAGGGCGGTCATCAGCGTCACGAAGAAGTTCAAACTCTAACAGTGTATTTTCATTCATGTAAAGTTTCGCGTTCTTACGGTAGCGTTTAGGTAACTTACGCATAAAGGTAAGTAACCAGTCTACTTTAGCTTTATCATCAGCGCCGATAGCACCAGATACACCCGTTGCATAAGCAGGGTAGAAATCATGGTCACGTGCGCCAGTACCTAAAGTTGGTTTGAACGATTCACCTGTTTCATCAGTAATATCGAAACGATTACTAGAAAGAATACCACGTGCGTTTTTGTCTTGACCGTCACCAAACAAGATTTGGTTAGCAAGGTAAACACCACTTTCTTCACCAAGTGTAGCAACCAGGTCTGCATAAACATCAATATCAACACCTGAAAGGGCTTCATTAGTGATGCGTGGTGATGCATACATTTTGAACTCTTTAGATTTGATTTCAGCGTATTCTTGAGTGCTTGTTTCATCAGGTACAACACCAGCAACGTTTTCAATACCTTCTGCAACACTAGGCCATGAAATACGAATTAACTGACGGTATGAACGTGTCATAGATGGTTTACGACCAACTTCACCAATGATAGGTGATACGTCACGGTAATAATCCAATACATCGCGAGCAAGCACTTCAGCTACAGCAAGACCACCTGTTTCAGGTGAACTAATGTTTAACGCTTTACACTGGTCTGTCGAGTTTTGAGCAATAAATTCAAAGAAGTCTAAACGATTGTCCTTGGTTTTAATAAACGCACCGACAGCCTTTTTAGCAATACCTTGAACAACAGATTTAACTTCTTTGTTATCGAAAGCAATTGCTGGTGACTTTTGTTTAGTACGTAAATCTGACATTTCATCTTCAAGCTCTTTAAGCTGAGTAACGATTTCTTCAGACTTAGATTTAACAGCCGAAACGTCTTTATCACCAGACTCTTGTAACTTGTCAAATTTACCAAGTAATTCGTTGTGCTTTTCGTCAAGCGCTTTGAACTTGGTTTCGAGTTTCGAGTTCTCATCTTTTTGAGCCTCGTAGTTTTTGGTCGCTGTTTCAATAAGCGCCTGTAATGCTTTAATATCCATAATGATACCTATAATAGTTAAAAGGGTTTATCTTACTTTTGGGCGCTTATCCAAGCGTTTACCTGTGTATCCACACATGTTCTTTACAGCTTACTTAAATAACGTAGAGTTTTCAAGTAAGTCTTTGAAACCTGTTAAATCGATTTCTTCCTGTTCAACAGGATTATAGTCAGCCGTGATGCGTTCAATCTGACGTTTACTAAACCATCCAGTGTCACGTAGTACGTTACGAAGGTCTGATTTAGTTAAGTGTTCACCATCTTCAAGTTTAGATTTAATGCCTTGTAATAATGATTCTTCATTACAAGCCATAGTCACCCAACTCACTTCCTTGATGTCTAACTCAATTAAATCGTTGCAACCTTTAGTGCCATTCCATTTTTCTTCGATGACACGATAACCAATACTGAATGAGTCAAGTGCTTTGTCTTTAGCAAGAATAGCAATGTCTTTACCCATAGTGGTGTCGGACAGACGACCTTTCATAAACAAACCTTTGCTGTCTTCACGCATTTCAAGCCATGCACCTACAGGTAATCCATGTGGGTTATGCATCCAAAACATTTTAGGCATCGTACCGTTTTTCATGTGGGTGTCGATACTTTTCTGGTAAGCACCATCAAGTGTACGGTCAAGGGCGTGGTCGATGTTACCTTTAGTATTACCGTAACAGGTAAACGTACCAGCATCAGAGTCCATCTTAAAATCAGTAACACCGAACTCAATAAATTTATTCTTCATTTTCAGACTCCTGGTTGTTAGCCGGTTTATCACCTGTTTGCTGGTTTGCTTGACCATACAGTTGTTCTTGAATTTGTTTAACCTCAGTCCATAAACCATAGGTTACGTTATTATTGTCGATAGCGAATATATCACCACCAGCAACGGTCTCACGACCTAAATCGATACGACCTTCATTAACACTGGCAAGACCACCTTTAACTTCTTTCTCAACAGCCTCAACCAAGCGCCAAGGTGAGCCAGCATAGAATGCCTTACGGTTAAACTCAACACTGTTGCCATCTGGTGTAATTTTATCAAAAGCCGCTTCAACTTTACACAGTATTGGGTTTAACGAGTCGCGCATATAAGCCTCGTCTAACTCACTTACTGTGGCCGTGGCATTTTTACCTGTATCAACACCAACACGATGCGGTGGTACACGTGTCATGCGGCAGATACGGTTTACTGTGAACTGTTTAGAACCAAGTAATTCAGCATCTTTCGGTGAAATCTTTAAACTGATTGGTGTGAGACCTTGCTCAAAGATAGGAATATGTTTAGCACCGTTAGGGCCGCGCGTTTTCTTCATATCCTCACGTAGTCGTTCAGCAGCATTTTTATTGTCAAATAGTTGGTCTGTTTTAAGGGCCATCTGCGACATGATTCCTTGCTCGGTCATTTCCTTATATGATTCATCCTGTGACTCAGCAGTACCGAGTAAACGAGCCTGTGCTTGAATAGGGCGAATTGGAGTGTAACCGTCGAGCGTGAACATACTTATAATGAATAAATCGTCTGGGTGAGCTGCTAGGACTGGTTTACCGTCATTGGTTGTGTACGTGTAATAGACGTTACCGTTTAAATCCATATTAGGCACGACATTACGCTGGTGTACGAAAGGAATTAAACCCATCGGTGCACCACGGTCATTACGTTCAATGTATGCGTAGAAAGCACCATTCGTTTCGTATGACGCAACCAACATTTCTAAAAAGCCCTGCATGGTCATGTGTTCACAAGGTTGTTTAGTGAATATGCGGTGTGTGCGTCCCTGCAGCAATTGTGTACGAGAATTACGACCCACCTGATACAGTTTTAGAGGCAGTTGCCCTATTGTTTCAGCTTTATCTCGTACACACGCATAAAACGCTTCAATTTTCATGGCCTTTGATTCGGTCATGACACCACTGCTACGATTCGCGAGCATGTCAATAGAGATAGCGCCGTCAGATACCTGCTCGGACTTCATACCGTATTCAAAAGGGATACCTGATTTGTCAACTATCATACTGACATCATTCCTCGTTCATCGTAAATGTTTTTATCTACCCTGATTAGTGTAGCACCTGACAGAGTTATTATAGTCGAGATTAACGGGTCAATTTTATCAATCTTATCGTTCTCACGCCACACTTCCATGTTGTTTTTTCTGGTCATCGACATCATAGCACACTCACATGCATACTCAAATAATACACTATCAAACCTTAAAAGACCCTCTTTTATGAGTCCTTCCAGTGTTTTAGATGGTTCTGACATGTTACCAGTACCGTTAGATACAGAAATCATAGGTATACCCATGTCTTCCATGTCCTCACATATTTCTCTCATGTGCCAAGGGTCATAGTGGAACGCTTTAGGTGACAATTCTTCGTTCAGTTGAGTGATAACTTTTTCAACATCTACGTTCTTAACTGTCGGTGTATAAACCAAATCTAAATCACCAGTTTCGAGGGCCTTATCATATTTACTCTTTAAATAATCACTCACACTGTCAACTGTAGCTTTAGGTAATATGTTTTTAAAGAATATATCGACACCACCATCGTCCATCGGGAACATAATACAGAAACTCGTTATATCGTGCACACGCGCTCTATCGAGTCCTATGTAGACTTTGCGACCGTGGTATATTGGGTCAAGATAAGACTTACCGAGTGGCTTAGGACACGCTTTAACCTCGTCTATGTCTAGCCATTTATCCGACCCTGAAACGAATACATTACAATGTTTTGTTAAAAACTGTGCTTTTTGTTCTGTAGACATAGACGCTTCAACAAACCTATCTTTCAGGTATTTCATTCGAGGCAGACCGTATATCAAACCAGCGTTTGCTTTGTACCAATTTTTAGGCTCTGTCCAATCGTCACCTTTATCTATCTGCCACATTGCGTAGAAGTAGTTATCCTGTTCTATTTCATCGTGTGGGTCTAAAACCCTACAACCATTTTTATAAAGGTCAGTACATAAACCATCTAACACGAAACCTGCCGTAGTTATACCTATCATTAGATATTCAGTCTGTGCACCGAAAGCAGATATCATTACACCATATAAATTTCTATCCTTATACGCATGCAGTTCGTCCAGACTCACAGCTATAGGGTTTAATCCGTCCATCTGGTTACTGTCACTGGCTAATGCTTTGAACACACCTTCTTTATCAGGCATAAGTATGTCGTTAGCTCTTGTTTCAAATATATTTCGCAACTGAGGACTTAGTTTTATCATAACTTTAGCTGTGGTCCAAAGGATCTTAGCCTGGTCTCTCTTTGTTGCGACTGAGAAAACGCGAGGTTGAAAACCAGACTTGTACATAAGATATAACATGATACCTGCGGCCAAAGTCGTTTTTCCCGCTTTTCTAGATATTAGTACAAAAGCCTGATTGAATCGTCGCTCACCTAGTACGCGTATAGGGTTACCATCTTCGTCGAATGTATTTTCATTCCACCGCCAAGCAATCATTGAAACGACAGTCCATATCTGCCAAGGTAAAAGTACAGTAGCCTTACCAGCAGTAACACCATCTGTTATAGGTATATACTTAAACCATGCGACGATAGACCTAGCAGCCTCCTCGTCGAATATTAGTTCTTTACGTTCAAGGTCTTTTAAATGTCTCTGACATGCTTGTTTGATTAGTTTGCCGGCAGGTATATTACCTTTAATTACATCATAAGCATATTTATGACACCACCGCCAATCTTGTTCTAAAGGTTGCAAATCAGGGTATTCGTATTGTTCTATGTTATTCATAAAATTTACCACCAAAGCCTTTACACATTGAAATTATCAAAGATAAATATTTCGACGAACAAGTTTCGGTCCATCCGTCACATAGGTCCTTTTTACTCAAAACAGGTGTTACAGACTTTTTTATCTCACTCTCACAGTTTCTACAGTCAGAATAATTAGGGAATATAAAAACCATGAGTCTTTCCATTTGTAAATTATTAACTCTATTCTGACCTTTCAATCTTCGTTCGGGGTCACATGCTATGCCAAATTTCAAACAACCGTTTTCAACCTGGTTTATGTATAAATAATTCTGAGATTGACCTTTACAAGCTGGACAACCTGAAGACTTGAGCGAATCAATACTCACAACCCATTCACCATGTAAAGGACATATTGCATATATTTTATCCTTTGCAGTGTTAGAACCACTTTCATGTTGTCTAAACTCATACTTGTTATGTATAGACTTTAAAAATTTTAACCACTTATCAAAACCGAACATGTGCCTATTTTTAAGGTTTGAGTTTACACAATTGGGACAATCACTTTTCTTTATGAAATGATTATAAGGTGTTGTGAAAAAGGTCCCGTGTTCTTTACACTCGAACTCATACACCGACTTCATTAAGAAAGGCATTGGTAACTTATCATATGAATACTTTGATTTCTGTAAGTCAGAACAACCATCTATTAACGTTTCGCATTTACGCATTTTTGAAAGTGACAATTTCTCTTTTAAAGCCTTTTTTTCTAGTATTGAGTTATGAGATTTACAATTAGGACAACCTCGACCTCTAATATGGTTGTCTACATTGTGAACCCATTTGTGGTTACATAACGTACAAGTTGTTTCGACTTTTGTTTTAGCTGTTAGTGACTCAGGCCATTGAGAGTAGTCGTATATATCACCGTGAACTTTTACAGCCTGTTCTAACCTTTCTTTTAGTGTAAGTTGTTTAATACCGGAACAAGAAGGACAACCTGTAGGGTTTTTACTGTGAGTGTGGTTGCTCATAGACTGATGAAAAACACCATGTAAGGGGCATGATATAGGTAGTTTTGATTTACTATTAAAAGTACCCCATTCTGAAAAAGGATACTTATATTTACTATCATGGATTGAATTAGATAGTTCAATCCATTCATTAACAGTCTTTCTTTTAGTCACTACGTGAACCTCGTTTAATCGATTTACCAACTATACGAGGTTCACGCTAAAAGGTCAAACATCATCTATTGCAGAGGTAGTAGAACCAAACGTTTTACCACGACTTGATGGTGTCATCTGAAATTCTTTCAACAACCGTAATACTGGTGAGCGTAATTTCTCTAATGCGTCGCGAGCAGGGTTGCGTTTAGTGACCATATTTCTATCACCTTGCACTTCCATCGATTCGCCGTTATCCTTGAGTTCATTACGTAGACGATTCATTTCACACATAGTTACGGCCAATTCACCAAGTGTATGACGGTCTTGATATTTCAGTACAACACCATTACTCGTAATATCTTCAAGCATTGACCAGTACATTTGGTGTTCATCGTGGTCAACCACTGACTTAGGTGGATTACATTTTATTCTCTCTATATCACTCATTTTCACGCTCTCATTAGTAAAGTAATTTTATTATGGGGGAAAAACCTATTTTTATCAACTCCTATTATCACTGTGACGACGCTGACGTTATGTTATCACATCAACCAGTGGTCGAATGGGGAACACCTAAATATCAGCA
>Ga0208814_1000185_pt1 | contig 45398 bp, 63 predicted proteins | sample MalvirAntarct_55_FD_184253 | JGI IMG/M metagenome (GOLD analysis project Ga0208814, IMG submission 184253) | Marine viral communities from the Global Malaspina Expedition - Malaspina viral metaG Antarct_55 (SPAdes) (version 2) | ecosystem: Environmental > Aquatic > Marine > Oceanic | place... | reverse complement strand
GCAGGTAGCCCTACTACTAGCTATCGTACTTGGAATATAGCAGGTAACGACAAGGTTGGTGCATCTGCTCGTGAAAACCCTAAGATGATTATCGTAGACCCTAACGATCTCACATACGATGAAGATATAGGTACATACGATAACACTGACGTTCAGACGTTTGGTCTTGGTGTTAATAACCTTAGTATCACAGGCACAGGTAGCTCTAACTTCTTTCCTCAGCGTATCTTCGCTTTCAGCACTGTCAAAGGTGCTATTGACATCCCTCGCTTCACTGGTACATCTAACTGGGGTGACATGATTACTGCAATGGGTACTACGTTTGACACTAAGATTACAGATGAGTGGATCAAGCAAGACGGTGATGTGTTCTCTTATGCTGCTCCCTTTGAGATAGGCGATAACGTAACTTCTACTCAGTTCAACGACAACGGTGTTACAGTCTTCTGGCCTAACGCTACGAGTATTACTGATGCTGACCCAAGGGTTAGAGTTACTGGCGCAGCGTTCAGAGCTTACCTTAATCTAAGAGATGATGTCGCTGACACAGCAACCTTTAGTGGATTGTACAACTGCGGTAACTCTACACCAGCTTGGGACTTTAATATTAGTAACAACTCTTCTGTGACCTTTAGTGGAGCTACATTTAACAATGTTGGTGACTTCACTGTAGGATCATCTGTATCGGGTAACGCTACATTCGATAGTTGTGGTGTCGTTTACAACAACAATGCAAGTCTCTCTGGGTCAATCCTAAAGAACCCTAATGCAGACCATTTGATGAGGTTAGCAGCATGACGTTTAGCTTACCTACCGTAAACAATACACACGAGACTAACGGGGCTGGTGATCCTCTCTTCGATAGTGAAATTGGTAGTCCTAACGCTGTTAACACAAAAACAGCAGGTAACTTGCCTATTACCAAAGATGGTAGTCAGTTTACAATAACATCAGACCTAACACTGTCTGGAGTTCAATACTTATTTCAGACTGCACCCTCCTCCTACGATGTATCAACATCAACTAAAGTGTTACTCTGGCACAACCAGTTCAACGCCCCTAACCGTATCCAAGTATCTGACTTAGCTAATGGTGGAGTTAGACTTAGGCTTACCTCTGGTACTACGGCCCTTGAGACTGATTACAAAGAGTGGAACATAGGCGGTAACGATACCCCCTTCGCTGAGTGCATCAAGGGTCAAGTACCCTTTGTCATAGACCTAAATGCAGGTAGTGCTACAACCACAGCAGGTACTTTCGATAACACTGACGTAACTAGGTACGCTCTGCTGGTTAGCTCTGATTTTGTCGTGGGTACTCAAGGTAACATTAACTTCCAAGGTAAATCCTTTGTACTTGGCACTGATAAGGGTGACATTGACATACCTGTGTTCACTGGAACAAGTGACTTTGTACAGGCCGTTACGCTAGTGCAGGGTACAGATTATACCAACAAGATTGGTAACTGGATACGCCAGTCAGGTAGCGTAGTCTACATAGATATGCCCTTCCAGATTGGTGATGCATCTTCTGCCACTACCTTCAGTGACAACGGAGTTACTGTCGTTAGCCCAGCTAGTAACAACGCAGCAGACCCAAGGTTTCAGCTAACTAACCAAGCTATGCAGGTTCACTTGAACTTACGCAATAATGTTGCTGATACAGCTACCCTTACTGGTACTTACTTGTGGGGAACAAGAGCTAACTTCAACTTCGATCAGTCAGACGCTTCTTTAACTGATATAACTGGTGCTACCTTTAGGGGTATGGGAGATTTCACTGTAGGCTCTTCTGTCTCAGGTGCAGCAAACTTCGATAATGCTGGTTCTGTTAAGCTGAGTAATAGTTCTGTGGACATCAACGGGTCTACGGTCTCAAACACCTTTGCATCTAATGCGCTACACTTTACTGGAGGACCAATGGACATATCAAATATGCGATTTGAGTCTTATGCTGGCAAACACGCTATCTTGATTGACACTATAGGTTCTTACACTTTAACTGATGTCTTCTTCGATCAAAGCGGTACTGCTGACATAGAGACTACTCATACCACTGGTACGGTAACGATAAACTTATTAGGCACTACAACAGTTCCAACTATAACTAATACAGGTGGAGGAATAGTTGTTCTCAACTTCCCTGACCGTGTTCTTACTCTGAATAATGTCGTTGCTGACTCTAGGATTTACGTTGTTGACACGACGAACACAGTCACCTTGTTCAATGAAATACCTGTCACTAGCCCATTCGTAGGCTCAATAGCATCTGATGGGACTGACGTAGACCTATCCATCAGAGTGCGTAATGGTACACTTCCATACAAGACCTTCGATACAACAGCTACTCTGACTACAGCGGGTGTTAGCATTAACGTGAACCAAGTCTCAGACGCTTAAGGAGGTAATATGGCAACTACTATAGACTTTGCAACTAAGATTATCTCTGTACCACGGGCTGACATGACACTAATTCAGTCAACTCCTACTGAGATTAGACAGTTAAGTATTGACCAATTTAGATTAGACCTAAGAGACATTGAAGACGGTTTCACTGGTATTGCTTTCGATGACACTCACATCCACAACCCTTCAGTAGAAGTTGGTGGAGTTGTTCTAGCCAGAGTTGTTGAGATGATCAATAGTTATACTGTAACATTTGAGGATGGTCAGTATGCGGTTAACTTGGCTGGTGCTAACTCAAACATTGCAGACGTAGTTAACGTAAACCAAGTATCTGTACGTTCCGCTAACTCTGCTGGTCTACAAGACCTCTCAACACTGCTTACTGCTGCCTATCAGGGCCAAGTGGTGTTTTCTACTGCTGGTCAATCAGGTACAGCTATCCCAGTGGGTACTCGTGCTACTCCAGTAGATAACTTTGATGATGCAATCACAATCGCTAATAACCTTGGTATTCGTCGTATTCAACTTGCTACATCAGGTACTCTGGTTGGTGGAGTTGCTGCTACAGGTAAAGTTTTCGCTGGTGATAACGCAACAGTAGATACTTTGACCCTTAGAACGGCTGCTAACGTAACCGACTGTGGCTTTCAGAACCTTACGGTTGAGGGTACTCTGGACGGAAACAACATCTTTAGGGATTGTACCGTAAATGACATAAACTACGTCAACGGCATCTTACAAGAGTGTTCACTAACAGGAACTATTTCCGTTGATGGCACTGCACAAGCTAACATAATCAACTGTTGGTCAGGAACTGCTGGTATAGCAGACGATCAACTGGTTACGATTAACATGGGCGGCGCAGGAAACTCTCTAGCCCTACGTAATTACTCTGGTGGCCTAAAGCTAACTAACTACAGTGGTGGTGGTGCTATCACATTAGACTTCTCTTCTGGTCGTGTCGTAATAGACGCAACATGCACAGGTGGTGAGATAGGTATTCGTGGTATTGCTGAAGTAACTGACAATAGTTCTGCTGGCTGTACTGTCCAAGATGAAACAGTTAATTCATCCCTAGAGATCATTAACAATGGTGTTAAGAGCGCCTCTCTCCTAGTGCCACACACGCAAGGGTTAAACTAATGCCAACTTGGTCAAAACTCTTATATCAACATGATTACCTAGCTATTGCTCAGGGTGACGTTAATTACTACTCCTCAGTGCAGAAGTTTGGCGCTAACTTTGACATAGGCATTAACTCTGACCCAGAGAGTATCTGGAGTGCTGGGGGTCTATACCCTTGGGCTTCTTTAGATGCTTCTGAGACGTTGTTTGTTATCTCAACAGATACTGACGACACAGATACCGTACTACTTGAGGGGCTTGATGAAAACTACCTGCCTTTAACTGAGTCTGTTCAGATGACTGGTCAAACAGCAGTTGCTACAGTTAATCAGTTCAAGCGTATCTACCGTATGGAGTACAATCACGGCACTATTAACGAAGGTACTGTTACAGCTAGAACTGTAAGTGGTGCAGGGGTTGTAGTAGCTCAGATTGACCCTACACTAGCTCAAACCTTGATGGCAGTCTACACAGTACCTGCTGGTTTTACTGCTTACCTGACTAACCTTGATTTCTCTACGAACAAAGGTAAGGACGCTCAGTGTAGGCTGTACGTAAGAGAGTTTGGCAGGTCTTTCAGAATTAAGCACTTAACTGAAGTGTATGAGAACAGCTACCGATATGATTTCACTGTTCCCCTTCGGTTTCCTGAGAAGACTGACCTTGATTTGATCGTTCACCAAGTTGAGAGTGCTGGAACAAGAGTATCCTGCAACTTTGATTTAATCCTAGTAGACAACGCGAGGCCAAACCATTGAATATTCTTAAAGGACAATACGCAACTGACGTATTCACTACAGAAGCTGAAGCTAGGGTTCGCTCTATGGCTCTGGGTCTTGATGGCGTAACACATGTTCACGACTATGAGGGTCAAGCAGTCTATATGCCAGCAGCTTCACACGAGGCTTATCTGGCCTTTATGGGGGGTGATGTTCCAGAGATGCAAGAAGCCTCTCCAGTGGACCGCTTAGAGGCTCTCAGGACTGTTATAGCAGAGATACTAAAGGCTGAGATTACTAAAGCTGAGTATCAAGGCGAAAAGGTGTCATTAAACAAGCCTAGACGTATCAAAGATGGCAACAAGAAGTTTGAAGTCTTTGTTCAGTCTGGCGACAAAGTTAAGCGAGTTACCTTCGGTGATCCTAACATGAGTATCCGAAGAGACGACCCTAAAGCTCGTGCCAATTTCCGCTCTCGACACTCATGTGACACTAAGAACGATAAGACAACGGCTGGTTACTGGTCATGTCGCATGTGGCAAGCAAATACAACGGTGAGTGAAATGACAAAGAACATTGAAGGTAAAATCCTTAAGACTGATGACGAACAACGTATGGTTTACGGTTGGGCGTCAGTTATCACTGAGAAGGGTGAGCCAGTAGTAGATCGTCAAGATGATATGATCGAAGCTGACACTCTGGTTAAAGCAGTGAATGAATTTATGGAGCATGTGCGGGTCGGCAAGGCCATGCACGTTGGGGAACAGGTAGGAACAGTAGTTCACTCCCTCCCAATCACTAAAGAGATCGGTGATTCTCTCGGTATCCAATCTGATCGTGAAGGATGGGTTGTCGCTTACAAAGTATTCGATGATGATGTCTGGGCTATGGTCAAGAGTGGTGAATTAGCAGCATTTTCCATTGGTGGAAAAGCTATCAAAGAGGAGATATAACTTGCCCAATCTCTTAAAAAAGTTACAGCTTACAGAGCTTTCTCTCGTAGATCGCCCCGCCAATGCTCAGGCAATGGTATCCCTCTTTAAGCGTGACACTTCCGAAGAGGAACTTACTAAAATGACAGATGAAATGGAAGCCAAAATCAAGGCGTACATGACTGAAAAAGGTGCTACTCGTGAAGAAGCCATGAAGAACTATGGCTACGACATGGAGAAGTCTGAAGCAGCAGTTGAAGAAGCTGAAGTTGACAAGGCTGCTGAAGAAGTCAACCCACTAGAGGTTGAAGTCGAAGCACTTAAAGCTGAGAATGAGACACTGCGTAAGGGTCTTATTGATGAGGGTTACGTTATTTCCGCTGATGCTATCGAAAAGAAAGCTGAAGTAGAGATGATGGACATTGAAGGTGAGATGGTTGCTAAGTCAGACATTCCTGCTCCAGTGTTGAAGGCTCTTGAAGCTGCATCCCTAGAAAAAGCTGACGTTGAATTGACGAAACGTGCTGGTGAAACTCTCCCACACTTCGCAACTGATGTAGCTAAGTCTCTCGTAGCTAAATTCTACGAAGATGAAGCAATTATGGAAGCTCTTAAGGCCGCTGATGCTGCTTTTGAAGCATCCATGCAAGAATTTGGTAAGTCCGACGTAGATGGCGAGTTTGCTACTTCTGCTGACAAACTGGATGCTCTCGTAAAGTCCTACATGGACGACAACCAACTCAAGAAAAGTGAATTTGCCAAGGCTTATGCTGCTGTAGCTAAGACAGACCAAGGCAAGACACTTATTAACAAATCCTATAAAGGGGAATAATCATGGCTGTAACGCAATCACGCGACAACCGCACCATCATCGCAGGGGCTGACCTGTCTGCTTCTCAATTCATTTTCGTATCTTTGGATGCCGCTGCCGCTGCTGTCGCTACTGGCGCTGGCGCTGCTGCTTTCGGTCTACTTGAAGTAGGCGCTGGCACTGGCAAGGCTTGCACAGTAACTAAGACTGGTAAAGTCATGGTTGCTTGTGGTGGCACTGTAACTGTCGGTGGAAACGTAGCTGCTAGCGACGCTGGTTCTGCTGTAGACGCTGCCGTTGGTGACGTAATCTTGGGCGTAGCTTATGAAGCTGGCGTTAACAAGCAGGTCATCGCAATCGAACTCAGCGACGCTGGAAACATTCAAGCCTAATAAGCTAACTTAAGGACATATAATATGCCACTATTGACCCCATCACAGGTACATTTGGATCAACCTTTGTCAAACTTGACATTGGCCTATGTACAATCCCAAGACACTTTCATCGCTGACAAAGTATTCCCTACTGTAGGTGTTGCTCGTCAGTCTGACAAGTATTACGTCTATGACCGCGCAAACATGAACCGCGCTGGTGACGTTAAAATTCTGGCTCCGCGCACAGAAGTTAACCGTATCGGAATGGCAATCTCCAATGACTCATACTACGCTGACGTGCGTGGCTTGGGCATGGACTTCGATGAGCAGACTATCGCTAACGAAGATGAAGTGTTGGAAATTCGTTCCGCTGGCGCACAGACTTTGGCTATGCGAATGTTGTTGGATCGTGAAGCTAACTTTGCTTCTACGTTCTTCTCCACTGGCGTCTGGACTAACGAAGTAGCTGGTGCTGCTTCAGGTGTTGGTACACCAGTATTCTGGAACGACTACACTAACTCCACACCAATTCAAGATGTGACACTCGCTCTGCGTACTACACAGCTTTCTTCTGGTGGCTTCAAGCCAAACACAATGGTTGTTGGCAAAGAAGTACGTGACATCTTGATCAACCACCCTGACATCCTAGCACGTTTGAATGGTGGTTCAACCATCAACAACCCTGCACTGATCGTGGATGCTAAGTTGGCTGAAATCTTTGGCGTAGAAAACTTCTTCGTCATGGAAGCAGTAAACAACACTGCTGTTGAAGGTCTAGCAGAATCTAACGCCTTTATCGGTGGTAAGAACGCACTGTTGTGCTACACACCAAAAGCATCTGGTCTGATGACCCCTGCTGCTGGTTTGACATTCGCTTGGAACTCAGTACCAAGTGTTAACAACCTCGGTGTTACAGTTGAATCATTCTCTGATGATGCACTGAAGCGTAAACAGGTTGCAGAGCATATCCAAGTTAAAATGGCATACGACATGAAAGTCGTTGGCCCTGACTTGGGTTACTTCTGGAGCGCAATCGTTCAATAAGAACTGATTTATAATAACGGATTGCCCCTTAACGGGGGCATTTCCCAACATACAAAATAACGCAAACAGTATTCATATAATGGAGAGTAATATGCACCCCACATACTTGGGACTACAAGTCGATTGGCCTTTGTTTGTCAAGATGCCCTTAAATGCAGATGGCAAACTTTGGAAAGTAGGAGACCACTTTAATTGGTTAGAACGAGGGATTGATGCAGACAAAGTAGCAAGCCTGTACGTCACCAATTACCTACACCACAACAAAGAATTAGAAGTACAAAGCAAGGTTGGAGACAGGTTGTCTGAGTTCTCCAGTAAGAAACTAGATACCCTTGTTAGCCTACTTAATGTGATCGTAAAAGACAGAACTTCTAGTGCCTCAGAGTACAACGTAAAGAAGTGCCGCAAATCTAAGATAGACGACAAACAAAGAGGTCTCATCCGTCGTTTCCTAAACAACAACGCATGGATCACAGAAGATTTCTACCGTATTCGAGACGAAATTCTCGGATAATAACAAAAAACGAAGGGACGACTTGAATGGCTTGGACATACGATCCATCTGATCTAAACACTACTACGGCTGCGGGTCGTCTCAACACTGTTAGGCTTCTGGTTGGTGATACTGATACCTTAGATCAACAGATGCAGAATGAAGAGATTTCATTTGCCTTAGCAGAGAGTAGCAACAATGTTTACTACGCTGGGGCTTGGAGTGCTAGGGCAATCGGCTCTCTATACTCTCGTAAGGTTAACACAGAGATCAGCGGCGCTCTTAAAGCTGACTACAGTGATCTTGCTAAACAGTATAGACAACTGGCAGACAGCCTAGAGTACCAAGGAAAGACTTCTGGTGCTTCTGTGGGTGTTTTAGCTGGTGGCATCACTAAGAGCCGCGTAGAGGCTGTGAGAGAAGACACTAACCGTATCGAAGGCTCCTTCCGCAGAGATCGTTTCAAGAACCCACCTAGCTACAACACACCAGATTACGAGTAGGAGTATCAAATGTCATTCCGTGCTTATGATCTTCTTAATCTCGTTAAAGACTTTGGTGAAACTCTAACCCTACGTCAAATCACAACTGGTGGCACATACGATCCCGCTACAGGGTCTGTCGTTGGCTCTGCTTCAACTGACACTAACTTTACTGGTTACATGTACGACTACAGTGTATTGAACCCAAGCGAAGTCATTCGTGGTTCTCGTAAGTGCGTTATTCCCTCGTTGGGGTTTACCCCTGAGCCTGAGCCAGATGATTTTATCTTGGGTAATGGCGACACAGTGAAGATTAGCAGAGTTGTTACATTGTGGTCTAATGGTACAAAGTTATGCTACCTTTGTGACGTGGAGGAGTAACATGAAGAGTACAATCACTGTTAACTCTTCCTTCCAGAAGAAGATTGATAACATTGAGGTTAAAGTCCTTGGCGGAGTTAAAGAGAGACTAGAGGACATAGCCCAAACTGCTGTAAGTCTATCCCCAGTTGATACAGGTGCTTATGTCACATCATTCTCCTACAGGGTAGGTGCTGGTCGCCCAAGAGGTAAAGACTCTGGTAATCGTCCCACTGCTACAAACGCTCAAGGTCAAATGTCTGAGGGATATGATAACCTTATGCAAGACTTGACTAAGGTTAAAAAGATTGAAGACCTAGACAACCTTGAACTACGAAACCGTTCACCTCACGCAGAGGATGTAGAATACGGAGAAGAGTGGTTCAAAACAGACGGCTACTTCGTCTTTTCTCAATTAAGGAATATCTATGGCTAACAATATCTATAACACCATACGTGCTGCCCTAGAGACACACCTTTCTACCACTCTTGTCGGCACAGATATAGCTTACGAGAACGTAGCCTTTAGTCCTACTACAGGCACTCTCTTCGTCAAGCCAACCTTTATTCCTACGGTAACACAACCCGCTACCCGTGGTCTAAACCCGCAACTTCTATATCAGGGCGTATTTAACGTCATGGTAAATACTCCAGAAGGTAGTGGCCCAGCTTTATCCGACACTACTTGCAATACAATATCTAACGCCTTTGCAGCCACAACTGACATATCTATTGTTGTAGGTGCAGATACATACATAGTTCGCATACGCTACGCTGAAAGACAGCAAGGTCGTATTGACACCCCTTGGTACTCAGTCCCAATCAACATTGGCTGGTACATCTATAACACTTAATTGGAGAATACAATATGGCCTTTTCTCAAGGATCACGTTCCAGTCTATCATTCGTAACCGAAGCAACCTTTGGTACAACCCCTGCTGGCGACTTCGCTAACCTTCCCTTCAGCACTCACTCGCTGAACCTAACTAAAGACGTACTTACTGGTACAGACATCGAAGCTGACCGTATGCCACGGGTTAACCGTCAAGGCAACCGTCAAGTAGCTGGAGACATTGTAGTTGACCTTCGTGATGGCGACTATGACCTGCTGCTTGAATCAGCTATGCTCAACACCTTTGCCACTAACGTGCTTAAAGTTGGTGTAGCTCCTAAGTTTTTCTCTATCGAAGATTACGCTGCTGACATTGACCAAGCTCGTTTGTTCACAGGCATGTCTGTTTCCACTATGGGTATTTCCCTCGCTCCTAACCAGATGGTAACAACTACCTTCGGTATGGTTGGTAAGGACATGACCATCAGTGGCACTGAGAAGACACAGGTTGCTGCTACTGGCGCACAACCATTCGATGCTTACTCTGGTGACATTTCCATTGGCGCCGTAGGAACTCCTGTTGCTAGTGCCATTGTAACTGCACTAGACTTCACACTGAACAACTCCTACGCACCTACCTTCGTCATTGGCGATGATAGCGCACCTTCCCTTGAGTATGGTCGTGCAGAAGTCGAAGGCACTATGACAGCTTACTTTGAAGATGCTGCTTTGATTAACCGCTTCTTGAATGAAACTGAGACAGCTATTCAAGTATCTGTAGACGATCCTACAGGTGCTAATGCTTACACATTTGACTTCCCTCGTGTCAAAATTAACTCTGCTGATGTTGGTGTCGATGGCCCAACTAGCCGTATGGTCAATATGTCCTTCGTTGCTCTCTTTGATAGCACAGAAGTTACTAACCTTAAGATCACACGCCCAGCGTAAACTAATACCTACGTAGGTACGTGGAGGCTCTGAGTCGGGTCGGGGTCTCCACACTTTAATCATCTCCCGACATAAACCCCCGATAAGGAAACTCGACAATGGATTTAATGAACCTCAAGCCTACCAGCGACACTGTAGAAGTTAAACTGGTACACCCCAACACTGGCGACACCTTGAAGAATGACGACAAGACTGATATGACTATCACTGTCCACGCAAGTCATTCTAAAGAGCATAAAGATGCAATGTACGAACAGACAAACAAACGTCTGAAGTCTATGCAGTCAGGCAAGAAGCAAGATATTACAGCACAGGACATGGAAGAGGCTACACTTTCTCTTCTATCTAAGATCACTTCCGACTGGAATATCACTTATGATGGTGGGAAACCTAAACTTACTGTCGCTAAGGCAAAAGAGTTGTACAGCGAAGTGTTCTGGATTAAAGATCAGATTGAGGAAGCACTGGCTGAATCTTTGGATTTTACGAAAGCCTAACTTCTCAGTTGTGCGTTTGGTCTGAGCATCAGTTTAAGCTAAACAAACCTGACAAGGATGGCACTACAGAACGTGAACACTTAGAACAAGTAGAAAGGCAGATTGGACGTAGACCTGAAGCACTGGAACCCCCGACAGTATTTCCTCAGCTTGTGTCTCATGTCTGGTCTGCCTTTTGTGTTTTGAGCAACAGTAGAACTGCTGGATTCTCTGGCCCTAACCCGATAACATACGAACAAATTAAAGCATGGAAGGAACTGACTGAGACACCTATATCTTCTTGGGAAATAGAAGCTATAAAACGTGTTGATGTAGTTTATATGGGGATAGCGAATGGCTGATGACATTAAGTTAGTGTTTGGGGTTGAGCAGGGTGGACTTCTTAAGGCCATTAAAAATACTAAAACTCTTCAAGGTAATGTTAAGCTGTTATCTTCTAGCTTATCCAAAACTGAGGTTAGTTATTATAAATATAATAAAGCTGTAGGTGATTTAGCCAAGGCTACCAACACGAGTAAGAAAGAGCTTCTTGCGCATGGTAAGGCTCTCCGTGCTGACGAAAAGGCTACAAAGAAAGCCGCTGCTGAAACTAAGAGACTTGCCGACGAGAAAAAGAAAGCTGCTGCCGAGACTAAGAGGCTTGCTTCCGAGGAAAAGAAAGCTGCTGCCTCAACCGCCTTAGCAGCTAAGGAAGAAGAGCGGCTTAAGAATAAGTTTGTAGCGGGTCACACCGCCATGAACATTTATACTAAGGGGTTAAACGAACTTGCTGTGGCTCGTAAAAGGGGTATCATTACAACCCTAGAGCAAACCGCTGCTGTGTCCAGACTTAACGCTCAAATGAAGGCTGGAACGGGTGTGTTCGCTAAACATAGCGTTTCTATGGGACAGTCGGCTCGTAGGACTAATCAGCTTGGTGTTATGATGCAGCAAACTGGTTATCAGGTTGGTGACTTTGCAGTTCAAGTTGGATCAGGTCAGAACGTGTTGGTGGCCTTTGGTCAACAGGCTACACAGCTTGTCGGCACAATGGCTATGTTTGCTAAGACCACTAAGCTGATAGCTCTGTTCTCTGGTCTTGGTATTCTTATACCTGTTATTTCTGGTATCGGTGCGGCTTTTATGAGAACAAAGAAAGCTGCTGACAAAACTGCAAGTTCACTCAAAAAGGCAAAGAGCCAATTTGAATCCATAATAAAATCTATCAGAGATTTCTCTCTGGCTAAAGAGGCTGCACACGCTGGTGTATCCCTAGATGAACTCTTCCTAACTAGGCAAAATGGTGGGATTACTAAGGCTAAGGGTAGGATCACCGAGCTTACGGAAGAATTAGTCGCTTTACGAGAGGAAGCCGAAGAGGGCTTTAAGGACATAGGCCTAACCGCCCAAACTCCGTTACAAGAGGGTTCGGAGGGAAACATTTTCTCTAACGTAGGTAAAAACCTCCAACCACTATCTCCGAGTCAAGTGGCTAGACAAAGATTTCAAGCGGCTGCGAATAGAAATTCAAACGACCAATCAACTAAAGTTGACCATGGTTTGCAAGTCGCCCTCTCTATTCAGAATCAGATTAAGAAAAACCAAGAAGATAGGCTAAAGAAAACTCGTGAAATTGGGGCAGAAGAAGCAAAACTTCTTCCCCTAAAGCAACTCCAAGCGAAGTTTGCAGAAGAGGACTTGCTAAATACAAATGAGAGTAAACGTGCAACAGAGCAAAAAGTAAGGCTATTACAGACAGAAATAAAGCATGGGGCAGATTCTGTTGCGATAGATAAGCTAAAGAAAGAGTTTGCCGTACAGGAGTTTGCTAAAGAAGTTTCTTTATTGAACATCTCTGACAAACGTAAGATGGTTCTGATTGAACAGTTTAAGATAAGGCAAGCGGGGGAAGTAGAACTTAACAAACTTGCAACTCAAAATGAGGAGACTTACACCAGACTTCTAGCTCAAAATGAGGTATTTGTTAATAGCCTAAATGAAGCGTCTGATGAAGCTAGAAAGAAAGCTGAAAAACAAGTAAAACTAGTTGCACAGCTTAAAGAGAAGTATGGGGAGGCTCTAGTTACAGCACTGGCTTTAGCTGGAGTTGATGTATCAGCTTCAATGTCAGCCTTTATAGATAAGGCATTGAAAGCTCAATCTGACCTAGAGGGTCTTGGTGAAACTTACGGAACGCAACTTGCTAAAGTAAACGCCCAAATTAAAGCTCTGGAAGAAGGTAAGGTTGGAGAGGTTGCTGCTTTCGTTGCAGGTGAGAGAGCCAAGATTACCGCCCTTTACGAAACCTCTAAAGTCTTAGCTACCCAAGCAAATGACATAGTAGCTCTGGCTGAAGCAAGTCTTGCTTTCCTAGCAGCTATGGGTGAATTAGATGCACTGGCGGCGGCTAAGACAAAGCTGGCGGGTATGAAACCTACAGGCGGTGGTGGCAACGTAATTGACATCAACGAGATCATCGAAGCTCGTAAGCTACAGATTCAACAAGATCGTGTCTTAATTGGTCTGAGTGGTGAGCAGCACGAGGCTCAAAGAATCTACTACGAACTACTCAAGGAAAACGAGAAGGCTGACGTACAGCTAACGGAAACAGAACTTAACAACTCTGCTAAAAAGATCGCAGCCAAACTAGAAGAGAACCGTATTCTTGAAGAGGCTACAGCACAACAAAAAGATTTAGCTCAAGGTATCGCAAACAGTATGGGTGACGCATTTACCTCTATTGTTGATGGCACTAAGTCTGTTAAGGATGCCTTTAAGGATATGGCTAGGTCAATCATCAAGCAGTTGTTTGAAGTCCTTGTCGTACAACAGTTGGTTGGCTCTGTAGGCGTAGGCAATAAGGGCGGTTCTGGCTTGGCTGGATTACTTTCTGGTACTCTCCAAGCTGATGGTGGCGCATGGCAAGGTGGCTCTCAGATACAAGCCTATGCTAACGGTGGTGTCGTTGGTAGTCCAACAACATTCCCTATGGCTGGCGGTAAGACTGGTCTCATGGGTGAAGCTGGGCCAGAGGCTATCATGCCACTCAAGAGGGGTGCTAATGGTAAGCTAGGTGTACAAATGGAAGGTGGCGGTGGTGACAACGTAGTGATCCACCAGAACTTCAACTTCCAAGCTAATGGCGACGAAAGTGTTAAGAAGCTCATTGCACAGGCTGCACCTCAGATCGCTAACATGACTAAATCTTCTATGCTTAATGATCGTCGTAGAGGCGGTGCGACTAAGGCTGTCTTCGGATAATAATAGGGAAATAAACTATGGCTTTGAGCTATCCACTATCAACTCCAACTAGCATAGGTATTGAGAGCATTGAGTTAAGCGCAGTTAATGCTGTAGCGACATCAAGTTCCCCCTTTACTTATAAGCAACAGATCGTTTCCCACGGTGGACAGAAGTGGCAAGCCTCGGTTTCCATTCCCTCGGTTCGTCGTGATCTAGCTGCCCCTTGGAAGGCTATGCTAGTTGGCCTGAAGGGGCAGACAGGTACGTTCCTACTAGGAGACCCTGACTACGCTACTCCACAGGGTGATGTAAGCTCCTGTACCCTCACTGGTAATGTCGGTGATGAGACTGTTACTGTTACTATGACTGGAACTCTTAAGGCTGGTGACTACATTCAGCTTGGGTCAGCATCCTCAGCTAAACTACATCAGGTGCTGTTAGATAAAACGGGTGATGGTAGCTTAGAGATTTGGCCAGCACTTAGGTCAACATACACTGGAGCCACAGTCGTCTTTAACGAAGCAAAAGGTGTCTTTCGCCTAGCAAATAACTTGACCAGTTGGTCTATTAACAATGTGTCAGCCTATGGCATCTCTTTTGAAGCTGTTGAAGCTCTGGTATAAGGATATCTGATAATGACCGATAAGAAGATTACTGATCTAACTAACATAGTTGCTGCTGACCTAGTTGATGCAGATGAGTTTGTCGTTGTTGACATATCCGCTGATGAAACAATGGCTCTTACTCTGGGAGAACTAAAGACTGCCGTAGGGGGCGGGGGAGGGTCAGGTGATCTACTTGCCGCGAACAACTTGTCAGACCTTGCTGACGCAGGTACAGCTAGGACTAACCTTGGTTTAGGTACTGCTGCTACTACAGCATCTGCTGACTATGCGACTGCCGCACAAGGTACTACTGCTGATGCTGCACTGCCTAAAGCGGGTGGAGCAATGTCTGGTGCTATTACAACTACTTCTACCTTTGATGGTCGTGATGTAGCCACTGATGGCACAAAGCTAGACGGTATCGAAGCTAGTGCTGACGTAACAGACACAGCTAATGTAACTTCTGCTGGTGCTTTGATGGACAGTGAGGTTACAAACCTTGCTCAAGTAAAAGCCTTCGATAGCGCAGACTATGCTACAGCAGCCCAAGGCACACTTGCAGCCAGTGCAGTGCAGCCTAACGACAACCCTACGTTTGGCACAGTCAATGCCACAACAGTAGACCTCGGTAACTGGACAGTAACCGAAAGCTCTGGTGTTTTACACTTTGCAACAGGCGGTACTAACAAGATGAAGCTGGATACTACAGGCAACCTCACAGTTGTTGGTAACGTCACAGCCTATGGTACAATCTAATGGCGCTTCCTGCGTCTGGGACGCTATCTCTGAATGAGATACACATAGAGGCTGGAGGTACTACCGCTACTGAAGCAGGTATTAACGACGCAGACATCCGTGGTTTAATCGGTAAGGCTTCTGGAGTGTCTATGTCGTTTAGCGAGTGGTACGGGGCTAGTGCATTCTTAACACTTACCGCACAATCCAATACGATTGTTGGCAATTCCGGCACGTCAATCACAGCAACTACACCCTCATTTGCTGCAGGTGATATTGCTCTTGTGACTATCTGGAAGCTGTCTACTAATTTCAGTGCTTACCCCACTACTCCCGCGGGGTTTACTTCAATAGGTTTTGCGGCTGCTGACGGTAGTGTCAGTAACAAGGGCGGAACCACATACTACTACCACCGCATGAGGACTTGTTACAAAGTTCTTGCAGCGGGAGACACTTCAATTACAAGCTCAAGTAATGGTTCGAACAACATGCTGTCAGTAGAGGTTTACAGACCAAGCACCGCAATCACTACAGTTGCGGCTCAAGACGTTGCGTCTACATCCTCCAACACCATCAACTGTTCTGCATCCAGCGTAGCAACGATTGCCTTTGGTGCGTCTGGTAGAACTACAGGCGCTCCCGTCCACACGTGGGGCGCAGGGCCAACGGTTAATCAGGCACTCACTTTCCTTCGTGCTGGCTCCTATGTACAGGGCGCTTCACCTTCAGATGTTACTTGGTCCAGTACCTCTCTCACCTCAGGTCAATACCGAACAATATTCACTTCTGGTTATTTGGAGGTTTCGTAATGGTTACTATCACCACAGGGTTATTAAAAGACAACGCCCTCTATCAAGATATCGTTGACTTCGTTCTCCCCAAAAGCACACCTGACCAATACAACGCAGAGCTTATGGCATACTTTGCTGAAAATAACGCCCACTTTGCAGTGGCACTGGATGAAGGCGTTGTTGTTGGGACTAGCTTAGACTTTGAGTTACCCGAAGATCACACCATTCTACCTCGTCTTGCTGACTTTTTTCAGTCTTCTGGGATAAGCAACACCGACTGTGTCACGCCAGCAGGTATTTTTGTGGACTCAAACTTCTCAGGCCAAGGCATTATTGATAGACTTACCGTGGCAATGAGTGAACAAAGTGTTGCAAACGGATACACATACGCAATGGCGTGGGGTTACGAAACGGAAGACATCTTTAACTATAACGAATACATTGGTAGCCTAATAGATACAGGCGTTGATGACGATCACGGATACAGGATTAGCCTTCGAACCTTACAAAACACTATTAACAACCTGACCAACTAGATTGAGGATAATATGTCCAGAGAACTATCCCTAAGCACAATAGAAAACATTGATGGAGATATAGTCTACCCGTTCTTTGCTACAGAGCTTAACTTCTCTAGTGAGACTATAAGAATGTGGACGGGTCAAGGTACGCTTGTACTTGATAATGGCACTCAGTGGTTTGGTCTTGGTCAACTCCTTAATATTTCCTCTATTGAGGAAACCTCTGAGATGGCTGTTAAGGGTGCTACAGTTAGTCTAAGTGGTATCCCCTCAGAATTACTATCCTTAGCCCTCAGTGAGCCTTATCAGGGACGTGTAGCCAAGATTTACTTTGGTACATTTTCCTATGGTAGCCTACAACAACAGAGTGGCTCCTACATACTACTACAAGATGGCTCTAAGATTAACTTGCAAGACGGTAGCAAGGGCTTAAACGAATTGTTCTCAGGTTATATGGATCAGATGAACATCGAAGAGAGTGCTGAGACAACTACTATTGAGTTAACTGTCGAGAATAAACTTATCGACCTTGAGAGAGCTAGAGTTGGCAGGTACACATCTGGTTATCAGAAGTCAATCTACCCTAACGATCTTGGGTTAGACTTTATCGAAGACTTGCAAGATAAAAAGATATCTTGGGGTAGAGATGAGAAATGATTAAGTATCAACAAGAGTTTGTCTCTCAAGTAGAAGAAGAGATTAAACCCCTGATTGCTGCACACTGGGAAGAGGTCGAGGACTACCAATCTTACATTAAGCTAGACCCTTGTTGGGAAACCTACTACGCTTTAGAGCTACAAGGAAACCTTAAAGTCTTTACAGCTAGGGGTGAAGGTAAACTTGTGGGTTACTTTGTAGCTGTAGTTAACCATAACATACACCACAAAAGTCACTTGTTTGCTTTGTGTGACGTTGTGTACTTACATAAAGACTGCCGCAAGGGTTTAACAGGTATCAAGTTAATTAAGTTTGCTGAGAGTTGCCTTAAGTCAGACGGAGTGTCAGTGCTTGTGATTAACTCTAAGGTAAGTAGTCCCCTGCGTAAAATACTTACTTGGTTAAAGTTCAAACCTTCGGAGTGTTCGTACTCTAAATATCTTGGAGATAAATAACTCACATGGCTCAATTGTTAGCCCTCCCCCTCTTCGTTCCTGTTGTCACCGCTGGCGCTACAGGCTTTGCAGCCACAGCTTTTGGTGCGTTCCTTACAGGCACTGTAATAGGGAAGCTACTTACCTCTGTTGTACTTGGTGCGGCTATGAGGGCGCTTTCTCCCAAGCCTTCTATGTCAGGGCAAAACCGTGGTTATCAAACTACGGCTATCGGTACAGCATTAGATCATCAGGTTATCTACGGTAAGATGCGCGTTGCTGGCGCTCGTATCTACGACGAAGCTACAGGTACAAACAATGTTTACCTTCACCGTATCCTTGCTTTTGCTGGACACGAGATACAGTCCTTTGATGAGATTTATGTTAACGACGAATTAGTTACCTTAGATGTTGATGGAGAGGTAGTCACCCCAACCAAGTATGCAGGTAAACTCCGCTTTAAGTTGCACCTCGGTTCCCCTGACCAGACAGTAGACGCTGACCTTAACTCTGAGTCATTTAACTGGAATACTGAACACAGACTTCGTAATATTGCGTACATGTACGTTCGTTTAAAGTTTGACGCAAACGCATTTCCTAACGGTATCCCTGAGTTTACAGCAGTTGTTAGTGGTAAGAAGGTCTATGACCCACGTACTTCAACAACAGCATGGTCAGACAATCCAGCCTTGTGCTTGAGGGATTACTTAACCTCGACTTATGGACTTGCGGAAGAGGTCGCTAACATTGATGACTCTTTAGTTACTTCTGCTGCTAACGTATGTGATCAAACTAATACAATCGCAGGTACAACTCGTTACACTTGCAATGGTGCATTTACCTTAGCTGTAACTCCGTATGACATGCTTAACTCTATGCTTACCTCAATGGATGGTAGTATGTGGTACTCTCAGGGTAAGTGGCGCATGAAACCAGCTTACTGGACTACACCTGTCCTTGATCTTAACGAAGATGACCTACGCTCTAGCTTGAGTGTATCTACACGACATTCTCGTAGAAACAACTTCAATACAGTTAAGGGTACATTCCGTGGTGAAGAGAGCAACTGGCAGACTACAGACTACCCACAAGTAACCAATGCAGCTTTTTTATCGGCTGATGGTGGTCAAGAGTCAGTGGCTGATATTGATCTGCCGTTTACTAACAACTCTGTCGAAGCTCGTCGTATTGCTCTTATTTCTCTGGAGCGTAACAGACAACAGATTACAGTTGACGCTTCCTTTGGACTAAAGACGTTGCAAGTTCAAGTTGGCGACAATGTTCGCTTAACTAACACCCGCTTCGGGTGGACTAACAAAGAGTTTGAAGTTGTTGCTTGGAACTTTGGTTTAACTGATGGTCTTGACCTACAGACACAGATGACATTAAGAGAGACCGCCGAGTCTGTCTACGATGAAGTATCTGATGGTGTCGTGTACGAGAGAGATAACACTGAGCTACTATCCCCCTTCTCAGTGCCACCTGTAGGGCTATCCGCAGTCGCTAGAACTCAGGTTATACGTGAGAAGCTCACAAACATTATCACCCTTGATGTAACCTCCGCTGCGAGTGACAGGGTTGATTATGTTGAGTCTGAGTTTAAGTTATCCTCAGAAGTTAACTGGATCACACTTGGGACAGGCCAGCTAGGCAACTTTGAAGCTATTGACCTTGAAGATGGTAACTATGACTTCAGAGCAAGAGCAGTAAATACGTTTGGCATCAAAGGTGAGTTTGAGTATCTGTCCAACATTAACGCTTCTGGATTACTTGAACCTCCCTCAGATATCACAGGGCTTGTAGCGGAAGTCAATGGTGCTGTCATAACTCTTGATTGGCAAGCTGTACCTGATCTTGATTTGTCGTACTACGTTATACGATACACACCTGATTTAATCGGAGCTAGTTGGCCCAACTCTTTAGTCTACGTTGACAAGGTATCTCGTCCAGCTTCTAGTGTGTCCGTTCCAGCTAGGGCAGGGACATACATGGTTAAAGCTGTGGATAAATCAGGCATCTACTCATTGGGCTACACCTCTGTGGTTGTACCTATTGCTAATATTGAGCCTTTTGCTAACACAATCTCGCTAGTAGATAGTCCAACTTTCTCTGGTACAAAGACTAACGCAGAGGTTGTCACCAGTAAGCTAAGGATAACAGACTCCTCTGTAGCACCCTCTGAGGGGGAGTATCTCTTCAGTAACTACATAGAGACTGCGGATTCTAGTGTTAAGAGGTGTCGTGTCTACGTAAGTGGTGTAACAGCAAGACACGATAATACTGCTGGCCTATTTGACGACCAACCTGCGCTGTTTGACAGTGCGCCCAGCTTGTTCGACGACTTAGGTGGGGACAGTCAGTTTCCTGACACTAACATCATAACACTTGTCTCTACAACTTTAGATGATCCATCAGGTACACCAGTTTGGTCTAGCTACACTGCAATAAAAGTTGCAGACCTTAGCGCAAGAGCCTTTAGGTTTAAGGTGAAACTTACATCTATTGCAAACAATATAACCCCGTCTATATCATCCCTAACCGCTTATGTGGAGTATAACTAAATGTCACAGAATGACTTAGTAATTGATAACCAAACCTTTCCCGCCACTAGAGCGGATATTAACAACGCATTGCAAGCGTTGGGTAGTACCAACAGTGGCTCTACTGCACCACCCACAACCTATGCTAATATGCTTTGGTATGATACTTCTAATAACATACTTAAAATTAGGTCTGAGGCTAACGATGCTTGGATTAGCATTGGTTATCTTAATCAATCAACAGATACTTTCAGTCTGTTTGATGATATCCAAACGGTTAGTACCTTGGGTGTTCAGACAGGTTTACTCGGAGATCAAGCTACGGCTACTTGGGAAGGTGGCACAGGAACCCTACAGAGCCTTGTGTCTCCAGCTAATGTCGCTTCTGCTATTGCAGCCTTAACTCCCGTTCCTGCTACCCCTATCGGTGTAGGTCAAACTTGGGCTGCGGTGACTTTAACAAAAGGTACAGTTTACCGAAACCAGACAGGGAGACCGATCCAAATTGTTGCGAACCTTGTCACTACAACGACTTCCAACCCAAGCGGTACTTTCACAGGGACTGCGAGTTTTTCTTTGTCCGTTGACGATGTAACTTATTTGACAGCGGGATCGTGTGATGGAGTCGCACAAAACAGCATTACAGTTACGTTACCAGACGATTATTACTACAAGTGGGATGGCACTACTGGTCAATATCACTCCTTGGCTACTGCTTCATTTGTGAAGCTGAGTTAGACTTAAACATAATATAAGGAAAACACATGACATACAAATTAGGAAATCGTAGTATGCAGAAGCTGTCAGGGGTACATACCGATCTGGTCTCTGTCGTTAAACTAGCCATTAGTAAGTCTGAAGTTGACTTCACTGTACTGGAAGGTATCCGTAGCCCAGTGCGACAGAAAGAGTTGTACAAGGCTGGTAAGTCCACCACACTTAACTCACGCCACATCACAGGCCATGCTGTAGACTTAGCCCCTTGGCCTATCTCTTGGGAGTGGGAAGACTTCTACCCTATTGCAGATGCTATGAAGGCCGCTGCTGAAGAGTTAGATGTACCCCTAGAGTGGGGTGGTGACTGGAAGTCTTTCCCTGATGGCCCACATTTTCAACTATCAAGAAAGAAATACAAATGAGTGAAGATTCTTGGGGGGTAAATAAGAATATCCCTATAACTGTAATAATTGCTATAGGAGCTTATACAGTTACCGCAATCTGGTTCTTTGCAGGATTGCAGAGTTCCGTAATCGCAAACAAAGAGCGTCTCATTAGAGATGATGCTCGTATTGAAATGCTTGAAAATCTCGTGCAGAATCAGGCAGTATCTATGGCCCGTATTGATGAGAACCTTAAGGCTATTCGGGCAATGGCTGAACACTGGTCAAACGGAGGATGACATGTTAGGTAAACTGATAGGGCCAATCTCAGACATACTGGATAAGTTCATTCCAGATGCTGATGAGAAAGCTAAGTTAGCCCACGAGATTGGGACACTGGCTGAAAAACAAGCACACTCTATTGCTCTAGCGCAGATAGCAGTAAACGTCGAAGAAGCTAAAGGTAATCTGTTTCAGTCTTCATGGCGACCATTCGTAGGGTGGACTTGTGGTGTAGCATTCGCTTATCACTTTGTAGTACAACCCCTCTTGTTGTTCTGTATTGCAGCCTTTGGTGTTGCTATGCCAGACCTTCCAGTATTCGATATGGCAAGTCTTCTGACAGTCTTAGGTGGATTACTAGGTCTAGGGTCACTTAGAACTCTTGAGAAGTCTAAAGGACTAACTTAAGTAACCACACGTTAAACACAAAGAAGCCCAAGGTATCCCTTACGGACGCCTTGGGCTTTTCTGATTCTATCCGCCTAGTTGTAATTTTATCAAACGGTTAAGATACCACTGTGCTTTATTTAGGTCTTCTTCTTTGTTCTTGTATCGCCAACGGTGAAGATACTTGGCTATATTCCCACGTAGGTATCCTATGTACTCTTCGTCAGTCAGGAAGTCTTCGATGTAGTCAATGCACTCGATTTTACCTTGACCGTAGTGTGCAGGATTATTTACGTTGTCTGTCATAGTCCCTCCTTTAGGAATGTCTTAACCCACATTGCTGTAATATCACTTCGTATGATATCGTCAACATCAAACTCAATAATTGGTACAGGTAGCATGTGTTTTTTAGCTAGGTGAATAACCTTTGTCAACCCATCTGCTTCCTTCAGGTCAGACTGTTGTACATCCCCGTTTAGAACGATTGTTGTACCTTCCCCTACACGAGTTAAGAGCATCTTTAGTTCATGGGTAGTTATGTTCTGCGTTTCATCGACAATAATAAAAGCATTCTCAAATGACCTACCCCTCATTAAAGCTAAGGGAGCCATTTCAATGTTGCCATTCTTGATGCCAGTTTCCACCGTACCCTTCCCTAAGTGCTTCTCCAGTACGTCTAACACTGGCAATGCCCAAGGCATAGTCTTCTCAGTCAAGTCTCCCTTCAGAAACCCTAGCTCCTTTCCTACGGCTACGTGGGGGCGTGTTATGACGATCTTGTCGATCTCTTTGAGAGCATACTGGTCAGCAGCATAGGTAGCTGTAACATAAGTCTTTCCTGTTCCAGCAGGGCCGAGGATAAACACTTGCCTACTCTCTTTTAAAGCCTTGATAAGGTCTCTCTGTTTGTCTGTCTTTGGGGTAAGACCAGATGCCTTCTTGTTGGTAGAGCCTTTATAGTTAGTCTTTCGACGTGTACGTGTCTGTTTCTTTGGAGGCTCGGAGTCATTCATATTTTAGAACCCTCTAAGTTCCCTAAGAAGTCTCTTAACTCAGTGTAACCCCCAATGTGTGTACCGTCTGATGAAAAGATTTGAGGTACAGTTTTAAGACCCGCTTGCTTCATCAAGGACAAGACCCACTTAGAACTTTCAGATTCTACGTTGAACTCTACATAACTTTGTCCAACCCCTTTCAAGGTAGCCTTAGCTGTATCACAGAAGTTACATCGATTGCGGGTGATTACAGTGTAACTCATGTTTCTACATTCCAGTCATAACACGCAAGTCTTACTAACTGAAGGTTATTAACTTCGGCGTAAGTCTGTGCAGAGTAAGCATTATTTTGACAGGCTTTTAAGGTAGGGAAAATAGTCTGGTTGGCAACAGAGAAACAGTCCCCCGACCCACTTAAAGAACAGACGATAGCAATAGCACTAAACATTTTAGTCTCCTTTGTTTAAGTTAGCAGTTTATACACATGCTCAGGTGCTAGAGTTAAGTTAAGTCAACGATCTCACAACTGTCACCAGAACAAGCCAGTGTCTGACTGCCTGATGTGTTGTCTTCCTGCTCGTAATCTGACAGCTTAGACCAGTCAATACGTTTAGGCATAATTGACTTCAGCATAGTGTAGTCTGACTTTCCTACGTCTTGATAAGGAGCCTGTTGGTACGTATGCTCGTTGTACGGCAAGAACGACACCCCAGACATCTCATCAAAGTTCTTGTACACGAATGCACCCACCTCAAACCATTCGTCCTTCTTGACGTTGATTGTCACGGAGGGCTTATGTTCACACCATGATCGTTGATAAGCCATCCACATCTCAAGTTGGTCAATGGCAGACATATCCCCTGTGGTTACAGCACCCTTTGGGGCTTGCATAGGAAAACTGAACACTGTTGTTTGATCAGGCTTCATAACGTCAGGCTCACTAGGGATACCTTGATCCTTCATAAACTGTGTCAGAGGGTCTTTGTTGTCCCCTCGCACTGTACGGACGTAGTAACGAGAGTGTCGAGCATGGATACCTGACGCACTATCAACCAGTTGTGACACCGTCCCCGAAGGCTTGACGCAAGTGATAGCAGCAGAGATAGGAACTCCAAGGCGTTCAGCCCAATCAGCATTAGTCTCTACAGCAACTTCTTTAAGGTGAGCAAGGGTCTTATCCAAACCACGGTTACTTGTTGTCATCAGAGGGTTGTCCATGATCCCTGTCAGTGATACGCCTAGTAGTCGTTCCTCTTCTGTGTTTTTCTGCCATACCTTACGCAAGTACGGGAACTTGGTGTAAGACGACTGGATAGTCCCAAGGATAGTTGCCAGACGAACCTTCTTTTCAAGTGTCTCCAAAGTGTCTGTAGCACGTACTACGCACTCTGTTAGGTTACAGAATTGGTATGGGCGTAAAATTATCTCGCTGCAAGGATTCGTACCGAACTCATAGTTTGCATCACGACGACCATTCTTCGCCGCTTGTCGTACAGATGCCTCACGGTTGAAGATGCCACGCTCACCCGATCCACTCTCTACCAGTGACATCCACTCTCGCATGAATGAAACAGCATCAGGCTTCTCGGTGTATGACACGGAGTTGTTAGCCAAGGCTCGTTGCGGATCGTTTTCCCACCACGAACCACTCTTAGCATGACGCATACGATCATCACTTAGGTTGCTCAAAGAGATCATAGCTGATCGACGTACACCACCTACAACTACGACCTCCCCGATCTTACACATAATGTCGTGACACTCAATAGAAGACAGATTACGACCTTTAGCATTAGCAAAGGTACGAATAACAAAACCAAACAAGTCAACCAAAGGTGCTGGCCCACTAGCACGACCACCGAAGGTCTTCAACTTAGCTCCTGCTGGTCGTACACTTGATACGTCCCACTTAGGTATTTCACCACTGTATAGCAATGCAATGACCTGACGCAGGGACTTCGCCCAACCCTCTTTGCTATCTTTAACAAACACTGTAGTCTCGCTGTCGAACATCTCCTCTGGAACTTCTGGTAGCTTGGACACGTACTGACGCTCTACAGAGAACCCTACGCCTGTACCACACAACAAGATGAACATAGCCTCGTCAAAGGACTTAGGGTCATCTACGGGCAAATAGGAGCAGTTGTAGCCAGCAGTATTATCACGGGAGAGTGCTGGCCCCGCTGTCATCAAAGCTCGCATGGAAGGCATAACCTCAAGGTTAAGGATAGCTTCCTCAATAGATTTGATGTAGGTATCATCTCCAGCTACAGGCTTTACAACATTGTCCATGTAACGTCCCACGGTCTCTGTCCAATTCTCTCGGCGTCCCTCTTTGTCTAACCACCGTGCATAACGTGAGGTTGCAATGAAGGTCTGGTAGTCTGTTGGTAGTAGATTGTTCATGTGTCTTTTCCTCGTTCTTTCTTGTCTTCGTCTAGCCAGACCATACGGTCAATGTCGCCCCGTGTTAATCCAATGTCTTTTAACTCTGCATCTGTTAGCTTATTAAGAGTTTTGATTGCTGATCTATGTTCTGACCACAGAATACAATACCTCATAAACCGCACAAAGATATTGTTTACCCACCTAGTCTTCATCGGTTATCTCCACTTCCCTTAATAACGTCACGTTCTTTACGACTCCTTAGTTTATCTACATTCATGTTAGCTATCTCTTTAAGACTATAGCCGATATCATTTGAAATGTTAGCTAAATACCAGAGGACATCCCCCAGTTCTTTTGCTACCTCATGGCGATTAAATACACCGTCTCGAACTTGCTTCTTGACCTTCTCTGCTACCTCACCAGCCTCTCCACATAGGCCCAATGTTGGGTACAGCACCTTATGCGTCGCAGGGTAGATAGCAAAAGACACTGCCTTCCTTTGATAATCGTTTAATCCCTGCACAGGTTGGTTTCGCAGTCCATCTGCAAACGCATCTATATCATCCTGACTAATCACACCGTTCTCCCATAAAACTCAGTTTGTTTTTCATTGTAGGCATCAAACAGATACCAAGCACAGTTGTCTTTACCCACGCTCTTACTTCCTTCGATCCACTTAACACGACCTACGCTCACCACCTTAGTACAGTAACTCATGTACAATGCTGACTGTTTAGTGTGCGCCCAATCTGCATCGAACAACACCCATGTAGGACACCTCTGCATCCAATGTTCTATGAATGGGTGCAGAAACTTCCTGTCCCAAGGTGGGTTGGTAATGCAAAAGTCAGTGACACCGTAACCACCTAACTCAAGTTCAAGACCGTCATGCTTAAACACGTTAGGATGTCTTGGTTCAATGTCACAAGCATATAAGCACTCACCATGTCCGTCTGTAAGTTCACTGATGTGCCTTATCAGTCGTCCATCTCCCGCACATGGCTCTACATAATCAAATGTGTAAGGCAAGTGCGAGATCAGAGGTTCAACAGCAGCTAGTGGTGTCGGGTAGTAATCACGTTCAACCCTTTTGAAATCACTACGCTTTCCCATACATCTTCCTTAATGTAGACTGCGACACAAAAGAAGGCTCATACATACCATTAGATACCTCTCTCTTGACTACCACACCAGACCACCACTCTCGGTTGGCTTGTCCAGCCCATCCTTCTGCTGCTCCTTTATAACATCCAGCGACAAGTCCGATAGCTCCGTTAGGGTGCGAAGCATCTTTAAACTTAAGATCACGCTTATGGCTATGCCCACAAGTGCTGCTATGATGCCTGTGAGCAAGTAACCCGTTAGCATGGTGCATACCAGACATAGCAGAACCGAAGTTACCACTGCTAAAAAAGTGAGCGTAAGATACACCATCGTAATCAGCAATCGCTGGTGCTGAGTGTTCATACTCGTGGTATTCATCAAACCAATGCTTTGTCTGGAGATGCCCGAAAGATATGCCGTACTTGGCTCCTTCGAGTCTAGGATCAGTTTTGATAGCTTTTTTAATTCGGTTCTCATGGTTTCCCTCAAATCCAAAGTAAGCTGGTCGCTTACGCTTGTGGTGTCGGAACTTCCATCGGATACGTTCCTGTGCGTCATTGTACTGGTTAATGTCAGCCTCGTAGTTCTGGCTAACGATTGCTTCTGGGGAGCGAGTGTCGAATGTATTTAACGACCGCATGTCAGCGCCGTCTCCCAAGTCAACGACATAATCAGGCTTGATGTCATACAAGAACTCGCCCAACCAATCGAACCGCTCGTTGTCCACTGAGGGATCAACGTGAGCGCAACTATAAACTACTACCGTTTTACCCATCTTCTAACTCCATTTCCATCAGGTGTACCCTTAATTCAAACTCTATTGCTTCAATCTGCTCTTTATTCAGCTTTAGCAACCTTGTTAACAAACTGTTTACTTCAACCATTGGTCTGGAATCCTTTTATCTGAGTAGATGAACCCATGCTTGTCGCACCAGTCACCGTATGTTGTCTTAGAACCCTTGTTAATCTTACCACGAGAGTTACTAAATACGAATCGTATGTCTAACTTAGGGTGTTGCTCCTTAACCTTCAAGTGCTTCTTTCGATCCGCAGCTACAAACCGTCCTTTGGACTCAATGATGATACCGTTAGGTAAAATGAAGTCTGGCGTATAACTCTTATTCTCGTTTAAGACCCACTTAATCTTCAAGGTCTCATACTCGAAAGTTACACCCCTTTCCTTTAAGTCAACAGAGATGTCATCTTCAAGACCTGATCTGTAGCCGTTTTTTATGGCGTGTTGTCGTCTAGTTCTGGTGGTTGCCATAACTCCCCCTCGTAACGTCTTAACCAAAGTAGCCTAGCATTCTCAATGATACGCTCCACATCACCGTCATAAGCCTTCACACAGGCTTTATACAGGCTCTCTACCGTATCACACTCGGCTAACAACTTAGTTGCCTTAACGGGGCCAATTCCCTTGAGACCTTTGATGTTGTCTGCTGCATCTCCTGTCAGTATCTGAGTGTAGAAAAACTTATTGCCTTCCCATTCGGATACTGTTGACCACTCTTTCTTGTTAAAGTTAAAGTGACGACAAGGTATCTGCAACATATCCTTATCAATGGATGCGACGATAGTGGTTGGCCCCAGTCGGGTAGCTTCTATTGCTATTAGGTCATCTGCTTCTTCTCCTTCACTTACGATAGCGTCAAACTTCTTCACCAGATAGTCACGTACATGGCGTAGATGCTTTGGCTTTTCAGTTGCTTTCCTGTTTCCCTTGTAGGGGTAACTCTTTGCTACCTCAAAACGAAAGTTGTTAGGCCCAGTTAGATACACCTCAAACTGATCTGGTGTAACGAAGTCTAACGTCTCCTCAAGAACGAAGTCGAGTAGTATCTCTACCTTCTCTTCTGCATCCTTGGGGAGATCGTCTTGAGTGGCAAAGGCTGCTCGGTATGCGAGGATGTCCCCGTCTACTAGAACCTTTCCTTTAGTCATTAGAACCCTCCAAACACCATTTGACCATCGTCCTTCTCAAAGGCTACATCTTCTACGTATGTATAACCTCCCGCCCGTGCTGCGTCTGCAAAAGTTTGTGCTAGTCCGTATAGGTCATCAATGTTACCACGCACCACTGTTGTGCTACCATCAAAACCATCGTCTTCATTGTCTGAAGTGAATGTAATAGATACCTGCATTAGAACCCACCTTCGTCACTGTCTGCTTCATATTTAAGGTGGTCGGTAACTAGAACTTTTTCCATAGTTGTAATCTTACCGTCCCACACATCGAACTTCACTGTAGCCTTAGAGCCGTTACCAATGAGGCCATCTTCTTCCCAGTCCCAATCAACGTAATCTCCGTCAACCATCTTGAGAACCTTTGGTGCGCCCATAACAACTCCCTGTTCCCCTGTTTCCTTGTCAAAGAACTTAGGGTTAAGGTGTGGACGTGTAGCCTTGTAGAAGTCTTTACCTTCCTTACTAACCTTAAACAGTTGCGCTTGTAGTCCCTTGTTTGGGATGCCATCAGCAACCATCTTATTCTTTGCAGCATCATCAACCACGCAGTTAACAATGTAGAGACCTTGCTTTGCCTCAATGTTATTTCGCTGGTCTGACCCTTCCACTAGGTTCGTTCCCATGTCACGGTCTTCTTCCCGCAACTTTGTCCACTCTAGTTCACACTCTACGTAAACTTTCTTTCCCATTTTCATCTTCCTTTTTGTCGGGGTTTGTACTATACTATATAGACCTTTTTGGCGTTTTAACAACCAAACTTTTTAATTTAGTGAATATCCGCATATGTATTACCAAATTGTACGTCTGTTCCCAGAGGTACGTTTAGCTTTACCTTCTCGTTTAGCTTGATAGCTGCATCGTGCATAACCTCTTCTACATGACCTTCTTTACCCCTCTCTACTAAGGCAATCACCTCATCGTGAAACTGCCCGACACATTTAATTCCGTTCTTACGACACAAAGCAACCCATGTATCAAAACAGAACACTCCAGTGCTTTGGTTAAGTGTACTGAAACGATCCTTATCGCTCCGTAAACTATGCCAAAAGCCTGACACTGGGTTCTTGAGCCACATGCCTTCCAGCACTTCCCTTGTCTTAGCTCCACTAGCTACCTTCTCAATGGCCCAGTTACGTGACCAGAAGGCATCTAAGAGGGTCTGACTAGCCTTCTTGCTCATGCCAGTACCTCTTGCAAGGGCTGCTGCTCCAATGCCATACGTGGCGCTGTAGTTAACAACCTTGTAGTTCTTACGTAACTCCTTTAGTGACCGCTCACCTGAGTTGTGCATGTCGATGTCACTCTGCTTAATAAGACCTGCGTGTAGTGCTAAGTCTAAGTGTGGGTCAAAGCCTTCACGGCTCATCTCGTTTACATAGTCAGGGTCAAGTGGCTTCATGTAGTGACGCTTAGTCGTATCCTCTAGTGATGTCATGTCAGCACCACACAGCACGTAACCTTCTGGTGCAATCAGGCATCCTCGGATCACATCACCATACGGCTTGTCTACGCTAGGTAGGTTTACCAGTGGCTTGAAGTGCTTGAAGCGGAATGTGTTAGTTAGTCCAGCGATACTAGCTTGTAGGTAGCCATCTGTTTGGCCTTCCAAGAAGCTCTTTAAGATACCCGCCCTGTGAGTAAGTACGGTGAGACCATCAAGAAGGTCAACAGCAGGATCATTACTAGAAAGCTCCCTAACGCTTTGACATAAGTCAGAGCCTTTACGTACTTGCTCAATTTGTCTTGTGTCTCCACTCTTCTTATCCCTTACGAATTTAAATGTACGTGGCTCCCAACCTAAAGACCGTAGCCAGTCCTTAACCTGATCGTTAGAGTTAGGGTTGCCCCGTTCCTCACCCGTCTTCACCTTAAAGCCTATCGTCGTCACAGACTGCTTGTACTCCTTGCAGAGAGCCACCCACTTCTCACCGTGTGATGATAGCTCTCCGTCTTTCTTGTGCATAACCTTTGGCTTTGTTGCCATTCGTTCTAGGATACGCTTAGGCATAGCATCTGCGAGTTGCTCAACCTTCTCCTCTTTGAGTTGGCTAATTTCGTCGTAGGCTGCTTGTGCCTTTGGTACGTCTAATTTCCACCGTAGCTCCTCTTGCTCTCTGGCGCAGTCTAGTTTGAACGACAGATAATCAATGAGACGGTTTTTGTCTTCTGGTGCGTCCTTGTATAGTTTGTTTAGCTTAAGGTCTAAATCACGCCATAGACGGTTGTTGATCTTAACATCCTCATCGCACCTGTGGGCGTACTCTTGAGGCGTAAGGGTGTTCCAGTCCTTAATTACTGGCTTAGGCACTCCATACTCCTCTCCGTAGCCCTCAAGGCCATGCTTCATACGTGTGTGGTTGATGTACCAGCTTAACGCTAGTGTATCTACCAGACGTGCTGTTACCTTGATGTCCAGCAGCTTTTCCACTGAGGGGATGTCAAAGCGGATCATGTTGTGGCCTACAAGTGTTTCGCTGTTGAGCAATACATAGCGCATCTCGTCATAGTCATGAGTGTGCTTTACTTCACCCATATCATTAGACCAAGACATGACATGAATTTTGGTCAACACATCTAATAGACCATCTGTTTCAATGTCGAATACTGTTGTCATTGTTCCTACTTCTCCTCCCAAACTGTGGTTGTTTTACTAACAGGTTCTACTCTCACCATGTAACTACCCTCTGACATTTTCCCTTCTACGGCAAATACTTTCCACCCAACCTTATAGAACTCTTTATCGTCTATGCAGAAAACTATACTGTGTAGGTGTTGGTTACCTTCATAGTCGATTTCATCCAACTGCTCGGAATGTATCGCTATAAATCCATCTTCATCATCAAACCCAATGCTTACGTAATCATCTTCGTCATAATCTTCCATCATTACACTTCCCTCAATGTAAACGTATCTAAGTTAAATCGCATTGTACCCGCTGCACCTTCTTCTGAGCATGGGCGGTTCTTCTCAACGCGAATGTATGTAGTGTTTCGTTCTTCTAAGCTATCTGCATCTTTCTCCCGTGACAGGTCAATAACGACAGAAGCACGTTGTCCAATCATCTTGCAATACTTAGGATCGCCATTGTCATTCGTGTGAGCAATAGTGACGATCCCTACGTTAAGCTCTGCTGCCAGCTTAGACAGACGGATGGATAGATCAGCAAGCATTGCTTCTTTACCTTCCTCAGATGATCCTACCACTACGTCTTGGATAGGCTCAAAGAATACGAACTTACAACCACAGGCTTGACTAAAGTATCTGATCTGGTCGCATAGCTCTTCTGCACCCTGTCCGTCACCCATGAAGAATTGGTAGTACAACTCATCTTTAGTTAGCTTCTGGATAGCTGCAATGACCTGAGCGTTGGCTCCCTTCTCCTCAATCAAGTCCCTGCGTGTCAGGTTGTCATTACATTCGTAAGACACAAGACCTAGCAGAGACCGTAGCTTGGTTTCTTCTACGTGCATTGCAGCGATTGGTACGCCCTTCGAGATCATGTTATACTCAAGGTAACGCATCACCTCAGTCTTACCAATGCCTGTCGGTGCTTTGATAACCGTGAAGTGACCCTGCATCAGCCCCAGTATCTTATCGTCTAGTGCTTGGATACCTGTTGGCACATACTCATGCTCTGGTGCATCCTGATACAGCGACAAGAAGTCCTCTGTGGTGTTCATCACGTTCTCTGGTGTGTACTTACTAGCTGACCACCACGCCCCTTTGAACTCCTTTCCTTTGCCGTTCTGTAGGAAGTCGTTAGCGTCCTTGTATGGATGGTGGTTTACACGGTAGACCTTGTTAGGAAACAGCTTGGCAACCTTATCTGCGAGAGTATTACCAGCCTCATCGGTGTCCACTGACAGGATGATCTTATCGAAGCTGTTGAGCCACTCTGAGCAATTCTCCCAGAGCTTCTTAGAGGGCGTAGCAGAGGGTAGAGACACAACAGGGTTAGTGTAGCTGCTCTTTAGTATCTGAGACACTGAGAGAGCGTCTAGTTCACCCTCTGTGATCGTAACCATTTTAGAGCTACCAGCGGTGAACAGGTTCATACCGAACAGTTCATCACCCTTGAACCCTGCCTTAGCGTAGAAGCCTTTCTCCTTGAGGTTACGTACCTTAATTCCCCCGCTGGGGTACACGTACTCTTGACGATCCCCGTAGGTCAGAACTCCGTAGTCCTCCATTGTGCGGCTCTGGATGCCTCGCATGGTTTCATACTTTCCATCGCTGGGGGTCTCGATCAGCTTTGGTGTGAATGTCATCTTGTTATCTCCTTTTGTCGGGTACTTCTCATCCGCCCAATCGAAGGTCTTTCGACTGGATGGATAACCTTGTCCACAAGCGTGGCACTTTCCGAAGCCTTCGTCGTTATAACTAAAGGCATCAGAAGAGCCACACGTTTCATAGGGACACTCTTGGTGGGCATGTTCAGCCATGTGGCTCTCCTTTTGTTTAGTCTTTAAGTTTGTTGATCTCTGATCGTTGACAGCGGATGATGTGCATACTGGCCTCTGTCATATTCTTTACGCCACCTTGAAAGCGGCTCATAGTCTTTTCCACGAACTTCTCTGCGTACTCTAAGTCTCGACTACAGATAGAACCGAACGCTTCTTGCTCACCAAACTCGTTAGTGTAAGGCTTGAGGGCAATGTCTACAATATCCTTACGGCTGTGGTAGTTTAGATTGCCTTTTACTGAGGTTGCACCAGACTTTAGTAGACGGCTTGCACTGTCAAAGTCTGGAAGTAATCCAAGGTCCATGCAGAACTGCTTAGATTGATTGTATAGTTTAGCTGCGTTTGTTGATTTTGTCATGGTCGGGTATCCTATACTACTATTTTAAGGTTTGGTTGTTCGTTCAGAAAACGTAAGAGCGTGGGTTCAGCTATGTCCATAACTTCTTTCATCGACATAAACCACTTTACGTAGTCTCTGGCAATGCTAAGACCAATGTCGTCAGTCTCGCAACCCTTTATAAGCTCTGATACTAATACACTTGCTGCCTCCTCTTTTGTTCCCTCGAAGCGTTTATTAAACAACTCCGATATTCCCTTGATGGCCCCCATAGCATCATCGACACGGTAGTCTGGTACGACGATGTTCCTTCGCTTCTTTACCTCTGCCTTCGCCTCTTTGTAGCCTTCTGGTGTTGTAGCTTTGGCTGCTAGGTCAGGGTCTTCCATGATCTCCTTTCGGTCTTTTTCCCATCTGGCAACTGTGTCACGATGCACACCAAGGCTTTCTGCATGTTCTGCTTGAGATGGAACCGTTGTAGTATTTACTACATCGGTAGAGTTTTGCTTTAAGCTGTCCTCTCGTTTACGAACACCCAAGGCAGTGGCACGTTGAGCGTAGAAGAAATTCTTAGCTTCATCATTCCAATGACCACGATCTACCTGTTCCTTGGTAACCTCTTTGACAGCTTCCTCACGAGTGCCTTGGAACTCATTGAAGATTGGATCAACACCAGCCTTAACCGCAGCTAAATATCTGTGACGACCATCAAGAATCTTACCTTCGTAGATAAGTATGGCATGTTTTCTGTCAAATCCGCAATCTTCCATACCCTTGGCTATCTTACCTACAGTGCTTTCTATGAATGGTGACCATAAACAAATCTCATGGTACTGCCACTCTGGTTTATCTGGCAACATACTTGCCAAGTATTCATTATCATCCATAACCTTCTCCTTTAGTTATTACTTGTTGTAGTTATTATTGCTTATGTAGTAACTTAAGTAGTAACTTAAGTAGTAACTTGTGTAAGAAAACTTACAAGGTACATCTTACTATATAGACCTATTTCGTCTTTTAACAACTCACGATTTGTTACAGCCGTGACATTTTCTTCAAGGCTGCAACTTCCCGCTTTGCTATGGCTTGTTGCGACACACCAAGTTTCTTTGCTAGATCAGCCTGTGACAACTCCTCAAAGTACCTCTTTTTCAGAATCTCTGTGTCCTTGTCGTCAAGCATCTTAAAAGACTTTTCCAGAAAATCCTCAGTCTCGTACTTCTGTGTACAATCCTGTACCGACAAAGAGAAGTCACCCTCAAAATTAACAGATGTCGAAGATAAAGCTCTTGCCAGTTCCTCTTTGCCTTTATCAGAGTATGTCCCGTGTTCATACTCCAAACCCTTTGACAAGCTCTCGGTAGTCCTAGACACAGGGATAGTGACAGCCTTGTTCTTGACGTTGATATAATCATACATGGCCTTATTAGCTCTTCGGTATAAACTCGCTGGGTATTCGTCGGGGGTGATCTCTAGCCGCTCATAGACAGACAGAACACCCTCTGAAACTAGGTCATCTTTCATGTGAGGTCGTCGGTACTTGCTAGAAAGTTTCTCACACATAGTTACGATTTCGTCTGTGGTCATTTGGTGTTGTTCCATTAGTAAGCCTCCGTATTAACGACTAGCACTGTCGTGTTTGGTTTCAATTCACGGAGTTTTTCTGCGCGTTTTGTAGCTGTCAAAAAAGACATCTTAGGTAGATTGAGCCTAATGAATGTACCGTGTGGAGTTTTTGTAGCAATCGCATAAGTTTTACTGGTCATTGTTAGAACGTCCTGTCAGTTTGTGTAAGATCACGATAAGGGCTTCCCAAGGCCACATTAGAACAAAAAGGGTAGCACCTAATTTACTCTCAGGTTCGATTTGTGAGCTATCCACCGCATTATCAATGGCGTCTATCATTAATACCAGAGCTAATAGATAAGCTGTGACAAACCCGTAAATAAAACCCAACATCATTTAACATCTCCAATTAAGGGGAAGATTTCTGAGATAGCCTTACCGATCTGCACAGCCAACTCCATATGCTCCTTCTGTGTACCATTACCTGACCGCAACTCTACATAGTGAATCCAAGAGCGGATCGTACCATTTACGTACAGTTTTGACACCGTGTTACCCTCTGGTAAGATGCAGCGAGCCTGTTCTTTAGCAATGCCCATCTCCATCGCTGCCTTGTACAGCAGTTTGGTCTGCTCAATGTGAAACAACTGACAGGATGTCCACCAATCATCTAAACCTTTGTTATCAACATAGAGGCTGTTCTGGCGGTTCTCTGGGTCTTGTAGACGTGCCTCTCGCACAACAAAGGTCTCTTCCATCTCGTTTGGGTCTGCATAGCGTTGCGAAAACTCTTGGAAAGAGAAAGAACGGTGGCGTAGCATCTGCCTAGCTATGTCTCGTGTTGTCTCAATTTCCACTGTAGCACTAACCATCTCAAAAGGAGACCAGTGCTTATGCTTAATCAAGTATTTCAACAGACGATCACTGGTATCCATGTCCTGTTGCCCTTTGGGGTTTGACACCTTTGCGCAGTATGCAATCATGTCCTGCACGGTATCTAGGATTGCATCAACGCCAGATGCCACCTGTGTGTAACCTATCAATTTAGCTTTCATGTATTTTCTCCTTAGTTAAAATGGTACGTTACCGTTTTCGTCGCGGGGGTCACGAAAGCAGTTCTTGTTGCTCTCAGGGTAGCTTTTAGTTGTAGCGACAGCCTGTAGGCTCTCTAAATCAGTCGCTGGCAGAACACCGAGTTCTATTAAGTGTCGTTCAAGTTGTGGGGTCATCGGTCGTTTCCTTATTTGTAAACGGCTTCTTTGGTCATAATGTTAGTCATTTTATTCTCCAGTTAGATCAAGTGTTTGTCTGTGATTCGTTTATGCCATATTTCCACTGTGGGGGTCAATAGCTAATTTAGTTGGTAGGTCATTTAATTTCCTCTCGGATTAGCCGCCAAGCCTCCCATTTGTCAATTTCCTTGATGACCAAGGTCTTGATATTGGACTGGGCGACGAACGCTTCCGCATCTGATCTCAGTAAGAATGTGGCAATAAGGGTTTTTTCGCTAAACAGCTTTTCCCAAAAATACACAGTGAATAACATGGCTTATCCCTCCTTTACTGGTGAGCCAGTCCAAGATTTTATCGTGTCTTCATCTATCTCAACAACACCTTCAGCATCGCAGGTCTCGCACCGTTCGTAAACGCAATCATAACCTCCTGATGCTGGTACGTCAGTGTAGACCATACAGTCTCCGTGGCATTGTGGGCAAACTTGCATTTTGTTATCCTTAATTTCCATTGTAGGGGTCTCCATTTCCACTGTAGGGTTGATAAGGGTGGCCGAAGCCACTCCTTTTAATATTGCGCCACCTCATGCTCTAGTTCTTTAAGGGACGAACAGAAGTTATCATCGGGGTAAAGGTCAGAGCCATCCGCTTTTGTGATCCAGTAACCACCACCACAGTATGATTTGCGAGTATCTATACCTTTTGCTTTAGCGGACGTTTTAATTTTCTGGTATTTAGTCATCATCGTTCTCCATTTTCAGTTATTAGAATCACCGTACATAATTCCCTCGGTACGGTCAATGGCTAATTTCGCTGGTGGTCTCTAATTCCCACGGTGGGGTCATTTTCCACTGGTGGGTTCTCTGGCTTTCCACTGGTGGGGTCTCTGGCTTTCCATCGGTGGGGTGTGTGTGTCTTTGGTGACAGTGGCATATTTGTGACACTCCACAGAAAACATTTTTGCAACACTTGACGTGACATATTTACAACGTGATAAATCGGCAACTGATTCGATAAAACATTTTAGGCATAGCTTGACTCCCTTGCGAATCTGTGAACGCAGCAACGCCAACGATTCGCTGGCTTGTTTGATTCGTTTTTACGACAAACGCTTGTCTATACGTCAAGCAACAATATTGCATACCTGCCATGCACTGAGCGCATACGTAAGTTTTGATTCGGCATCCCCCATTTTTACCATAACGAATCAGGGAGAGTCAATTCATAAACCTGTTTTTGTAACATTTGATCACTTTTTTGTGATAACATACAGATTCCGCTTAGAATGCGACGAATCAATTTTGTGGGTGATTACCTATAAAAACAGAGTCGGGCTTCTAAGGGGCGTTTTGAGGCTTATTAGATGCGATTGACTCTAGTGTCTGTTTTGACCTATGCGTACGCGCCCGATTCTTTGTTATTAAATGCGGTTTTTAATATTGTTTAGAATATTAGTGTTTGGCTCTTGCCATTCTAGGAATCGTTGGTAGAATTGGGACACAACAGGCGAGAGCTTTGCGCGATTCGCCTAAACCAAAGGACAAAAATAGTATGACAATATCAAAATCAGAGTTTCTTGCGTTGAATCCGTATAAACTGGCGTCATATGGCGGTTTTGACGTTTACGAACATCCCAAATACGGGGACGAGTCGCCCGTTATATTGGTTACGCCAAACGGGGCCGTTATTTTGACCTTCTTTTATGATCTAGGTGATTTTAACTTAGATTTATGCGTTGAAATTGAGGAGGAAAACCAATGACACATATCAAACTAAAAAATGGCGCAAAGCTTTTAAAATCCGTACAATTTCCACATAAGGATGATCATTTTTTGCACCTTGTTCTCGCCGATACAGGTAGGGGCATTTGGGCGACTTGGATGTATAACGAAACATGTGGCGAGTGCTATGCGGGTTCCTATTTTGACAGTGAAGATGAATCACACGCCGATTTTGTTGACCGTGTTGTATATACATACAAGCGGCACAGTCTGGAATTATTGGAGGCAGTGGCGGCAATAAATATTATAGCTAACACAAAGGACACAACAAAATGACTATCTCACAAAAACGCCGCCAACGCAGAACACACAAAGGGATTGCCCAACAAAATATGAAACACCTTCTCATTGGAACCCTTGGCGGTTTAATACTAGCGACGGCCCTATTTGCGCCAATGCTGGTAACGATTGAACCCGCAACACCTAACGGCATTAACGTTATGTTTGGCGATTGCTGTGGGTATCACGTTGCAACAACACCAAAGGAGTCAAAATAATGATCGTTTTTAACTATCCGTCAAAGAAGGCCCTGAAAGAGTCTATCGGCAAACCTTTGCGCTATATCGAAACAAGTATTTTTGGGCCAGAATACATTGCAAACGGGGTTCTAACGGGCGCAAACCGTCCCCATATCACGGGGCAAGGCCGTGAATTTTTCGCTAATGTTACAATGCAAAACGGCTTAATCAAAGGAGTTAAATAACATGCTTATTCAAACACTCGCGAAAACCCTATCAAACGCCAATGAAATCAAAGGGCATTATAATTCGCAATTCTGGCAAACCGTGCGCAAACAAGCGAACGCCAAACTTGCCAACGCTACCCGCGAAAACGGCACTCTGATATGGGATAGACTCCCCAATATTCTAAGCACGAGTCCAAAATTGGAAAAGAACCCAGAGGGCCAAGAGTTTCTCGCAAACGCTTTCTACGGTGCGCCGTCATGGGCGAGTCTTTTCAATACGTGTTCTACAGCGACGTTCGGATGCGCGACGAATTGCTTGAACGAGTCGGGTCATGGTCAATTGCATATGATAAACAAAGGCGTCCACAGCGTCCACGTTGCGCGTATGACAAGGACTCTAATTTGGTTCAAGTATCGCGACCAATTCAAAGCAAAGGCGCAACGTGAGATTCACGCCTTACAACGCAAGGCTGCTCGAATGGGCGTACCATTGGCTATTCGTCCAAATGGTACTACAGATTTACGTTTTGAAACGCTCTGGCCCGAATTGTTTTCTGGTAATAGTGACGTTCAATTTTGGGATTATACCAAAGATATGAGTCGCAACGTGGGATCAATTCCTAATTATTCCCTATGCTATAGCGTTCACGAAAACACCACCGACTCGGATATTGAAAAGGCGTTTTCAAATGGACTTAATTGCGTTGTTGTTGGCAGACTCAAGCGTAATGACGTTAAACCCACGCGCTATATGGGCAGGACGGCCTTGGACGGCGACAAGCACGACCTTAGATTCCTAGACCCGCAAGGCGTGTTTGTTATATTGTTTGCCAAGGGCGGCGCGTATGGCGACTCAACGGGTTTCGTGCGCGATGTAAAACAAGAGGAGTCGGTACTGTGATTTAAACAGCGTTACGCAAAACAGAAACGACGAGTCTGCTACCCGATAGGGCGGCGGACTTTGTCGCGTTGTGGCAATGGTTTATCTATTGTTATAGTATAACATAACATACGAATTGTTATAATGTAACACTGGCGAATCACTAATGGGTTGAGGGCGATTCCTCTATCCGCGCGTCAAGTTTTATTTTGATATGTTACACTAATTTACACACTTGTGATAATTGTTACAGTTTTACATTTGTTGTTGACGTAGGGCGAATCAAATGCTAGTCTATATGTATAGCAACAAAGGAAAACGACATGAACACGCAAGAAATCATTAAGGAAATCCGCAAGTCTGGCAAGGTCGCTGTAACGATGGGCGGCACGGAAATTGAGGTTTTGGTTGACAAATCTGACCTTATCGAAATGCTCAAGAACAACGAATTACCAGAGTCAGAATACGAGATTTACCTACGGGATGGGCTGGGTTACCGTTGTGTGTTTAGCCTCACGGATTGGTGACATTTGTGCAACACATAGTTTAACGTTGAACCATTGTCTAACTTTAGTTTAACATTGAACCACTGTCTAACTTTAGTTTAACATTGAACTACTTTCCCGTGATAACCTGAAACATATTGTAACAATTCGTGATCACTAGGGGGCTTGACTTAGGCGTGGAACCCCTATATTATACGCGAGTGATTCGGCGCGGCCCCTTAGCACCCCCTAAATCCAAAACAAGAAATTACTTTTGAGGTGTAACATAAATAACACACCCCACCAGTTACAACCAATGAATACCAATGTCAACCCAAAATAATACAAAAAAAGAATCGTGGGATATCAACGACATATAAAATAGTTGCTACTTTCTGAAAATACTTGGTTGTTAAACCGACAAAAAGGTCTATATAGTATAGTATAACCCCCTACTTAAGAAATCTCCTAAGAAATTAACAACTACAAGTTAATAACAACATGGTGATTAAATACATAAGTTATTACTTAAGTATAACATAAGTTACTCTCCACAACTTATTGTCGTTATATCTTCGAGGTATCAACTCAGGTATAACACACACTCCCCCCAGCCCAACCAAGATGAACCTTTGCTCAACAGATAACATGTAAGACGTGATCTTGCTGATGGACTTGGGGGGAACCTAATTAGAATCTGGATTACCCTCTTAGGAGATCATCCACCTTGTCGTTAACTAATAGAGGTCGTCATGCTTCAGAAGCTACCATATAGTAAGCTCGTTGAGAAAGCTGTCATTGAGATGATTCAGGGTGGAGTTCCCATCCGTCAGATCATCGTATCTATCCAGCACATGACTGATGCTCCTCGTTCTTTGTCTACCCTCTACAAGCACTATGGCCCAGCAATGGAAGCCGAGCGTACTCGCATCAATGGTGCAGTAGGTAAACGAGTGATTGACCAAGCACTCTATGGAGATATCCAAGATGGTATCACTTGGAAATCACAAGAACTGTTTCTACGATCCAAAGCTGGTTGGTCGCCAACTCAAACAACTATTGAAGTTGACCAAGAGGTTGATCCTGAACTTGATGTCGCAGCAGCAGATCAACTTATGAACTTGCTAGGATTTGATACTGATGAACCCGAAGAAGAGAATAACGGCTGATACTCTCCGACAGTTACCAGCAACTAAGGTCAAGAAGCTCTTTGAGCAACTAGGGCCAACTAAGGTAGACGAGTTACAACATGATTGGTCGTTCTGGGGTAGAGACGCACAGTTTCCTCCGACTGACAATGAGTGGAATACTTGGTTAATCAATGCTGGTCGTGGCTTCGGTAAGACCCGTTGTGGTGCTGAGTGGGTACGACAGCAAGTCAAGAATGGACATAAGCGTATAGCCTGTGTAGCTTCTACTAACAGTGACATTGAACGTGTTATGGTTAAGGGCGAGAGTGGTTTCCTCTCAGTCTGCTGGAAGCATGATAAAGATAACAAAGGTAAGCCTATGGGCTTCCCAGAATGGTCTCCCACTAAACGATCCCTTACATGGGCTAATGGTGCTAAAGTTGAGTTCTACTCAGCAGAAGAACCAGAACGCTTACGTGGCCCACAGTTCTCCGCTGCATGGTGTGACGAGCTTGCTGCATGGAACAAAGATATAGATACGTGGCAGATGCTTCAGTTCTGTCTACGTCTAGGTAAGCACCCACGAGTGTGCGTTACTACAACCCCCAAGCCAACTAAGTTGATGCGTGAGTTACTCAAGAACCCTAAGACTGTTGTTACAAGCGGTTCTACTTTTGATAATGCTGCTAACCTAGCCGAGACCTACCTTGTTGCTGTTAAGGAGCAGTACGAGGGAACACGTATTGGTAGGCAGGAGCTTTATGCTGAGGTACTAGAGGAAGCTGAAGGCGCTCTCTGGTCTACTGAGATGCTAGATAACTCTCACGTTAAGCATGAAGACGTACCTGACTTAGCTCGTATTGTCGTAGCACTTGATCCTGCGGTTACAGCTAATGCTGAGAGTGACATGACTGGTATTGTTGTGGCAGGTATTGATATCAACGGTATCGCTTACGTACTAGGTGATTACACAGACAAGTTGTCTCCACAAGGTTGGGCAGCTAAAGCAATTAAACTCTACCACCACTACCAAGCTGACCGTATCGTAGCCGAGGTCAATCAAGGTGGTGACATGGTTAAAACAACAATACATGGTGAAGATGAAACTGTCTCTTATAAAGCTGTACGAGCTTCTCGTGGTAAGTTTGCCCGTGCTGAACCTATATCAGCACTATATGAGCGTGGTCTTGTCAAGCATGTTACTAACCCCCCTGACGGTGCTTCACTGAACGAACTTGAAACACAAATGCGTACATGGGAACCATTAGGTCGAATTGGTTCACCAGATAGACTTGATGCAATGGTATGGGCAATCACAGACCTTTCTCTTAACGGCTACGCTAAACCAAAATTGACCCTCGCTTACTCTAGTGCTAAGGGCTTATCAAAGTAAAAGGCAATAGTCACAATGAAGAAGCTCTCAGAGGGTAAAGCCAAGCAAACATTAGGTGTCGCTGGCGATAACACAAAGAACGGTCAGATCAGAGCAGACGAGTTTCTGCCTGAGTTGCGTGGTAGTAAAGCTATCCGTAAGTACCGTGAAATGAGAGATAATGATGCCACTATTGGTGCTGTCATGTATTCTGTTGAACAAATCCTTCGTGATGTTGAACTTACTGTTAAGCCTGTTGATGATACCCCTGCTGCTAAAGTAGAAGCTGACTTCGTTAAGTCTGTACTAGATGACATGGATCACACACTTGATGATCACGTAGCTGAAGCCTTATCTTATTTGTCGTATGGCTTTGGTTGGTTCGAGGTAATCTACAAACGTCGAGTTGGCCCCACTGAGCGTTCTGACAAGAAGCACTCCAAGTACACAGACGGACGCTTAGGTGTCAAGAAGATTGCTGCTCGTGCGCCTTGGACTATTAACAAGTTTGATGTAAACCAGAAGACTGGTGATGTACTAGGTATTGAACAATCAGTGGGTATTATGAATGGTCGGAACTACATCCCCCTTAACAAGTCTATCTATTATAGAACAACTTCTCTTAACGGAGACCCAAGTGGTCGTTCTATCCTTCGTAACGCTTACACTTCTTATGAGTATCTTAATAACCTTCAGTCTATTGAAGCTATCGCAGTAGAGCGTGAGCTTGCAGGTATTCCTGTTGCTCGTATCCCTGCTGAGTACCTATCTGGTGATGCTTCTGTTGCACAGGCTGGTTTCGTGCATGACCTACAGCAAATCCTACGGGACGTTAAGTTCAACGAGCAAGGTTACATTGTACTTCCTTCCGATACCTACCCAGATAAAGATGGAGCGCCAAGCAGCACTCGTCTTGTTGACATCGAACTGATGGCATCTAACGGTAAGCGTAACATCGACATCAACCCAATCGTTAACCGCTACCAGCATGACATTGCTCGTAGCGTACTTTCTGAGTTTCTTCTGCTTGGTACATCAGGTGGCTCCTACGCCCTGTCCAAGTCGAAGACAGACTTGTTCCTCCGTGCGCTAGAGAGTTACATCCAAGCAATCGTAGATGTTCTCAACAAACAGTTGGTCGAGCGTCTGTGGCAGTTGAACGGTCTGAATTATGACTTGATGCCTTGCATCGAAGCTGGTGATGTCGCTCCTCACGATCTACGTGAAGTGTCCTCATTCCTACGTAACCTCAACGGTGCTGACATTGATGTATCTGCTCATCCAGAGGTTGTTAATGATCTTATGAGTATCGCAGAGCTAGACTTCAACGTAGATGACTACAAGAAGCCTGAGCCTGAGCCTGTTGTCGTAGCTCCCACAGAGCCTACTGAAACTGAGAAGCTGGAACATGAGTTGCTAAAGTCTCTTATCAAGGGAGAGTAACTATGAAGGCGATTGACCTAGCAATAGTCAAAGCCCTGCTAAACCAGTCTATCCCTGATGTTGTCGATGGCAAGGACGGAGTAGACGGTCTTACAGGCTCACAGGGGCCACAAGGAGCCTCTGGAGAGCGTGGAGACATTGGTAAGCAGGGTGTATCAGGAAAAGACGGTAAAGACGCTGTAGACGGCCTCTCAGGGACTGATGGTCTCAATGGTACAGACGGTAAGACAGGTAAAGCTGGTAAGATCGGTAAGGCTGGACTTGACGGAGTAGACGGACAGCAGGGGCCACAAGGTCAAGCTGGAACTAAAGGTGACAAGGGTGACAACGGTAAGGGCATAGCCTCTATCAAGGTCAACGAAGAAGACCTGCTAGTCATCACATACGATGATGGTGATTTTACTATCGCTGGCAAGGTTACCTTAACTAAAGAGACTAGCGGTGATGGCGGTGGTTACTACACTGGTGCTCCTGTAGGTTCCTTCGGTATCACAGGTACTAAGTCAAATGCTGCTGGTGAGCTAGTTATCATTGGTGCTTGGGGCAAAGAGTTCAACACTGGGTTTATCAGTGACGCTCCTGTTACTAACGACTGGATCAAGCTAACGACATCCTTCTCTAGTATCCCTACGTTTAACACTGAGTTACTTGGTGGCTCTGTTTATAACTACTTGTATAACAATGACACACTGACGCTATTTAGATACATTTCTGCTGGTGGCTCCGATAGATACTTTGAAACCTTTGATGGAACTACGTTGGGTGGCCTAGTAGCAACAAAGGCACAAACAATAACACTATAAGGAGACAGCATGACATTTGTAATACCAACTGCTGTTGACCTTATGACAGACGCTGTAAGCGACCACCCAAATGCAAGAGGTGGTTTCGCTGGTGTTGGTGAAGGTCAGACTACTCAGAGAGGCCTTGTTAAGACTGCGGGTAATTTGCCCTTAACCCTTAATGCAACTAACATGACTTCATCTAGTGATGGTGAGCTAAGAGGGTTTAACTTCGGTTTCCCTACTGCGATTGACACATCAACTAACACTAAGTTGATCGTATGGACGTATCAGTTCAACGCTCCTAACCGTGTACAGACTGACACAGCAGCTAACAGAGGTCTAGTCTTTCGCTTAGGCTCAGGTGCAGGTAGCCCTACTACTAGCTATCGTACTTGGAATATAGCAGGTAACGACAAGGTTGGTGCATCTGCTCGTGAAAACCCTAAGATGATTATCGTAGACCCTAACGATCTCACATACGATGAAGATA
>Ga0208814_1000184_pt1 | contig 45505 bp, 63 predicted proteins | sample MalvirAntarct_55_FD_184253 | JGI IMG/M metagenome (GOLD analysis project Ga0208814, IMG submission 184253) | Marine viral communities from the Global Malaspina Expedition - Malaspina viral metaG Antarct_55 (SPAdes) (version 2) | ecosystem: Environmental > Aquatic > Marine > Oceanic | place... | reverse complement strand
TTCTGTGACAAGTACCTCAGACCAGTGTTCGGTCAACCTGACCGTGAAGGTAACTATATCCTAGTCATAGGCAAGGCCCCTAAGATCTGCTTTGCCAGTCACCATGACACTGTGCATAAGCATGACGGCATGCAAGAAGTATTAGTCAAGGGCGATACCATATCCCTGCCGCCTATGTCTGACAGTTCCTGCTTAGGTGCAGACTGTACCACTGGCATATGGTTGCAGCTAGAGATGATCAGAGCAGGTGTCGAGGGTGTTTATGTTTGCCATGCCTCAGAAGAGATTGGTTGCCTTGGGTCCAGATATGTAGTCGATCGTTCACCCAGATGGTTGCAAAGACTAGACGCCGTAATATCATTCGATCGTAAAGGTACGGAATCTATTATTACTCATCAGATGGGTTTGCGTACTGCCTCAGATGCCTTTGCCTTATCCCTAGCAACTGTCTTAGACTTGCCTCTGCGTCCAGACGATACAGGCTCTTATACTGACAGTAACGAGTACGCCTCAGACGTAGCAGAGTGTACAAACCTGTCTGTCGGTTACTATGCTCAGCATACTAAGAACGAGCATCAGGACGTCTATTACTTGCAGCAACTCAGAGATGCACTCATTGCTGCTGACTGGTCTAAGCTAGTCATAGCCCGTGACCCTAGTATCTCAGAGTTCAAATATCAGTCTGGTGGCTATGCTAGTGATTGGGTTGCAGGTAATAGACGCATAGCCAGTAACGCTTACTTTGACGACCCATACCTATCCAATGTGTCTAACTCAGAGCGTGACGAGCGTGACGATATCACAGACCTGCTCCGAGAATACCCTGCGCAGGTCGCAGACTGGCTAGACGCTAATAACATCACCTATGATGACCTCATCCAAGAGCTAGACATAGTAGATGTAAAGATGGCAGGCCGCACTTACTGGTAATACTGACCTATCATACATGACCTAAGAGGTCCGCTCAGAGATAACAGTCTGGGCGGGCCTTTTTGGATGAGAAGGGCAGACCACCGCACAGGCCGTGGGAGGCCCCTTAGAAGGCCCTGTCGCCAATCCGGCGGTAACCATAGCCAAAACACCAGACAGGCCCACACGGGCCGCATATGCAGCCAATCGCCCAGATCGGGCTAACTATTAGGAAAACTATTATGAAAATACGCATACACGTTAACCAACACATAATCAGAGCCAATGCCAAGAGCGGCAGGAATGACCCAACCCTGACTGCCAAGACTTATAAACATAATTACAAGGTGCATGAGGTAGACCTGCAGGTCAGCTCAGAGGTAAAGTATGAGCCAGACCACCCACTGCCATGCGGGGCAAAGGTCTGGATCGAGGCAGAGGCGCAGGAAATAGCACTAACAAGTATTAGAGGAAGGGAGATTCTCCGTGTATTATAATTACCGTTTAGAGTTCTATGACCCATACTTTGAGTTTGGCAAAGAGTTGCTATGCTATAAGTTCTTCAGGAATAAGTCAGAGGCAGAGTCAGAGTTAGTCTCAGCAAAGAAAGCAGGACTATGGGTCAGACTATTACCCTGTTAAATACTAATACTATTGATCTGACTAAGGCTCTGAGTGTTACTCAGGGTCTTTTTCTTTGTCTTATTTATACTATCACTAAGACTATTACTCTTAGTCAGACTCTTACTATTACTCTTAGTCATACTCTTAATCTGACTCCCAGGAATACTAATACCCCTACAATGGAAAGCCCTCCGTGGGAATTTGGCCCCTCCGTGGGAATTTAGTGTGACAAATATGTCACCCCTACGTGGGAATTTGTACCCTCCGTGGGAATTTGCTTGCACCCTCCGTGGGAATTTGATTTAGTGCTGGTAGAGGAGAAAATAATATGAGCGAAGAACTAAAAAAAGAGTTGCGTATGCTTGGTGTACTAGATCATAAAGTCCCTACGGTGGAAACAGAGACACCACCCATATGGGTAAGAGACGATGTAACCTTTGATAATAACGGTGAGCCAAACTTCTAGGAGAGAGAGACATGATAAATAGAGATGTGTGGTTAGAGACACTAGACAAATGTAAAGAGGACTACAAAGTAGTAAGGAGAGAGGCAGATATGTGGGAGAGAGAGGCCAAACGTCTGCTAGAAGAGAACCACAAACTAAAGGCACAAGTAAAACTGTGGAAAGGTACAGGACTATGATAGAAGTAACATACATAGACCACATGGGCAGTGACCTGTCTGTAGTCAACGCAGCTAGGGTAAGCTTTGGCAAGACACACAAGGCTATGACAGAGGGTGACACCAAGCTAATAAACTACCTAGCCAAGCATAAACATATGTCACCCTTCGGGCATGCCTTTGCTTCCTTCCATGTCAAGGCGCCAATCTTTGTAGCCCGACAACTAGTCAAGCATAAGTTCCTGCGTTGGAATGAGATTAGTCGTAGGTATGTAGACGACACACCTGAGTTCTATGAGCCCGATGCGTGGCGTGGGCGTAGTGATGATAAGAAACAGGGGTCATCTGACACAGAGGCAATGTTTATGGAAAATGGACAGGTTATAAGTTCTGTTGCCATTAGTCATAAACGTAGTAGTCTGAAACTGTATCAGAACATGATACATGCAGGGATATGCCCAGAGCAAGCACGTATGATACTACCACAAAACACCATGACAGAGTGGTACTGGTCAGGATCACTAGATGCCTTCATGGACATGTGCAACCTTAGGTGTAAGCCTGACACACAGTATGAGACAAGGTTAGTAGCAGACTACATAAGAAGCGAGATGATCAAACTATTCCCAGTATCAGTAGAGGCGTTAGTTAAATGAAGATTGAATGGATAGACCAATACACGTTGTACATCACACACAACAACTACATGTACTGTGTGTTTGAACAAGATGGTAAAATCATTATGGAAAGCAGAAAGCTACCCACTAGTGACTAACATAAGTTTAACATAAGTTATTACTATTATGTTTAATACTAATAGTTAAAAGCTTATGTTTAACTAAAGGGTACTTAAGGTAGATGGAACTTTTTATTTTGTTGTCAAGGGGCAGATAAATATTTATTTTCTACTTGTATCTTTGTTGCCATATGATATGTGTTGTCGAAAGGAGAATACAATGACTGAAGTATCACACCAACCCTGCCCTTATGTAAACTGCGGCTCCTCGGATGCCTTTTCTTACAACACAGAGGGCATGGGAAAATGCCATAGTTGTGGCAAAGCATACCCGTCAAGGTATGAGCCCGAGTTTGACTGGGCAAAAGATAAGTACCCAAAGAAGGAGAGAAGAGACATGACTGCTGACGTTATCCCGACCACCAAGACCATACTCACTACAGGTAAAGGCAAGTATGTAGACATGAGGGGCATCAAAGCCTCTACTATGGAAGACTACGGTGTAATGACCTTTGATACCACACAAGAGTACAAGTACCCTAGTGGTGGCGTGAAGGTGCGTAACCTTACGGAGAAGGGCTTCTGGGCTAAAGAAGGGTTCAAGGGTGACGAGTTGTTCGGCATGAACTTCTTTACCGCTGGGTCATCTAAGATGTTGACCATCACTGAGGGAGAGCTGGACGCCCTGTCTGTGGCCCAGATGCTTAAGTCGGGTACCTACACTAACCCTGTGGTATCGTTGCCCTCTGCGACCCCCTCTAAGAAACTGTGGGAGAACTGTAGTGAGTGGATCAACAGCTTTGAGAAGATCATTATCAGTGTTGACGGTGATGAAGCTGGAAATGCTATCGCCACTAAGATATCAAAACTGTTCCCCAACAAGACCTACCGAGTTTCGCATGACAAGTACAAAGACGCTAACGAGTTTCTACAGGCTGGGGCTGTACAAGAGTTTAAGTCTGCTTGGTGGAACGCTAAGAAGTATGTTCCTGACAATGTTCTTAACACTGCTGATCAGTTCCTTAAGCTGTTTAGAGAGACTCCCGACCATCAGTTTGTGCCTACAGGTATCCAGTCCCTCGACGACAAAATCATGGGACTCATGCAAGGTCACTTTACCGTCATTAAGGCACCCACTGGTATCGGCAAGACAGAGGTAATGCGGTACTTAGAGTATAACCTGATCCAACGTGATGTACCCTTCGCCAGTTGGCACTTGGAAGAGACAAAGCTTAGGAGCCTCTTAGGGCTAGTTAGTTACAAGCTGGGTATGAACGTGACCCGAAGAGACCTGATCGACGCTGGTGGTGCCACTGAGCAAGTGGAAGAGGCCATTCGACAGATAGCTGCCAACGAGTGTATCTATCAGTTCTTCTTGGGTGACGGTCAGGGTACTGAGGAGTTGTGTGATCAGATCAGATACTTCCGTGAAGCTTGCGGTGTTCGTTATGTATTCTTTGAACCTATCCAAGATGTAGTCTCAGGTCGAAACGAAAGTTCTAAGGAAGAGTTGTTGTCGGACTTGTCTGTGCGGTTGTCTAAGTTAGCAGCAGAGCTTAACGTAGGTATCATTACTATCGCACACACTAATGACGATGGTGATCCAAAGTATTGTAAAATGATTGGACAAAGGGCTTCAGTTATTATAGACTTGAGCAGAGACAAAGAAGCAGACGACGATCAAGAAAGAAACACAACGACCTTGAAGGTTGAGAAGAACCGCCCATGTAGTGAAGAGGGCTATGCTGGTTCACTACGGTTTAACATGGACACTTTTACTTTACAGGAACTAGACTATGGATAATACAGTACCGATAGACGATGACATGGACGAGCAGGACTACTACAGCTACAACGAAGTTTATACAGTGATCGTACCAGTGCTTGACGGACCACAAGATATCATAGTAAGGTTAGGCATGGACGATAAGTATGACCCTGAAGCTTGGACACTACTGGGCGCCTATGGGGATCAAGACGGGGAGGTCTATGATCTCAACATAGAGCAATACTGCATGGCTATAGATTTAGTGCAGACAATACACAGGAGATTGATATGACTGCTAGTAAGGTATGTAACACGTGTGGCGGAACTTTCCCCCTCACAGAGTTTCACAAAGCCCCCAGTATGAGAGACGGTAGACGTAACGTCTGCAAGAGTTGCTATCACTTAGATTTAAGTGTTAAGTATGCTTTGCGTAAAGGCTTTTCAGCCTTGAAGCCAGCCGCTTGTGAGTGTTGTGGTAAGGTTTCAGACAAGCTTAACATTGATCACGACCACACCAGTAAGATGTTCCGAGGGTTTTTATGTCACCCCTGTAATGTTAAGATTGGTCGTATGGGTGATACCCTTCAAGGTGTCACAGACGCTGGTGCCCATAGGATGTATGTGGACTACATGAAAAATGCACAGTTGCGGATGGGGTTTACTTGGTCTGGCAACGGTAAGTACCAAGGGAGATGACTATGACTGTATTCGATATTGAAACTGACGGGTTCTTGGACAAGCTAACCAAGATACACGTTGTAAGCTATAAGACCCCTGACATGGCAGACCCTGTGTCTATCTTTGACTATGATGAAATGCGTAAGTTCTTCTTGAGCCAAGAGACACTCATCGGACACTTCATTGTAGGCTTCGATGTTCCTGCTATCGAAAAGGTCTTGGGCATTAAGATCACTGCAAGACTTATCGACACACTGAGTGTCAGTTGGTACCTGTCACCAGAGAGGGGCAGTCATGGTCTTGCATCTTATGGTGAAGACTTCGGTGTGCCTAAGCCTATAGTAGATGACTGGGACAACTTGTCGCAGGATGAGTATGCTCACCGTTGTCAGGAAGATGTAAAGATCAACTCTCGTCTGTGGAGCATTCAAGAGAAGAAGCTTGACCGCTTGTACATGCAGGAGTCAGAGAAAGTTAGGTTCTTGTCTTACCTGACAACCAAGATGCAGACTGCTAGAGAGCAAGCTGACAATGGCTGGCGGGTAGACTTATCTAAAGCTAACGCCCTGTTAGTTGACTGGGAAGCAGCCAAGGCAGTTAAGGTCGATCAGCTAGTGGAGGTTATGCCTCGGAAGCAACACTGGGTTATGAAGCACAAACCATCACTTGATCGTATGACCCTTAAGAACGGCCTACCTTCTGCTGCTGCTACCAAGTGGTTCGAACTACTGACTGAATCTAAGTACCCTATGACTACAGAGAGCCTACGGCACTGCCAGAAGACTGATCCAGCCAACCCTAACTCACCAGATCAGGTGAAGGACTGGCTGTTCTCTATGGGTTGGGAGCCCTGTACGTTTAACTTTATTAAGGAAAGTGACACCAAAGCTGTACACATGGTTGAAAGGAAGGTACCACAAATCCGTAAAGACGGAGAGCTGTGTAACAGTGTTAAACGTCTTATCAGTGTCAACAAAGATGTAGCATTACTGGACGGCCTTACTGTGTTGTCGCACCGTATTGGTATCATCAAGTCGTTTATCTCTTGTGAGAGAGGCGGGTTCCTTAAGGCTACCATTACTGGCTTAACTAATACGTTTAGGTTCAAGCACTCACGACCTTTGGTTAACCTACCTTCGGTGGACAAGCCTTACGGTCAAGACATACGTGGCTGTTTGATAGCAAGGGACGGCATGACTTTGTGTGGTGCTGACATGGTTAGCTTAGAGGACACTACCAAGCGTCACTACATGCAGCCCCTTGATCCTGACTACGTTAACGACATGTCTAAGGAAGGGTTTGACCCTCACCTTGACCTTGCTAAGTTTGCTGGTGCTGTCACACAGGAAGACATCGACAAGCACAACTCTGGGGAAGTTAGCCTTAAAGCTTTACGGAAGAACTACAAGGTCGTTAACTATAGTGCCACGTATGGTGTAGGAGCCCCTAAGCTGGCACGTGAGACGGGTCTTACACAAACGGCAGCAGCTAACCTACTAGAAGCTTTCTGGGCCCGTAACTGGGCAGTACAGAGGGTGGCTAACAATGCTAAGGTTAGGGAGCTTATGGGTAAGTCGTGGATACAAAACCCTGTGTCAAAGTTCTGGCATGTGTTGCGTAGTGACAAGGACAGGTTCAGCACACTAAACCAAAGCACAGGCGTCTATTGCTTTGACACTTGGGTTAGCCACGTCAGAAAGGCTGGTGTTAAGATACTTGGGCAGTTCCATGACGAGATCATTGCAGAAGTACCGAAAGGAGATGAAGCAGAACTATCTAACATGCTAAAAGATGCTATGAGCTGTGCCAATGACAGTGTTAAGCTGAACCTTCCGTTAGGTATAGATCACTCTTTTGGTAAAAGTTATGCAGAAATACACTAAAGGGGGTTGAAAGACCCTTACTACCCACTATATACTATAAACACTCAACAAAGGAATATAAAATGAGTAAAGCAAGAGTTATCGTAATGAACGGCTTCGTAGAGTATGCACGGGTCTTCAAAGAGAACATGGATAGCAACCCTGACTTCCACCCTACAGGGCAATTTAACATGAACTTCTATCCGTCCACAGATGCAGACTTAGAAATGTTCTGGGAAGCTGGCGTAGCAAAAGAGTTCCGAGGACACAAGCGTCTTAAAGACCCACGTAACGGTGATGGATATGGTATCGGCCAGTACATTCGTCTCAAGCGTGACAACGTAAACCCCGTAGCAGAGGCACTGGGTGGCGCCCCACAGGTTGTTAACTGGTCAGGTGATGAGTTGACTAAGGGTGCAGCTTGGACGTTCGCTGACGGTGAGCTGGGTAACGGTACTGAAGTACGGGTCAAGGTCACTGTCTATGGTGAAGGCGATCGTACAGGAAGCCGTGTCGATAAGATCGGCGTGACTAAGTTGGTACAGTACCAGTCCACCGTATCAGAGGATGGCTTCTAAGTGAAGCTTATTACCCTTAGCCAAGAAGCATGGGGGCCTGACGATAATCGTGAGGCTTCCTACTCATCATCTAATGTAAACACTATTGAAGACTTCCTAGACCACTGTCAGAACGTGGCTAGGGTTGCTGGGTTTGGAGACTTAGCTATAGGCTCAAAGTATATGGGCGGAGAAGAAGTATGGTCCCAGTTTTAAAGACTATCGTGGATGGCGACATAGTGGCATACCGTGCTGCCGCCCACAAAGTAGAAGACAAGGACGGTAAGCGTGAGTGTACTGCGGTAGAAGCTCTAGAGTATGCTAAAGCGTTTATGAAAGAGATACTGGCAGAGTGTTCCTTCTACAATGAGGGGGGTGATCACTCAGTTTACTTAACTGGCAAGGGCAACTTTCGTTTCGATATTGCAAAGACTGCGGTCTACAAAGGAAACAGAAGTGATAAGCCTAAGCCTAGTATGTTGCCAGTTGTTCGCAGGTATCTCTCTGAAGAGTGGGATGCCATTACCTCAGAAGGAGAAGAAGCAGACGATCTAATAGCTATGGATGCAGCTAACACTGGCTATCGTGCAGTTGTGGCTACCATTGACAAGGACATGCTGCAAATCAAAGGCCTTCACTACAACCTGACTAAGAAGACCTTTACCTATATGGACAGGTTTGACGGACTACACTGGTTCTACAAACAAATCCTGATGGGGGATGCAGCAGATAACATCAAGGGTCTATACAGAGTGGGTCCAGTTAAGGCAGAAGACATGCTAGTTCATTGCACTAACGAGAAGGAGTTGTATCACGCTGTGGTACATCGGTATGACGGAGACGAAGAAAGGGTACTGGAAAATGCCCGACTACTGTGGTTAAGACGAACGGAGGGAGAGTTATGGGTTCCGCCGCATCATCGAAAGCCAAAGGCCGCTTAGGTCAACAAGAGATAAGAGATAAGATACTGAAGACGTTCCCAACACTAGAACCTGACGATGTTAGGTCAACGGCTATGGGCCAACAAGGGGAAGACATTCAGTTAAGTCCAAGGGCAAGAGAGCTTATCCCTATCTCTGCTGAAGTAAAGCGCAGGAAGAACTTGAAGACTATCTATGACTTTGTTGACCAAGCCAAGCAAGGCGGTGAGTATGAGCCAGTAGTTTTCTTTAGAGCAGACAGACAAGAGTGGCTAGTAATAACCAAGCTAGATCACTATATGGAGTTAATAAAAGGATGGAAGACATGAGTAGCTTATTTGAATTTACTAATATGTTGGCAGAAATGAAGAAATCTAGTGTTGAACGGGCGTATCAACTCTATGTAATCGACTATCACCTTAACCAGCACGTAGACCCTGAAACCTAATGACCAACTACCATGATGATCACACGTTACGTGGTGTTGTGGAAGACTTTGGGCTACTTCAACTAATGTTAGACGCTGGTTTGACACATGATGAAGTGGCCCTTCACTTGCACCACACAGGCTTAATAGACTTAGACGAATACCTAGATGATAAGGAGTACTGAAATGATTACGCAAGATGACATAGACGCTTTCATGGAGATGAACGATGATATCTCTATCGCCCAGTTTCCTATGTTTGCTGATGCAACAACACAAGAAATGGTTACACAGTTCGTTGACCACATGGGTCAGCCTATGGACAAAGAGTATAAGCTGGGCTCAGACTTAGAGGACTTTAGGTTTACCCTGATCCGAGAGGAGTTCTACGAGGCCACAGACGAGACGCAGGCACACGCTAGATTAAAAGAGTTAGCCGACCTAGTATACGTAATATATGGATATGCTGTTACCTTTGGCTGGGACTTAGACGAGGCCTTTAAGAGAGTCCATGAGTCCAACATGTCAAAGCTGGGTGAAGATGGTAAACCCATTAAAGACCAACACGGTAAGGTTATGAAGGGTCCAAACTATCAACCCCCTAACCTAAAAGACTTAGTATGAGCTGGATCACTAGGTACTGGAAATACTTACAGACTTGGCGGCTACACAGAGAGACCATCAAGCAACTAAACACTTTGCCTAACTCTATCCTAAAAGACATAGGCATTAACCGTGGTGACATTAATCGTATGATCTGGTTAGACGAAGATATTATTCAACGAGGAAAGAACACAGATGAAAAGTAACTACCTACCAACAGACTACCAAACCTTTATTGCGACCAGTCGTTATGCTCGGTGGCTTGAGGGTCTGGGACGTCGAGAGACTTGGGGCGAGACAGTAAGTCGGTACATGACTAATATTGCTGGCAAGCACTTAAGCAATGACCCCGATACCATGCGTGATATCGAGGCCGCTATTCTTACGTTATCTGTTATGCCTAGTATGAGGTCACTTATGACTGCGGGTATTGCTGCTGAACGTGACAACACTTGTATGTATAATTGTAGCTACTTACCCGTAGATGATCCTAAGTCTTTCGATGAGGCTATGTTCATCTTGCTTTGCGGTACGGGGGTTGGTTTCAGTGTTGAGCGTCAGTTCATCAGTAAACTCCCTGAGGTTCCTACGCTTTTCGAAAGCGAAACGACTGTCGTCATCAAGGATAGCAAGGAAGGCTGGGCTAAGGGTCTCAGGCAAGTGTTGGCACTCCTGTGGGCTGGTGAAATTCCTAAGTGGGATGTGTCAAAAGTTCGCCCTGCTGGTGCTAAACTTAAGACGTTTGGTGGTCGTGCTAGTGGTCCTGCTCCTTTGGTTGACTTGTTTAACTTTGCAGTAACTACATTCAAAGCCTCACAGGGACGTAGCCTGTCAAGTCTTGAGTGTCATGACCTTATGTGTAAGATCGGTGAAGTTGTCGTTGTAGGGGGCGTTAGACGGTCTGCTATGATATCTCTAAGCAACCTGTCGGATGACCGTATGCGTCATGCTAAGTCAGGAGCTTGGTGGGAAAATGCAACTCACCGTGCCTTGGCTAATAACTCTGTAGCTTATACGGAGAAACCTGATAGTATGTCCTTCATGCGTGAGTGGACTGCACTTATGGAAAGTGGGAGTGGCGAACGTGGTATCTTCAACAGACAAGCATCAGTTAAACAAGCTGCAAAGAATGGCCGTAGAGAGTCTTGCTACGACTTCGGAACAAACCCCTGTTCGGAAATCATTTTACGCCCGAATCAGTTCTGTAATCTCACGGAGGTGGTCATCCGTGCAAACGACACTGTGGCAGACCTTGCAGACAAAGTCCGCCTTGCGACTATACTTGGAACCATACAGTCAACCTACACACACTTCCCATATCTGCGAAAGATGTGGAACACGAATACCGCAGCAGAACGACTGCTCGGTGTGTCACTCACAGGGATAATGGACAACAAACTAATGACATTGGCTAATGATGGCCTGTCAGAAACTTTGGAGCATTTAAGGGATGTGGCTATTTCTACTAACGCTGAGTGGGCTGACCGTCTTGGTATCCCTCATAGCACTGCTATTACTTGCGTTAAGCCCAGTGGAACAGTTTCCCAACTGGTTGACTCAGCTTCTGGTATTCATGCTCGTCACAGTCCCTATTATATCCGTACTGTGCGTGGAGATAATAAAGACCCACTGACACAGTTTATGATAGACCAAGGTGTCCCTAATGAGCCTGACGTTATGAAGCCTGATGCTACTACGGTGTTTAGCTTTCCTATGCAGTCTCCTATGGGAGCCGTTCATACTGCTGACATGACTGCGATTGAACAGCTAGAGATGTGGCTGGTGTATCAACGTCATTGGTGTGAGCATAAGCCGAGTGTTACTATTAACGTCAAGGGTGAGGAGTGGTTAGAAGTAGGGGCCTTTGTATACAAGCACTTCGATGAAATGTCAGGTGTCTCGTTCTTGCCCTTCAATGAGCATACGTACCAACAGGCGCCCTATCAAGAGTGTGACAAAGATCACTACCTTGAGGTCACTGACATTTCACCTAAGAGTCTCGACTGGACTAAGTTATCTAACTACGAGGTAGAAGACAACACCAGTGGTATGCAAACTATGGCTTGTACTGGTGACGTTTGTGAGATGGTGGATATTACATAATGACAGAGGTAAAGAAGCGGTTTGAACAAAGTCTGTACGATAGGTTTGACAACCCTGCTAAGGTCAAGCTTATTGAAATCTTGGAGAAGCAAGGACACACAGTGTCTAACGTCAAAGAAAACTACTTTGCAGATGTAGAGACTACAAAGAAGGGTATCGTCTATTACTCGGAGGGTGAGGTTAAGAGGGCATGGAAGGAGGAGTGGCCCGATGATTGGGCAGAGATACGGATACCTCATCGCAAAGAGAGGCTACTAAAGAAGTATGACAGTAACGTAAACTTCTATGTCTTTAACGTCCACTTAACACAGTGCTGGATGATCAGGGGGCAGCAGATGACAGAGGAGACTGTTCGAGGCGCAAAGGGTAGATACATTCAAAAGGGTGAGTTATTCTACCATATCCCATACAAGGAAGCGGAGTTGATCAGACTGTGACACAGCAGCAACCCAAGACAAGACGTAAGACAACTTATAAAGGTGCAGATCAGAAGGCAACTTCTGGCCTCACCCCTAAGACCACTAAGCAAAAGGAGTTCATAGAGGCCCTTAACGATTCTACACAAGTCTTTGTGTTGGGGCCAGCAGGTACAGGCAAGACTTACATCACCGCCACAGTAGCTGCTGATCAGTACACTACTAAGAGTATTGATAAGATTGTTATTACTAGACCTCACGTGGCAGTGGGTAAAGACTTAGGGTATTTGCCGGGCTCTTTAGAAGAGAAGACTTACCCTTGGGCCTTGCCAGTCTTAGACGTACTAATCAAACACTTGGGTAAGGGTACAGTGGAAACAGGTATTAAATCTGGTAATATCGAAATGGCACCACTGGCCTTAATGAGAGGACGAAGCTTTGAGAACGCCTTTATCATAGTTGACGAGACTCAGAACATAACTACCCACGAACTTAAGATGTTACTAACTAGAGTAGGGGAGAACTCTACTATCGTCCTTAACGGTGACGTCCAACAGTCGGACTTAAGGGAAGCAGATGGGTTGTCTAAGGTGATACACCTAGCTAAGAAGCATTTGTTGCCCGTATCAGTTATTGAGTTTGGGGTTGACGACATAGTGAGAAGTGATATATGTGCCCAATGGGTACGTGTTTTTATGAAGGAGAACTTATGATATACGTGTATGTAGTAATACTCAGCATGTGGGAGGACGGGGTACCTGTCTATTCGGTGAGAGCCCCTAATGCGGTGTATAAGACGGAAGAGAAGTGCCAAGCAGTGAGAGAGTTAAATATGCTATATCTGCTTGAGACTTCACCAAGCCCTACAGCAGAGTTTCGTAGTCTTTGCGTAGGGATGCAGTTTCAGAACCAGAAGCCTAAAGGAGACTTGTGATGGCTAAGTGGAAAGAGATGGTCAGTGACTTTGACAGTGACATGGTTAATCACCCGCCCCACTATGGGACAGGCTACATTGAGTGTATCGACTACATCGAAGACTTCTTAACCGAAGAAGAGTACATCGGATACCTACGTGGGAATATCGCCAAATACTTACACCGATGGCGGTACAAGAACGGCATAGAAGACCTGAAGAAAGCTCAGTGGTACGGCAACAGGCTGATGAAGGTGGTGGAAGATGCCTGATGCAGTATCCGTCATACTGGTAGTCCAAACACTACTGATCTTGTGGTTAGCAGGGAAGGTAGATAGGCTAGAGAAAGACCTAGAATTTAAGATGAAGGTTCCTATGTATGCCCTCTTTAGGCACTTAGACGAAGAACACGGCAAATAAAAAAAGCCCCCGTATCCTTAATTGGACGCAGGGGCTTTACTTTGTGTATTACTTTTTATTATTAGTCTTGGGTATCAAATCTGCTTGCTGTTTAATTAGTTGTTGCTGCTTCTCTAGCTCAAGGTATTGCTTGTCTAGCTCTGACATCTGCGGGAACTCTAATACTCTACCGCTTTCCAAAGAACTTACTCACAGACCTCATACCTATACTGGCACTAACGATACCACCTAAGGCAATCTGATACCACTGAGGCATAACTTCAAGTGCAGCAAAACCTCGGGCTACTATGTCGTTGCCCCAATCCCCACAGAACGCAAGTATGAGTGGGATACTGAACAGTAGGGTGATCCATTCGTCCTTCCAACTGTTCTCAGTAGCTTTCATAGCCTCTATGTCCCAGTCAATCTCACCAGTAAGCTGCTTCTTCTTGATCTCAGCTTCGGTCAGTTTGATCTGTGTCTTACCATCTATGACGCTCGTCGCAAGTCCTGTAAGGCTGCTTATGAGGGCTCCTATCATTTCTCATGTCCTAACCATACAGCAAAGGCTCCGGTCATAGCACCTGTCACAGTGGCAGTCAGAGCAGTGGCCTGTGAGGTCATAGCATCAGGTGGTAGGTGCATAAACCAGAACAGTACTTCGATGTACATGTATGTCATAACCATCATCATAATACGAGGCATGATCTTCCAGTGCAGAAATCTTTCCATAGTAACGCTCATTTATCTTCCTTTCAATCCATCTATAATCTCTTGTGCAGAAGGCCTACGTTTCTTAAAGTCGTATACACACTCAAAACGTTGGGGACATTGTCGGTAAGCTGCCCCGTACTCATACTTAGGTATTAAAGGCGTAGGGTAGAACGTAGCAGATGATCCGTTAGGACCACGATACCAGCACTGTTGTATACCCATTATAGCAATGCGTTTCCACAACTTGCAGATAACCATGCGTGGCTCTTTAGCCTGTGTACCCACAGTGGAAAGCATCAGCAGTATGACGAACATCTTTACCACGAACCTGTACCCTTACCTATTAAATATGTACCTAGAAAAACAAAGCCTATAATGCCCAGAGACAACAAGAAGAGGGCTATGTTATTGACGATTTCTTTCTTAGCTTCCATTGCCCTATAGACAGTCTCTTCACGCTCTTTGCGTATCTGACGTCTAAGAGTGATCATCTCTTCCCAAGTAGAGGGTCCGAACCTCATGTTCAGTAAGAACATCAGCTCCTTCTCCTGAGCTGCTAACTTCTTCTTATGGACAATTATGTCAAAGGCTTCCTTCTCTATACTATCACCAGCAGTTAGCTTCTGTATAGTCGAAGGGGTCTTTCTTTGTTGTCCTGCTCTATGGAGATCAGAGGCGGCACCGAACCACTCCCCTAGCTGCCCCATAACGTCTTCTATCTCTCTACCATGTTGCACTAGCTTCTTAGTCATAGTGAAGGCTGCAGTACAGGCTGATATGGCCGTTATGGGATCTAGCATTAGTCTCTCTCCATTACCTCTAGCATCCTTTCAAGGGACTCTTTTATGCCCTTTATGTTCTCTTCTATTTTTCCTAGCTGCACAGCTTGGGTAACTGAAGATGTTTCAACAGCCTTAACATCAGCACTTATTCTAACTATAGAGGCGTAGTTGGCATCTACGTCTGCCCTCATCTGTGAAATAGCCCAAACTATCATTGCGGCTTGCACTACCAAGGCAAACATAAGACTTGCCGATATATTTTTATTCATTACCCAAAGTTCATCCCCGCTAGTCAAGGGGGTAGGCTTTCCAATCTAGCTGGAAGTGTGGCCCATCAGGGAACTTCTTCCAATCACCACCCCAAACAATTTTAATATCTAACTCCTCTGCTGCCTTCTTCATAGCATCCCCGATAGGGTAGAACTCTTCCCACTCCCATGACACAGGGTAGGGTACAACGTCTACTGCATGTCCCGTAAGGTGACGAGAGTTGAGTGTAGTTGACTTACCTGTGGCCTTAAGCTCCTTCTGTCGATCAAGACTACGAAGCCCTTCAGTTACGCTAAAGTCCTTTTCGCTGATCTCTAGTGCCCTTTCGACAACAGCTATCATGTCTATATGCACCCCAGACAGGTTCTGCCTGCTTCGGTGTCCTAGTGTGTATCCCATTTATCGCTCCTATTAAAAAGAAAAGTTTGCTGTGGTGGTTATCTCAACTAACGCAGTGCCGTTTGATATGCCCCCATCTTCGGGAACATGAGTTGTAGTCTTTATGATAAGGTTAGGTTTACGGTCTAATAAAAACTCATCGTGCAACTCTCTGGTCACGGTAGAAACACTATAGGCCTCTTTGATCTCTTCGGTAAAACCTGACAGCCTTTGAGTAGCCGCATCTTGGGCTACACCTTCGGTGCTGTAAGTGCGTCCGTTATACCTGTACTCTAGTAGTTTACTCATGAGACTGACCCTAATCTTGTGCCTGTGGTTTTGTATGTAATGTTACTATTTCCAGTTATAGCGGAGCCTGCTGCCCCTCTTCCATACCCGCCGCCAGCACCTCCTTGGACTCCGTAAGTACCACCAGCGCCGCCATTGCCGCCACCCGCACCTGCTGAAGTAAGAGTTCCAGCAGCACCATTAGCTGAAGCACCATCGCCCCAACCGCTTCCTGCACCGCCAGCACCGCCAGAACCGCCGATGCCTTGACCACCGCCCCCGCCGCCGCCATTGATGGGGAAAAATCCTGAGGGAGGGCCATTGGGACCACCAAAACCACCACTACCGCCGCCGCCACCGCCACCGATTGTTCCCAGATTGTCTAGGGTTACTGCACTTAAAACTCTTAAAGCTATTCCTCCACTTGTGCCACCAGTACCTGCGATGCTGCCATATTGATCAAAGCCTGTCATCCTACCTCTGTTGCCGCCGTTTCCCCCACCACCAACAATAAAACCTTCGTTAATTAGCTCTACACCGCTAGGATAAGTCCCATTTATTGTTAAAGCTGGGGACCCTGCTGAGCTAGCAAAGACATAAACCCCAGCTTCAATTAAAACAACTAGCCTTTTAGTCTGGTTCCAACCTTGGGATATTGCCAATGACCTCAAATTTATATTTGACACGTTAGAGGAGATAACTACGTCAGCTATAACTCCGCCACTGAAAGCACCAAACCCGTTTATGTTATAGCCAAACCCAGTCATTATGCGTCATTCTTTGCGTTTGTTGTGAAGAACAGTTTTATACCCATCAGTCTAGCATCTGCTGTTTGAGTATCGTTAGTGGCATCTCTCATAACTTGCAAGAAAGTGTAGCAGTCTTCGGCAGCACTAGCTATGGTTACAGCTCCGCTTTCCACTGATACATCTAAGTCGTTAGCAACTCCACTGTGAGCCTTAGCTGTAGCTAAAACATTGGTGCCAAAAGCAGTGTTTGCGCTTACATCGTCTGCAATACTTACACCAGATAAACCCCAACCAACTGTACCTGTGTTGGTCCCGTTCACAGTAAAGAACGCTTGAAAGGTTACGGTTCCCTCATTCCAACTCTTAGGGAAAACAATACTAAACTGTGCAAACTCAGCAGTGCTAGGGTCGAAGTCAAGCACCTTAAGTTCTGGCCCATTGGCAAGCTCTACTTGCTCTGGTCCAGCACAACCGTTAGTTGAATTTGGGTACATAGCAGAAGCGGGTACATAGATAGTTTCTTTGCCTTGAACCTTGAGGGTATTGATTTCATCACCAGTTGCAGTCAGTGCCGTTGAACCTAGAGTTATCGCCGCCGTGGTAATAGACTGGGTATTGAGAGACAACACATTGTCAGCAGTCTGATCTAAAGTGGCTATATCTATCCAAGCATCGTTGTCTTCATTACGCAACTTAAGTTTGTTAGCGGTAGTGTCAACCCACCACTGGTTAGCGTACCTAGTGGTAGGCTGCGTATCACCAGAAGAGTTAGATGCAATAGCTTGTAATGCAGCGTTAATGTCAGCCCTAGTTTGGGGGAAGAACTGGTTATCTATGATAAAGTCGTGTTGGCTCATATTTTACGCTCCTATTCTGGTTTCGTTGGCCAAGTGATTGTATTGGGAAACCCTTCTTGACTAGGTACGTCCCTAAGAGAAGACCTGTAGGAGACCCACTCAGAGGACAGGGTAAGGTCGCTAGAAGCCATCCAATCAGTTTCAGCTAGTAGTGCGTCACGTTCCTCACGAACACCTACAGCAGCCCTGTCATTAGCGCCAGCGTCCCATGCCTGTTCTTCAGCGTCACGGGCAGTTTCTTCGGCTTGTGTGAACTGCACTTGTTCACCATCTATGTTGTGGTATCGTGGCATGACACTCTCCTATGAGTTCTTAATTCCGTACATAGTTATTGTTCCTGATGCGATATTTCCATTACTAAAATTAAATCTACAGGCATTTACGTCCGCTGCTGACATTCTTTCCCCACCTATCTGAGCTATCTCTCGCACTCCATTACGATTCCAATAGTTCGTTTGGGCTATTGTTCTGGTCGGCTGAGCTAGATGGGGGCCATATATATACAGATGCCCACTGACCCCGCCTGCTTCGGCTGAAGCAGTTCCCTGCAGAAAACTAAGTTTTATAGCTGAAAAATCTGTGTCAGCGCCACCGATTGCAATGGTAGACCTGCCAGAATAATTGAAATTATAATCAGCAGAACCTGTATCGTAATTAGAGCCGCCATCAGTACTCGTTACTAATTGGAAATTCTGAACATCGTTAGCACTAGTTACGTGTAGAAATGTAAAGAAATAGCTGTCATACTTGCTATCATCAAACCCTGTAAAAGAAAGAGTAGCTGAATTGCTAGCATCTAATGAAGCAATAAACTCTGTAGCACCGCCACCAGCACCAGCACCCCACGAAATGTCTGTACCATCAGAAGTAAGTACAGTATCGGCTGCACCCTTAGCTAACCTTGCAGTTGCACCAGAAGCATTACCATAAAGTATAGAACCTCTAGTTAAGTCATCAAGCAAGTTAAGTTCTGATGCGGAGACGGTCATGCTTTCGTCTAGTGTAAGTACATTTATCCAACCAGAATTAGCTTCATTCCTGATCTTAAGGATGTTAGTGTCAGTCTCATACCAGAACTGATTAGCTTGGGTTCCTGTAGGTTCTGCATCACCAGAAGAGTTAGATATTAGGGCTAGTAGTGCAGAGTTAATATCGGCCCTAGTATTAGGGAAACCCTTAGTTCCTACTATCGGCCCATCGGCTGTTGTAAAGTCAAATTGAGCCATTAGGTGAACTCCTTCCCGTAGCCATTAGCTACATAGTCTATTGTTACGCTGTTAGTACTAGCAGAGCCACCAGTAAAGGTGTTTATAGTAAACCCTGACCTAGTTTTGTTTGTTATAGTATATCTGTCTGTCTCAGCTAAATTAGATATGGACAACCCAATAGCAGGGGCTGCATTGAAAGGGTGAGCCACCCCAAGTACACTGTACACTATGTTAGTTGTACCTGTAAAAGTTATGTCCTTACCAGACACTAAGTACTCTGGCATGTCTATCGTAGCAGACAATGATGTCACCAAAGGAGATGCGTCAGTATTACTAGAGTCTAACTTTAGTCTGAACTCAAAGGCTCTCGCTAGTATTTCGTTGCCAGACTGAGCATTTACCGCCACCCAATCAGACCAAGTAGGTGTACCAGCAGGATCATCATCTGTATGTCTTGTCTGGAACTCAGTACTAACGTCATTAATAGAAGGACCAGCATCATCAAACAAAGATGTTGTCTGAGCATCAAACAGGCCACTCTCAGCGTCAAAGAGTTGTGTCTTATCAAACCTTGACTTTTCCTCTACATAAGAAACTATGTTCTGGAACTTAGAGCCTAAGTCAACATAGTTTTCAAAATAGTAGAAGCCTGTGCTTATAAAGCTATCAAAGTCATCAAATACGCCTACAGGGGTTGTGTCAGCGCCCCTTGCATCAAACGTAGCCTCTGGTGCAGTATCAAACGTAGGTAGTTTAGCAAGACTGATACCCGTTGAATCCTTCTCTACATTAACCCTGACCCCATTGAAGTCTGGACTATCAGTAACCAAGGTAAATACCTCAGTGTTCCTCACAGCTTCTATGTTTTCAATAAGTTTAGCTGCGTTTACTGACTCATTAGACCCGCTGCTGGCATCGTCTACAGCTTTAATGAAGTAAGTTCCCGGCTTATACTCTGTAAAAACAGCGGAACTATCACTTGCGGGTACGGACTCTCGGACGGTTGTAGCAGAAGCGTAGGAAGCACCTGACAATACCTTAGAGTACTTAATTACATAGTGGGCTAAGTCTAGGTCAGGCACAGGTGTCCAACTAAGTTCAAAGCCCCCAGTTATCATATTACCAGTAAGGTTAGTTACATCTGCTGGTGGCGCACTTAGGGTTATGACATTGTAGTTAGATACAGTAGTAAAGTCTCCATGAACACCAAGAGTGTTAATAGCTTGTACTCTTATATCATGTAGTCCCTCTTCTACAGGCGCAACCTCAACCCTTTCTGTACCCACAAATGCACCAAGGGTAGCTAGGCTTGTGAAGTTAGTCTCGCTTGGCTTTTTGTATTGTACCTCTATCTTATCTGCTATGGAACTTGTATTGACAACATCAATGTATAAGACACCCAGAGTTTTACCCCTGACCCTTCTTACTTCAGTACTTAGGTTAGCAGCAGTAAAGGCTAAAGTAGGCACCTCAAAGGCTGACAACAAAGTAGTGTTATCTCTTTCGTAGACTATACCATCGTCAACCTCATCAAAGACACTGGCAGATATTTCCTTAAGAACCATATCTACTTGTAAGTCGTATTCATCTACAGAGCCGAAGCTCCAAGACATGACTTCAAACTCTTTAGCCGTCCAACCAAGTCTGGTGTTAGTCAGAGTTATGGTGTCTCCCGTTTGTACTTGAAGAGCCCTAAGACCGAAAGAAGCCTCGACAGTAAGCTGTTGTCTGTTTCTCTCTAACACTATCCTAGCTATTCTTCTAGCCTCTATAGAGTTGTCAGTAAAAGAGAGGTCGAAGTCTATGGAAGTCTCTTGACCACCATCAGCCCCGACAAAAGCGTTTACTTTGCCAGTGCCTGTAGCTGCGCCACCAGATAAATCCGCTGTGAAGAATAAGCCGACTGTGTTAGAGGTAGCCCCAACAAGGGTAAAGTCTGTAGTTGCACCACCAGCGCCATCGTCTAATGATGTAATAGTGTATGAATCGCCAGTAACAAGGGCAGTAGCAAGGGTTGAGTTGGTTACTGGTGGAAAGTCTGTTACTTGGTAGTTGCTCTCTTCTCCCCTAAACGTACCTCTAACAGTGTTAAAGTTGTCTCTGCGAGAGTTCCTAGTGGCTAGGTTTATACCAGACCTAAGGTCGTTCTCATCAAAGTTAACTGAAGCAGCAACAAACTTAGCGGCCTTAACCTTCCACGAACCTTGGTTATACCATAAGGTAGCCCCCATAGAAGTTATGGCATCTTGTAGGAAGTCTACAGGTGTAGAAGCAGTAGTGAAGGCTCCGTTCATTGTATAACGTGCGGTACCCGCATCTGTGCTAGTGTCATCACACACGGTAGCTGCAGTGGAAAATAACGTGTCATCTATGTTAGCGGATAGCTCACCTAAGCCGTACCCAGTAGATGTTAGATAGTCCCTTATGCAGAGTGCAGGGTTGTCAGACCAAGCAGGGGCGGCGGATGAATCTCTAGGGTCATACACCTTCTTACCCTTGATCACAGCAGTGATCTCAGGGACGCCATTGGGGAAAGCATCTGCATCGTATGTAAACTTACAGTATAGATAAGCAATGCCACGAAGCCTGTGATTACTTGTCCAACCAGATACGTTAGAAACAAGAGTACTGTCGGCAACTTGGTCGGCTGCACCTAAGTGTTTCTTGATATTGATCTTACCGCTATAACGACTAGGTGATGTGACATTTCCATTAGCTGCAACGGTTGCTAGATCATCGTTAATATATATCTGGTCAAAGGACTCTATCTCATGCCCAGTGAAAGCTAATACCCTGTGCAGTTGCTTGTTGTCTGAACCCGTAGTACCGTCAAACACTCGTACTGCGCCTGTCCTCATCTTGCCGTATACTATTTGATGATCTAGCGCAGAGCCTGTCTGAGTTATATTATAACCCCTGTTCTGCTTGTTGCCACCGCCAAAGGAAGGCATCTGTGGCTTTGGCATCAATGATCTTAGTACAACAGAGGTTACAACTGCTATGGCTACGTAGGTAGCTACAGTACCAGCTACAATAGCGGCGGTCCCTGCTACAGTAGCACCAGCGGCATAAGCACCAGCAGCAACAGCCATTAGCAGTTACCCCCAAGGTATTTAGTATAGACCCTCTCTGTAAGGTTAAAACCCAGCCTCTCAAGGATAGGATCAAAAGGGTTCTTTACTTTGGTGTTAACTATCATCACTGATGCCCCGTCTTTCCTTAAGTATTTCTCTGCAAACTTCATCAACCTTATCGCTGTCATACCCTTACGGTAATCTGGGTTGAGGTAGATGATATCATTAGAAGCGAACAAGTGGTCTTTGTAGTGGATATTCTTTGTTAAGATTACGACAAAATACCCTATCAGTTTGTCAGAGCATCTAGCGGTAAAGATAGTCAGCATGCCTAACTCTTCTAGCTTCTCATAAGCATCCCAATCAGGGTTTAGTTTGATGTGGTCTTTGTTGATTGCCACTTCTTCCCAGTGACTCTCTATCAGGGGAATACACTCTTCCCTGACTTGGCAAAGGAACTCTTGCTGAAACTTTACGTCAGCCAACAGTCTTTCCCCAGACTATTTCTTTATCTTGCAGGTCTTCAATAAAGTCTAGTCCCTCGTCACCAGCATAAATTGACTTCTGATAAGCAGAGGTGTACCTAGCTATACGAGGCCGCTCCAAATCTATTAGTCTGTTCTCTACAGTTAGCTCTACAGTTGTCTGTTCTGCACTTTCTGAGATAGCCATCTGGTCCATGTAACCAGAGAACATCTGTGTTAGTGCGGTGGTGTCACTTCTGATACCAAGATAGATGTTACATACCCGACCTTGGTATGGCTCTGCTAGTGCTAGGGAGAGAATGTCTCCTGTTACGCCAGTAAAGGTAAGACTAGCACCTTTTACGGAAAGGTCAGAGCCTTCTTCTATAGCAGAGATTGCCATCAGGTTTCCAGAGCCTGTCCAAGTATGACTATCGTAGTCAAGGTCTCCAACACCTGTCCACAGGCGTATCTCATTAGGACTATCAAATAGAAGCTCTACAGCAAAGAACGGGTGGATGGTTGGATCGTCTAGGGCGTTAGAGACTACTGTTGGGAGAGTCCTGCTCATTATACAATTACCTCAATAGCCTCAAAGCCGATACCGTAGGTACTAGAGGTACCTATCTGCCACTCCTGTACATTGCTTGCCAGCCTAAAGATTCCCTTAGTATTGCTTACAGTCACAGCAACCCCAACGTAAGTATCCCTGAGGCTAGGCCAAATCTCTACTGCTCCAGCAGCCGATATATCTGCTAAGACCTTGTGTAGTTTAGATGTGGCTGCTGTACCCAGTTGTATGTAGTCACCAGCTTTAAGAGTTGTTCCGTCAGATATCGCAAGAGTCACAGTATCAGCCCCCTTAGTCCCTGTGGCTGTAAGGGAGCTATTGACTGCTGTACCTCTAGGTTCTGTACAGTTAGGGTCACCTAAGAGGAAGGTATGAACTCCCCCTTGTAGCGACAACAAGAAGGCCACCCAAGGCTCACCTAAGTCTCTACGCACAGGTGGTATGGTAACAGAAGCTTTCCATGCTTGACCTACGTGCTGTACTACCTGTTGCTTATAGGTAAAGGGTGACTGAGATGTGGCAACAGCGTTCATAGCAGTTAGTGTTATCTGTTCAAAGCCTATGCTAGTTGGTGCAGTCTTTAGTGTCATAAGATTTCCTTACCCAAATGCCTGTCTCATCTGACCACCCCTACGGCGATCATTAAGAATATTCTGCTTAGTCATGTTAGCAATAGCTGGGGCTTGTTCCGCTATGATCTTCTTGACACTCTCGTCACCATTAGCAGAGAAGTTAAAGCTCTGGTGGATAACAACGTTACTAGAGCTACCCCCGTCTGCCTGCACACCTAGCTTACCGTCCTTACCACGCTGGAGTGGCATGATAGCTTCTGGGCCTGCTTCACCCATCAGTCCTGTACGACCCCCCGACATGGGAAATTGAGTTGGACCTTGTACAACACCACCGTTAGCGTAAGGCACCACTTGTCCGTTATTCATCACTCCGCCGTTAGCAGCTTCGTAGGACAGTAGTCCCTTACCTATGTTACCCATAAGGCTACCAGTAGGCGCTACAGAACCCATAAATCCGCCCATAGCCCTGATCATAGTTTGTATGATTAAGACTTTAAACAGGTGCTTAACAATGTCTGCTGCCATAGCTTTAAAGGCCTCTGCTACAGACTTAGTTCCATCTACAATAGACATAAAGTTATCTGCAAAGGTTGAGGCCATCGTTGCAGCTAACTCCTTTTGGAAAGCATCAGCTTTCTCTAGTGCCCTAACACGCTCTTCTTCCGCAGCTATTAACTTAGCAAATCTCATTATTTCATTACCGGCCTGAATCTGACCCGCCTCGTCCAATGCTTCTATCTTGTCTTTAGCTTTGTCATACAGTTGCATTTTAATAGTTTGTAGAGTTGTCTCTTCTTCTGTAAGGCCTATAAGTGCCTCACGTTTTTTGATACTCCAATCCAGAGCCTGAGCTTCTTTAGTAAGTATCTCGAAAGCAGTTACCTCTTCTTTGCTGCCGCCACCCTTACCAGACTTAGTAAGCTCTTTATACTTCACAGCTAGGTCATAAAGTTCTCTTTCAAGAGTCTTTCTTTCCGCTAGTTTAGCAAAACCTTCGGGTGACAGGACTCCTTGACTCTCGTCCATAACAGTACGTTTAGCACTTAAGAAGCTACTGACCGCTTGCCCTGCAAGTTGTCCGTCTCCCCCAGATTCAGCAGCAGCTATCTTTGCCTTCATCACTGCTATCTTGTCTTCTATCTTTAGGTTAACACCACTGATCGCATCAGAAGCCCTAGCTGCCCTCTCAAGGAATTGTGCCAACTGCTTGGCCTCTTCCGTACTATCCCGAAGGCTCTGCACTGCATCCTCAGAGGCATGCTTCCTTCTAACAGCGGCTTCGGCGGCTTTACCAGCTTCTACTGCCAACGCCTGCATAGTGTTAAACTCTGCGGTGGTTAGTTTCAACGCTTCGTGTCCAGCCATAGCCCTGTGGAAAGCCATAGCTTTAGCTTGTTCTATCTCAAGGTCACGGGCGTTTGCCAGATCACCCTCTGTCTTCATCTTGGCTATATCGTAGTCTTCTTTCTTCTTGTTAGAAGCAGTAATCTGGTCTGTTATCCTTTGGTTAAAGGCGTAGATTCTATCAAGGTGAGCTACCTCTTTAGCATTGGCATCTTCTATAGCCTTCTGCTCCTGTTCAAGGTGCTTGATGTTTGCCTGACGCATTTGCAGGGCTAGTTTTTTCTTTTTCTCTGCTGCTTCTTCCGCCGCTTTATCTGCCTCTTCTTGAGTCTCTGCTGCTTCTACTTGCTGATCAACCATAAGGTCCAGAATACCTGTAGACGTCATGAACAGGCGTACTTGATCTTGAAGCAGTCCTTTACGACCCTTAGTGATCTTATTTAGTTCGTACCCAAGAGTAATCAGGTCTTGTTCGGATTTGAGTGGTGCGGCAAGGGCAGTGGCTAGGTCGTTTATGTCTTTGTTCAGGTTCCCAATGTCTGTTGCATGTTGAGCAACCGTACCCGATGCCGCCGCACGGGCTAATGCCTTAGTTCCTTGCATCTCTGCCAGAACCTCTTGCATATCTGCAAGTATGCCCTCTTTCTGTATAACCACCTTACCGACAACAGGGACGTGTTGGCCTATTAGTTTATTAAACCTTGACTGCGATTGTACACCAAAAGTTTGGCTGATCTCTTCTCGGACGTCCTTAAGGTCTATCGCCCTCATCTCTTTTAGCAGCTTAGCGAGTTCATACCGTGCAAGAGTCATAGGTGCCTTTAAGACACTCCCAAGCTGACCCCCCATAGACTCTATCGTACCTATCTTACTTGAAAGGTCGGAGAACGCTTCACTAAGGTCTTCTATAGCCTTTTCAGCCCTGTACGTCTGGTAGACTAAGTTAGCTAGTGCAGCTATACCAGCGATGATAGCACCTACAACCGCACCCCCAGTACCAAAGATACCAGCTAACTGAGAACCCTGTTGACCGAAGGCTACGAGTGCGTTCTGCCCCGAGGCAATTTGAACAATAAAGTCATTGACCTGATAACCTGCTTGCTGCAGACCAACTGATGCAAACCTCTTAGTTTTCTGCGTTGCCCTATACGCTTGATCTCCGTAACGAGCAAACTGGTTTCCTGCATCTACGATAGAGCCACGTTTAAGAGCATTGGTGAAATCATCATAGTCTTTCCTAAGGGCTTTAAGTGCTTGCCTACCTTGTGCAGTCTTATCACCACCCCAAGCAAGGTTTATACCTTTAACAGCTTCCCCGTACTTTTGTAGGGCTGCATACGAACTGCTGTATTGCTTCTTAAGCTTTTCTACTTTTTGGCTTTGCTTCTCAGTCTTCTTGATAGACTCATCTACCATCTTCTGCTTACGTTTTTCTTGGGCGATGAGAGTTCTATCTGTCTCTACAAAGTTCTTAAGAGTACGCTCCTCTTGGACGAGCATCGCATTATACTCTTTCTCCTTCTGTATAAGCTGGTCTTTACTGAGTATACCTTCTTTTTCAAGCCTTATCAGGTCTGACTGAAGCTTGTTTTTCATCCTGTTAAGTTTAGCTGTGGCAGTCATACCACGAATATCAGCAGCAGCTACCTTGTCGTAGTTTGCAGCACGTTTGACGTTTGCAGTATTAAACGCTAATAAAGACTTTGTGGCGTCCTTAATTTGCTGTTGGTTATGAACCATAAATTTTAGGTCTACTACTGGCATTACTGCGTCCTTATGTATATCACGTCAAGCTCTTTAACGAGTTCTACTTCCCTTGGGTTTAGTGGCGTGCCTGTAAGTTCCATCCAAGCTTTTATACTTTCGTAGGGGAGAGGGTTAGCACCACTAAAACCCCCTGTCCTTCCCTTGCTACATGCAACAAAGGCAGACCAGATATGTGACAAAAGGACTGGGAACTCTGGTCCCTCTAATCGCTTAGGTCTAATACCTGTCTGCCTTTCTACTTGTTCTAGGTGTGAAAGTTCGCTTGTACCACTTTCGTCGGTCTTGTTGAGTTCGAAGGAATGTTCCGCAAACTCAAGCAAGTCTTCGATCAGGCTTTGGTAAAATCCACAGAGTCAGCAAGAGCCTCCTCTATCTGGTCTTTGATCCAGAACAATTGTGTGTAGACTTCTTTACAGAGCGCCACAGTCATTTTAGGCTTCTTACCATCATAGGTAATATCCCAATCTGCTGTTGTCCGAGCTAAGAGGTCTATCGTATCCGCCTCTAGTTCCTCTGCTGAGAAGTTACTAGCCTTTCTCTTTGAGGCTTTTGCAATACGTTTGTTTGTATGTTCGTGCATCACAGCCTTATACTCCTTAGTGTGAGGAGCGTATACTGTGATAGACATTTCACTACCGTCTTTGTTAGTTAATGACTCCAAGCTAGATGGGTGTACTAAGAGTACTTCCACTGTGTCGGAGGTAGGCTTTAAGTTCATCAAGTCCATGTCAGGTTCCTGTCAGGGTTATGTCGGGTTAGTAAAAGGGGAGCATCAGACCCGACACCGATGCCCCCCGCCCTAGCTAGGGATTCTTATGAGCGGGTAATCTTAAGGTTGGTTGCTTCTGTGGTATCGAACAAAGAAGTGAACCCAACGCTAATCATACGGCTTGTTGGTCCATCTACACCTACGTCAGCAGTGTTGATCTTAACTCTTGGGAACAAGAAGGTGTAAGCGTTAGTCCCTGTTGGGTCATCAACAGATACTGAGATAGCTGTCTCATCCTCGTCCAAGAAGCGGTTGATAAGAGCATCATCCTGAAAGTATGCAGAGAACGACCCTGTAACTTCTGCACGACCAACTTCAAGAGCTGGTGCTTCATCAGACCCAACAACAAAGGTTGGCGCATACGAGTTAGTTACATTAAAGTCAAGCTGTGTGATGATAGGTAAATCGTTAGTTGGACTTGCCAGTGATACGCCTTGGTTAGCCAAGAGCATGTTACCTGAGTAGGCATCAAATGGGGCGTTGCCTGTGTTTGCTGTTTGGGTCCTCTGTGTGGAACCAATAGTCATGCCCTTGCCAACCATACCAAAGGTAGTGGTTACCATCTGGTTAGGTGCAATAGAGATGCCCATAGTAGAAACAGTCTGACCTGTAAACAAACGAGCCTGATCAATGTCAGCAGAGTAATCTTCAATACTGAAGAACATGGGCGTAACGCCAACCTTTAAGACGTTAGCAACACCTGCATCGAACGTACTAAGCATAGCTGACTCAAGTAGTAGGTCATAGTCACCTTTACGAAGGTCAACTACAATGTCACCAGCAGATTGTTTGTTACCGTGACGTTCATGGCGAGGCATACGGTCAGATTGAATATCAGTACCAGCAACCAAGTCTTTAGACAGGTTAAGGCTGTGCGAGGTGAAGGGGATGTTAGCGGTATTACCAGCGGGGGTAGTACCAAAGGTGACCTCTTTAACGAGGCTTAAGCTAGAGCGTGAACCCTGTGCGAAGGTAGGCATGTGTTATTCTCCTAGTTATAAATGTACCATCCGATTGTGATCGGTATGAAGTACCAAGGTGTATCTGTGAAGCCCTGCTGCCTCTCAGCATAGTCTATAGATACGATGGTTGTTGTTCCGCCACTTGTATAAGAGACGTCAGTGTTTGACTCAAAGTTGTCAATAAGTAGTTCAGCTAGTGTCTCTGCTGCTGCGGGGCCAGTATTCTCTGGTGCATGTACGTTTATATGAAAGATACCCTTATAAAGTATCTGAGAGTTTGGGCCTCTTGCTGCCCTTATACGTTGCACGGGAATAAACTCACACTGAACAAAAGATGTTCCAGTAATAGGGCTAAAGGAAACATTCTCAAAAGCTACAGAAAAAGAGTTAGCAGTGGCTAAAGTGGCTAGTCGGCTTTCTAGTGCAGCTCTGATGGTTTTGTGTATACTAGCCATTTGGATTCTTTACCTCTACTTTTCCAGTGCCTATGTAGTTTTGTAACTGAGTATAAATGTGAGGACTCTTTACAGTTCCTCTGGGGTTTTGCTCAACTACCCAAGCATGGTTAGAGTGGTTATTAAATACAAAGGTGTTTTGTGAGAAGTCTAGTTCTTCTAAGTCAGCCTCAAGCTGTGCTTTAGCTTTGACTTTATCACCAGTACCTTTCTTTCTACTTCTAGGATTTACGCTACGAGTTTTTCCTCCCCCAGAACTAAGTGCGTGAGACTCTATATAAGCACCTGTGTCTACAGGAGACTTGTTAACTAAGAAGTCCACAGACTCAGAAAGAAGGTCGTAAACTACCTTTGAAGGTAGGGCTTCAATCTTATCTATGATCTCTTCGAACGTACCTTCTAACTTTACAGTCATAGTTTACTCCTGAACGCTACACATATGACACAAGACTACACCACCAGAGAACAGGGTTGTCACAGAAGTTACCTTTACTGTGTCACCATTGCCTAAGATAAGGTCTTCGTCATCAGGGATAACACTTAACCCTTGAGCAGATATAAGGAGCTTTCTCTGACCCCTTACGATCTCATCGTTGTTACCTGTAAGGCCTAAGCTGTAGTTGTAGAAGTATCCTAGTATGCTGATATCTGTAGTTACTTCTCCTGATCTACTACCAGTAGCAGGGTCGTAGGTGCCATCTGTAGTGACCTTGCGGAGAGTCAGAGACTGACCGTGATCATTAACAAGTCGGAATAAATCGCTCGACCTAAACATTTCTTACCCCTAGCTAGTGTAATCGTCAGAGTGGTCGTAACTTTCGGGGTTCTTAAATCTATCTCTTCTGAAGCTGGGTTTAATCCTATCAGTGTTTTCACGGACAGCTTTAACAGCAGTCACACTAATACCGCCAGCCTTGATACCTATAACAGCACCAGAAGTCTTACCCTGATACTCAAGGTTATCTGCAAGAGCCGTGTACTGCTTTGCTAGAGTAGAGTACTTAGAGGTTAGTACACCGTCAAGTTGTGTGTCAACCAGTCGTGAGTATTTGGACGATATGGCCCTAGCTACCCAAGCAGCAGAGTAGTAAACATTGTTACCTGTCTGAGTAAGACTAAATACAATCTCCTCATTCTGCAACTGTTGGTCAGTAATATCTGTATCACCAGATAACAACCTAACACTGTTCAACCTCTCGTCTGCGTCAACAGTACCAAGGGTAGTAGGATCATACGTCCAAGCCATTAACCGTTCTCCAACTGTCCGTAATTACGCCTCCAACTACGGATCATTCCTCGTTGCTTATCTACTAGCTTAGACTTTTTGCAACGCTTCTTGTCATACTCTCTTGTTGTCGCACAAGAGGTTTTGACCTGTTCGTTAATCGTATCTACCAGAGAGGAAAGACCATCGCTATCTAAGGCCTCAAGTCCGTCACCAACCTTCATACTGGTCTCCTTAGAGGGGTCATGAAAGAGGGTTCTCTGGTCGTAAAGGATACGAACTTTATTGTCATCTACGCTGAGTTCTTTCCAAGGGAAATGCTCACCAGCTTGCCACTGTCTACCAGCACCAGTAAAAGGCACTCTTACAAACGTAGGTCTGTCTATCTGAAACGGGAAATCTTCGGATCTAATCATAGTCGGGGTTCCTATGTAGGTGGTGGGACACCCTAAAGCATCCCACCTGTGTACACTTTATTGTACGATAGCGTTGAAGAAGTAACCCAAATCTGGGCCAACCAGCTTCATCTGATAAGCCATCTTAACTTGGATATGCTCTGCAACTTGCTGACGCTTCAGTGCATCGTCCGAGAAGGACTCAACAGTGATACCAAGGTTGTTTGCGCCCGGAATATTGTTCCATGCAAAGGTAAGACCAGCCGCAGGGGTCATGAGACCCGCATTAGAAGGCGTGTGGCACAGAAGGGCATGCTTGCCGCCAATAAAGGCAGTTGCCTCTGCAGCACCCTCTACAGCGGTGTTACGGACTGCTTCCATGACGTAGAAGTTCTCTACCTCAAAGATTTCGGCCATCTTAGCATCTGTGATCAGAGCAGTGTTGCTTACAGTAGCTCCACCGTTCAGACGTGCTAGAATGTCTGGGTGATTAACCAGAATGTCACGGACTTCCTTACCAACAACCATAGTGTTTGGCTTATAACCACCAGAGGAAAGCTGCATAGTGCGGCGTCCCAGTGTGACGTTAGCGATTGGTGTTGAGTTGGTGTAGTCATTCCAGAAGATAGGAACAGCAGAACCAGAAGCTGCACCTGAGACAGAAGTTGTCCAAATGCTGTTTGCAAAGAACGTGCTTGCAAATGTTTCTTCACGGTGGATCATCAGGCGCATAGCCAGAGTCTCGGCACCAGCCTGACGGATGTTCAGTACTTCGTCTTCGTTAGCGATAGTCTGCTCATCGAAGTCCATACCAAGGCCATACACGTCAGCAAAGTAACTGTCGTTTGAGATAGCCATACCGATACGGTTGACTTCAGTCCGTGGCGCAAGCTTCTTTACGTCACCTGTGCGGTTCATGTTGGCACGGTCATAGATGTAGTACTTGTCAGACTGACGCTGTACCCCTACCGTGGGAAATACCTTATCTGCGATAAAGTTCTCTTGAGATTGTGCATAGGCCAGTGTCAAGTTAGACAACGGGCGGTCGATATGCACCTGTGATGGAGTCAATAGTGGCATTTTATTATTCCTTATTCTGTGCTATTAAGCGTGTGCGTTAGCGGCTAGGACCAGTTCGATTGCGATAACCTGATCAGTCACGCCGCCTTCATAAGCACGACCCACAATGATGTCACCAGAGGCAGCATTGACAGCTTTACCAGCAGCATCAATTCCTACGTCATCAGCGATGGTTACAGTACCGCCACATTTTACCATGACTTTACCTGAGTGAGTGATAGTGCAAGCGTTGCCAGAAGCAGCACCTACTTCGATGACACCAATAGTTCCTTCGCCATCTCCTGCAACAACAGCCTTAGCTGCTGCATCCATTTTAGCAAACAAGAACTGAGATGTACTCAGGTCTGCGCCAGCGATTAGAGTACGGTTGTCCCGTGATTGAGTTACGGCCATTTTTATTCCCCTTTATAGGATTTAGTGATAAGAGCTTTGCCTTCGTCGGTCTTCGCTACGGCAGCGTAGGCCAAGGCATGCTGGCTCTTCTTCATTTTGTTATCGTCCATGTAGGACTTTACGAGGGCGTCCAGCTTGTCAGACGCAGAGGTGAACTCTCCGTCAACATCAGATTTACCCAGTTCAGTCATGCTATCAGCAAAGGCTTTGTCGGCTGCTTTGAGTGCTTGCATGATTGTTTCTTCGTCTCCGAAATTGGCAACCAAAGACTTGGCTACTCCAATATCAAAGTTTGGCAATTCGGCTTCTGCATGCTTAACCAAGATGGCATCTGCTTTAGCAACTTCTGCTTCTTCCAGTGCCTTAAGAATGGGCGCAGGGATATCAGCTTTGTTGATCTGCTCTTCACCGTAAGTTACAAACTCAGGCTCAACCATCTTCTCGACTGACTCTGCTTTAACAATGTAACCAGCTTCTTCTAGCGACTTGCTAAGACGATCAATCTCGGCTTTAGCTAGGTCTAGCTCTGCTTTGACTGTATCAACTTCATCAAGTGGACCTTGAACGTCCTTCTTCATGTTCATGTTATACATTTTCATAGCTTCGTCCTCGGACATACCTTTGTCCATAAACGGCTTTAGCTTTGCTTTCATGTCATCTGACATTTTCTCTACTTCGTTCTCCATAGTATCTCCCTCGGAGTTGTCCCTTTTATAAAGAGAGACCATTGCTTGTTTGTTGGCTGGACGATCTACTAAAGACAGTTCATCCAGCTCTAGTTGTTTCAGTAAGTTAGGCATCATAAGATTCCTTTACAGCACGACCACCTATTGAGAAGGCCGCAAGTTCACCAGATTTGACCCTAGCCCAGACGTCATCATCGTATACTTTAAAAGCTACGACCCATCCTTCACGGTCACTCTGGATGCCAAGGGACTCACCTATCTCTTTAGTGATAGGCATGGAGTGGATAACCGCACCAATTTGGTCCCCTTTGTGCATTTCTTTTCCGACACGAATGTTTTCCATGAAGCTGTTCACGGCTTTAACAAGCGTCTCTGGTTCGATAACATCACCTTGGCGATCAACCACAGGTTCGCCCTTTTCGGTAACGACTGAGGCCCACCCGTAGACGAGACGTTGTTCATCATCTGCCTTGAGGATTTGTCCTTCGATATTGTGTTTTGTGAGTTGTGACACTGAGGTTCCTCCCTCCCACATTCTGCAAGACCAATATCCTGCTGTTGTTTTGTCCTTCTTTGAGTCGCAGTTATGCCTTGCACGGAAGTTGGCCCGAGCTTTCGGGTCATCCCGTCGAATCTCCATGTTGGGGTCACCGAATGATACACGCTTGACTTTCCCTCCACTCTCTACAAAGACTTCAAATTTCTTGTTACCACCTGTGATACGCCGTGGTTTATTCAGTGTGACTTTCTCGCCTTGATACTCAGCCATTATGCTTGATTTCCCATTCCACTATGATTCGGGCAGTAGTAATGTAAGGTAGGAGTGCTTCCAGTTACGACTACTGTGACAGTAGCTCCCGAACTACCCGCAGTACCCACCTTAGTTATCCCTGTGGTGTACTCTGACCCGCCAGCATGACTACCATTACCAGTAACAGAGAACTGTATGGGGTGCGTGGCATTTGATGAGTCCGATTGATCAAAAATGTAGGTATTACCAGCAGCAAAAGGGATAGTAGGACTTACTACGCCGCCGAAGTAATACTTGTTACCCGCTCCGTAGGAATTTGTACCAGACGCAACTGTTACCAGTATGGTTACATCAGAGTCGTACTTAGCTAAGTATTCCTTAAACCACTTAGCCTCTTTAAAGGTAACAAACTTACTTAGCTTGGCTGGGGATGATCCGTGAGTAACATCATACTTAGATGTAGCTGTATTGAAGGTAGCTACGTTCTCGTTGTTGTTACTGGCATACGGAGACTCTGATCTAGCAAACTTATTATAGTCAGTTGATGAGGTCATTATACGCTCCTACATCTTAAGATTACAGCACGTTGTATGGTGGTTGCAATACTTGTAGTAATGGTGCAAACGAAGACATAGTCTCTACCACTTACTCCACCACCGATATAAATAATTGCGTTATTTCCCGACAAGGCTTGTTGTATGTTCTGTATGCTGTCAACAATAGCACTACTAGTAGCGGTAGTTAAGTCCTGACCAGCAGCTAATACAGTCTCGGCAGGGTTAACATTAGACCTTACAGACCAGACTACTGTACTAATGGTAAACCCAGAAACAATATCAGACCAATCAATACTGTAGTCTAACAGTTCATCAGGGTCTTTGTTAGGCCAAACTAGGCTCATATCTTACGTTCCTCTTATGCAGCTAGGTTTTGAGTGGACTTTAGGGGCTTAACTTGTCTAGGACTACTAAACGTAGGTCTGACAGACCTGTTAGCAGGGAAACCAGCATGTTGTGACCTCTTTGTGTTATACAAGTGCTTAATGGCCTCAAAGTCGAAGTGTATGCCTGTAGCTGCAAGAGTCCCAACCGAAGCGGTTAAAGTGTAGCTAGGGAAGAATACTGTAGCTGAAACACCAATATCACCAAGGCTTAGGGTTCCAGAAACATTAGGCAGGAGTGTTGCAGCAGCTACTCCAAAACTCCCTACCGTTAGTATGCCTTCTATTCCGACAGGGAATACATTAGCATCACCTGTAACGACGAGAGATAAGTTCTCGCTTAACGTAGTCCCTACACCACTTGGAGCAGCGTTAGCATTAGCAGCAAAAGTTATGTTGCCTAAGCCAAGGGTGGCAAGTCTACTTGTACATACAGCATTAGAGGTAGCTAGAGTTGTAATACTTCCCAGACTTGAAGTTATAAGTATGCTGTCAGAAGGGTATATAATCTCTGTAGGTTGACCTACTACACCAGAAAGGTTTGACCCTAGTGTAGTAACTAGAGAAGCTACAGGTATAACATTAAAAGACCTAAGAGTAGGAGTACCTAAAGTTAAGGTGGCATCATAACCACCTACAGGTTGATCAACAGCTATGGGACCAGCTAAGACACCAAGAGATACTACAAAGTCAAAGTCTGTCTGTGTAGGACCAGCAGTAGGTGAACGAGATGCGTAAGGATATATTACATCATTAGCAGGCTGATTAGGCTCCGCTATAATTTCTACCCTAGACGTACTCAAGTACCACTGAGGGTCAGGTAGTCCTACAGTACCAATGTCAAAACCGGAGGACAAGGTTATGGAGACATTAGCTTGTAGGTCTGATAAGCTGTCTTGTAAGTCTATTTCAAAACCTAATAGTTCTTCTGTAACAGGTATTGCAATAGCACTGTTAAAACCAAGGGTAATCCCTTGGGAATCACTATCAGGGATAATGTATTTGTAGTTACATGTTCCCGCTAGAATAGTATCGTCTGTTTTATCGGTACCAGACGCTGCTACAGAGAGAGTACCAACATCGAAGCCTTTGTCTGTATCATATTTCTGTAGTAGATAGTGTTTGTTTTCCCCTACAAGAGAGTCAAGGAAAGAACCCGCTTGTCCATTAATAAGGCTGTCAAAGTATGTATCAGTGTTAGTCGTATCAAAAGTGTTTATTGTGCGTACTTGTCCAACAACGACATTAAACAAGTCAGGGTCAGAAGCAGGGAAAGTGAGGGTAGCTAAGAGAGGGTCATCAATAGTGCTGATAGTTGCCGCATTGTTAACGATGGTCTCAGAGGGCAAGTGGTTTAGGTTTACCGTGACAGGGTAGGAGTTACTAGCATCATAACCAAGAGAAGCATCATAGGTAGCTGGGTAGGTGTAGTCACCGTTAACCAAAGGAACCCATGAGGACTGAGACACTATCGGGTCAGAGGTTAACCCAGAGGTTATCTTAGTTTGTACAGAAAGAGCTTTGGCGCCAGCTACCGATTCATCCCAAATGGGACCACTTGTTGCATTGTCTTTGTCTGGGCCAGTTGTAAATACCTGAGGCCGCATACCCAAGATAAAAGCGTTTGTCCAAGTGTAAAAGTTGCCCTCATTCCTGCGTATAACTCCAACACCGTCATTATTAGGGTCATCGAAGTAAACAGTTTCAGGCTTTCTTAAGGCTTGATCAGATATAGTGGCGTCAGTAGATAGGGAGATAACTCCTAAAGTTACAGAAGCCTGAACTCCTGTTACATCTGCTAATATTACTTCTCTGACAGCACCAGAACCGCCTAATGTGGTGGATGCAAGGGGGGCAAAACCTAACATTAGTAGTCTTCAAACCCCGTTGGGGCTGAGTATGTTGGGGTTCCACCAGCACCAGTTTGAATTTGCAAACCTATAGAGCCAGAAACATTGTTGTAAGCAACAAAGAACCGCACAGCGCCAGTGATGCCAGACATAGGCATACCCGCCCCAGTGACAGGATTACCAGTAAAGAGACTCCAGTTGTTGTTTATGCCAAACCAAGCCTTTTTTGCAGTCGTGTCGTAGGCGTACATAAGTACGTCAGCGGTGGTAACGCTGTTACCAGTAGCGCAAACACCCGAAGTCCATTTTCCACCGTTGGTAAACCCTGCCTCAACGTCATAAGGCCCGTTGTGTCCAACATTTCCCCCCTGCGTAAACCAAACAGCCACGTTTCCGCCGGGCGATGTAGAATAACCTGTATCGTTGTTAGCGCCCCTTACAGCGTCAATAAGGCCAGTGTACAAGCCAGAGTTTGTGAGAGTGTGGGCCTGAGTGTACTTGGCCTCAAAGTACTTTTTGCCCAAATCCAAAACGTCTCCGACTAGGAAGCCACTCGTAGAAATAAATCCTCCGTTTGTGGAGGCTACAAACGCACCAGTTGAGGAAGCTGAAAGTGTGTCTCCATTTCGAGACAGCGAAGATACTGTAAAGTTGGCTGAGAATTGCAGCGTTAAGGTGGTGACGCCAACTACTGTCGCAACTCCGTCAGATGCCTGCGCCCTAAAGCTAACGTCACCCGCATTAGATGACGTGCCACTAGGGGTCAGCGTGTAAGTTCCGTTTTGGTTCACATTAACTGCTGTTAGCTGTGGAGGCAACGCACTTGGCCCATACACATTTGAGCCAGAGAAAGCATCCCATGTGTATTGCACAGGATAACCCATATCGTCTACTGCTACAGTAACTATGTCGGAGGTGGTAGAGCCATCATTTGCCAACAGCAGTGTAGCTGGTGGTGAGGTTGTATAGCGGGGTGCAACTTGATTGCCTGTAGCCACTTTGTCCCACTCTGCACCGTCATAGACGTATAATGCCTTAGTATTTTGTACCCAAGCTAGGTCTGTTTCACTAGGTGACGCAGGAAGGCCTGCGTAGTTACCTACGCTTGTAATACCACCAGAAGGGGAAGCAGGAACCCAAGAGCTAGTACCTGAATCGTAAGATAAATTTTGACCACCAGCGGGTGCGGTAGAGGACACATTATCTAAGTCAGCTAAGACTTGAACAACATCTTCTGCAAGCATGGTAAGGAAGCATACCGCACCAGAACCTAAGTTAATAGCTGAGTTGTCAGATTCAGAGGAAGAACTAGGAGACCTAGCCATAGTGTAAGTTCCACCAGCTAGTCCTATAGTGCCAGTCCCTACCTCAAAATTAGTTCCACTTTCCAGAGTGTATCTTACAACGTCAGCATCAACAACAGAGGCATCAGTAAGACTCTGGAAGCCATCGACAACAGAGCCAAAGGTTACTGTACCTGTACCTGTAGTGGTCAGATTAAGTTTAACTCTGTTGACGAACTTTACCATTCTTAGGTATCCTCAGATTAGGCTAGGCGTAGAATACTTGTGGAAGCACCGGGGGCAGGGAACTGAATAGTGAAGTCACCAGCGGTAGCACTGACTGTACCACCAAAATCGAACGTTGCTATAACATTAGCTGCACTATCAGCATTAGGGTTATAAAGAATACAACCATCAGCCTGAACAGTTACGCTTGCAAATACTGCATCATCAAAGTCCATAACGGCAGTTGTACCATCCATCTGAGGGTATCCAGTGGCGATAGCTGCTTGTGCGCCTGTGGAGATGGTATCAAAAACTCCAGCGTAACCAGAACCAGATGGGTTATCACTGTTTGTACCAATTTCTGAGTATGCTACTGTTGCGGCACCATAAGTACCACTTGGGCTTTCTTTAATTAGTGCTACACGAAATGTGTCGTTATCAAAGTCGTGATTACCTTTAAGCAACTCTAACTTAAAAACATTGCTTAGTGCTGTAGTAATAGCCATTATGTGTTTTCCTTGTTGTCTTCTACCTCAGTAGGCAGGTCAGTTTCTGTTGTGACCTCTGCAATAGGGTCATAGTTCAGTTCAGCTATGTCCATAAGGTCTTGTATAACCTCTGGGTGATCACTGACGTTAATGTCTGCACCGTTAAGGTTACGAAGGAATGCTGCAATCTCACGTAAGTCGTGTGGGGCAACATCACCAGCCTTGATACAGGGCATGAGGTCGTAGTTAAGTCCGTTAAGCTGCCACAAACGTTCTACTAACTGTTTGTTAAGAACATCTACAATAGCTTGGATGTAGCTCTCTAGGGCACGTAGGAACAGGTCAGTCTTACTTTTAGAAAGCGCATATGATCCGTTGTTACCTCCACCAAGCATAAGAAACTCAGAAAGTACACTACGGGCAATGTCATGCTGATACCGTCTTACAATGGGGTCGATGTCTAGGTTACGAGTGCCACTAGAACTCATCAACTCTACGTCTACCAGACGTATATCTGTAGGAGAGCCATCTTTGTCAGGATAGGTATCACTAGGTGTAATGATGTAGCCCTGTTCGTTGAACTTTACATCACGAAGGATTCCTTCAAGATTGGCAACAAAACCTGACTGTGCTGCTGTAGCGTCTCCTGAGAGATACTCAGAGGGGATACGAGCTACTGGGATACCAGCTAACTCACGTTCCACTGCTATAGCTTCTATGCTCTGTAGGTTGTTTAAGTATTGGTAAGACGTATAAGCATTACGTAAGATGCTGCGCCCAGAAGGATCACCATTAATGCTGGTAGTACGGTAATAAAGGCTTTTGTTAGCTGGGATATAGTGGTTTGAGAGAGCATAGCCTGTGTCCTGATAAAGCCCTAATACTTCGCCTGTCTTGGTGTCTACATCAAACCGAGAGACTGTCCAAGGCGCACGGCACACAATCTTGCGCACACCCATACGTCCGTCAGTATGCTTACTATGTTTCTTGTACGACCTTTGAGTAGGCCCAACACGGCGCTTATAGACAACCTCAAACCAAGCAAAGCCATAACTAAGGCTTGATAGTGCTTCTGCAATATGATCATCAAGGGAGTGTTCCATATCATTAAGGACACTCTCGACAAACTCTGCTTCAGTCTTTGCTGCAGGGGTATCATTAGCTGGCTCCACTTTGAGCTTGACGTCACGAAGTACTTGTTCAGCAGCATACATAACCGCACCAATAGTACTGTCATTGTCTCTCATTTCCCGATACTTTCGTATCGCTGCTTTACCTCTTAACTCTGGAATAAACTCATCAGACCTGATCTGACCGTTACGGACGTTCTGTCCGCTTACTCCAAGGGTCTGTGTGGCCTTACTCTGGCTTAGTTTTCTAGGCATCTATAATAGTCCTTTAGCCGAACTGTAGGCCAATTTAAGTTGAGGCTTGGCGTATCCGTTAAGACTAAGATCAGTGATAGCCCATACCATCGCATCAAGTCTGTCTGGTGATCCCATAGACCCAAGAGGTTCCCATTGAACCATCTGATCTTCTAGGTCGTTAAGCCCTCTGACGTGTTTTACACGCCCTTGTTCGTAGAGTGCAGATACTGGCTCTGCTCTAGCCATCTTACCTCTTGAGGCGTGGACTAGACGTATCGGTAAGGTTTCGTCTTCTGTGTGAAGCGTATGTCTAACCATGTCGCCACCTTGGTTCTTCTCGGCAACAATCCTATCAGCCATGTGTTCTCTATATAACTCAACAGCTTTAGCAGCCCAAGCTTGAGGACTGTAGTTGCCTGTATGGTCTTCTATGACATATGCTGTACCGTTAACGTCTACACCAGCTACAATAATACCAGTCATGTCCGAATCAGTGTTATTACTAATAGCTGGGTCTATAGCTACTACAATACGATTTAACTGGGGAACGTCCTCTTTGTCTACTTCGCAGGATGATAGCAGTTGTCTGTTCCATAAGGCGCCAGAGGCTTCATCTAGTATTTCTGCGTAGAGTTCTTGTCGCCCTAATCGTGTACCTTCGTAGGTCTTCTTTACGGCTACAAGAAAGGTATCAGCAAGATTAGCACTGTTATCAAATGTAGAGCCAGTGGATACATGTGTAGTTTCATCATCTAATATGCCACGGAGAAGCTTAGTAGTCTTGGGTGTGGTAGTAACGAAGACTACAGGTCGCTTACCTAATCGTAGGCCAAACTGCATCATGTCCCAAGTGTCTTGTGCGTTTCTCCAAGCACATAACTCATCACACCATGCACTATGAGCCTGTGGTCCTCTAAGTCTCTCAGGGTCTTCTGCTGAGAAAAAGACAGCCTTAGCACCATTAGCCCAAGACATGCTGTTATTAGTAGGAGACCACACAGGATAACCCATGTCAGCCTTACGGTACGTTTTGTCGCTCTTGTGGCAGACATTTAAGAGACCTGAGTCTCCCTCAACCATAACTCTACGAACATCACCTTTAGTGGGGGCAACACAATGAACGATACGATCGCCCATCTTGATTCTATGCCTGACCCACTCAGCACCAGCTCTAGTCTTACCCCAACCTCTACCAGCTAAGGCTACCCAAGTGTTCCACTTACCTTCTGGCTCTAGTTGGTCTTGTCTAGCCCAGAATGACCAGTCATGCTTTAACTCTTCTGCTTGTTCAGGAGTTAACTGACTCAACGCATCTTTAAGCTTATGGGAACTTAAGTCTCTTAGAGACTCTGCTGTAAGTTTACGCTGCGTCTTCTGTGTCAGAGTCTTCATCTGTATCCTTGCCCAATAAGGTCATCAGTGCGTCAATAGCACTATTGTCCTGATCTGGGTCTGTGTACTCGTCGGGGTCGTTAACAGTACTCTGAGGGCTCCAACCGCCCTTACTACGCAAGAACAACTCTTGTGAGGCAAAGTGTCCGTCTATGGCTTGCTGTACGACTACATTGCCTACCTTAGAGACAATCTCTGATCTAGCTTCTGCTATGTCACTACCGTACAACTTATAGAAGGTACCAAGGGAACTAGGGGCACTCTCATACTTATTAGCTACAGCAGCCATAATATCTTTAATCTGCACACCATCTTGCACTGCCTGACGGACATACTTAGAGATAGGCTTACTATAGGGCAACACCTGATTCTTGGGATAAGTCATAACACTTGGGGGCTCTCTAGTATATACAGTGGCGATTGAGGGTTTTGTGACATCTCTGATACTTTAATCAAGCGTCATGGGAAAATAAGGGGGCAAGGTCAGCTACTCTGCGTCTCACTCATTGCTAAAACAGTTGGGGAGGTATGAGTTTGACTCTTGCCGTGTTATACCACATAGGTACTATTTTGCAAATGTCAACCCCTAAAGGGTAACTATTTTGTATATTTCGTATAAGACACTGATGTTAAACAAAAGAAAGTTATACGTGAGCGGAACACTCTTGTCTATTCTAAGTAAGAACGACAACAAAAATAAAAGGTTTAGTTAAGGTTCAAGTTCTTCTACAAAGATTTCCTCATCAGTTATGTCTTCTAAGAGGTCTAATAAGCAGTCTTCTTTAGATTTATTTATATAGTAATACTTTTTGCCCTTATACTTGACAACACAATAAACACTAAAGTCTATGATCTTTTTGTTGTCATGGTGTACGATTTCTCTAAAGTCTACTAACATATACCTACCACTTAAGTTAAACATATGTTGTCATTTGTCTCTTTTAATTATTAACTATTATGATTAAAACTAATAGTAATCTAATTAAGCTTAACAAATGTATAACATATGTAGCCTGTCCTGTCTTATGATACATAGGTACTAACTTTTGATTGTCAAGGGGTGGACATGTGTTTATTTGGCTTAGTGTGACACTTTGTCGCTACTGCTGTTAGTCCAAGGCTACTGCTGTTAGTCCAAGGCTACTGCTGTTAGTCCAAGGTATTTTTTTATGTTATAGATAGGGGTGCAATCGCCAAGGGCGAGAACCTATACTTTAGAATATAGGGGACCCATACCTAAGTACAGGTCCCCATCCTTTAGTCTATCCCATTAACAAAAAGGCTGATATACCTACCCAAAAGATAGCGGCGAGGGCAAAAGACATCATAACGATATAAAGTACCTCCTTTAGCATCTTATTCCTCCCATTCGGATGTGTCAGATACGGAAGTATCTATGGACTCTACACTTTTGAGAGTCTCGGCAAATTTGGCACCTTTTGAGAGCACTTCTAGCTCTTGTGGGGTAAATACCGTCTTTAGGGTAGTAACTAGTAATGCTTTTGACTCAGGGCCATATGCTGACCCCCCATTAGTAAATTCACGTACATACGAATTGATTATACCGTCTACTAATTTGACTCTGTTGCTATCCGAAAGGTTAGGGAAGCGAACAAACCCCTCCTTAAGTAGGTCACATACAGTCGTAAGCATTACCCGACGAAATACTTTCTGGGGGGCAATGGCATACTCAAGAGATGATTTAGCTCCTTTGTAGCAAGAGGCATCCAAAAGGTTAGGTGTAGTCTCGATAGTCGGGGTGTTTGTATCTTTAGCCATGTTAGTATCTCCAAAGGTTAGTGCCTATACTTTAGGCGGTAAAGGGTATCTTCTGACCCATAGGAATACAATGACATACTTTAGGGGTAATTGCAAGCACTATTAAGCATATTCAGAGGTATCATAAGATAGTGGCTAATACAACCTATAGGCGAGTAACCCCGATACAACCATAGGGTGTATGAACAAACGCTAATACAACCTATGGGCGAGGAGGCGGCTATACAACCTATGCGGTATTTAGAATCATTCTATACAACCTATGGGCGATACAACTTAAACGGTATTTAGAATCGTTCTATACAACCTATAGGCGATACAACCTATAAGGTACTTAGAATCATTCTATACAACTTAAAGATGATCACCTTAAAGGAGAGCGAGTAAACCAAAATTCCCTCAACCTAAAGGCGAGTCTCTGAGTCTGACTCATAGTATTACTAAGACCCCTACCATGGGAAATAGCCGGACCCCTACCATGGGAAATAGCCCCTACCGTGGGAAATAGCCTGACCCCTACCGTGGGAAATAGTCTGACCTCGCTTCGCTCATGGGGTCTGAGTCATAGTCATAGTAATACTCTTACCCCCACCGTGGGAAATGATTTTAATATTACTCTTGCTCCGCAAGCGGCTCAGACTCTTACTAATAGTAACACTATGACCCCTACCGTGGGAAATAGTCTGAGTAATCATATGTTTAATAGTCGTAGTTCATCCGTTTACTCAGGAAAATACTAAGACTCGGACTAAGAGTGCGCACCCTTTTAACCTAATACTTTTGTCGCCCCAGAGTACTCAGAATCGTTTCTCTGACAATAAATCTGACTTTAACCCCCTGACAACGAAAGATATTCCCCCAGAGCCTTTTCCCGCCTATCATTATGATGTTCACTCATAGAAAAACTATTGTGATCACAAGCTGGGAATTTTGTGATCACAGACTTTTGCATTTGTGATCACAATAGTTTTGCTCAGAGTTAAACTATTAGAAACACTATGTTATTGACTTCTAGGGCCACTTCTGTTAAATTGATCTTGGGTCAGAATACCTTTGGCCTGCTCACTCTGAGCTTTTACTAATAGTAGAACTTACAGGAGAACTAAGATGATCAGCTATGATTTAGCCGACCGTTACATTCCAGAAATGAAAGTCAGGGCATGGGACAGAGCGCTCAAGCTCTTCCCTGACTATGACATAAACTCTAGCCCTGACAGCTTAGGTTTAGCTCGTAGGGTCAAAACATGGCTAGAACCCAGAGTAAAGCGCATAGCAACCGAGGAACTGGATCAGATGTGCTACGTTATGAGACGTGCCCGTCAGACAGTCTATACTGCCTTAGAAGATGGGGAACTAAGAGAAGACCATGGCCAGATTCTAATAGCTATGATCAAAGAACTGACTGAGGAACGAAAGCTCTACATTCTTCAGGCAATAGAAGTCATAGGAAACACTATGCTTCCCAACCTTGAGCCTAAGTCTTCCGGTTTCATGGTGCTCTGGCCTGACCAAAAGGGCAGAAACAATGGCAGAGAAGGTCGCATAATGGTGCGGTCTGGCAAAGGTATCAGACGGATGTTCCCCTGCCTGTCTGATAAAGAGATAGAGATGCTTAATGACGCCTACCGTCACGAGTTCTCTGTCAAGGAACTGACTATTAAGTCTGGTAAGACTAGGGCTGACTTTGCCCACGCTAAGCATGGAACTATTGGCAAGGTCGAGAACCCTGACACTAGTCATGCTCGCAAGAACCTTAATAATAGTTGTATGAGGTACGATTTTACTGAACGTAATAGATTACCTCATCAACCCACGGAAGCCTACGCCTCTGGGGACTTTACTATCTATTGGTCAGAGGACGATAAGGGTCACATATGCAGTAATTGCATTGTCTATGACGGCTCAGAGAACGATCCTGTTGCCGCACCAATATATGGCGTCTGTGAGAAGTCTATGGACAAGCTGCAAGAGCATATGTCTGACTTAGGCATAGAGATGTACTCTTATCATAGTGACAAAAGTTGGCAGGGTGCAAAGCTCTTACGCTTTGACTATGACGAAGGGGAGTACATTGGCCCATACCTTGATGTCGCACCTTGTTCTCTGAGGACTAGCTGTTGCGGTAAGTTCTTAGTTGTAGATCGGCACGGCGAAATTAGCGCCACCACTTATCAAGGCATACTCTATGGTAATAGTCAGACCTGTGACATATGTGATGACGGTATACGCAGAGACCAGCAGATGCACTTTAATGACAATGTGTACTGCCAAGACTGTTACTCTGACCATATCAGCCAGTGTAGCTATTGCGGGGATGATGAGGCTAACGACGATATGACAACCGTCCAGACAGCCTCCTCTGACTATGAAGAGTACTGCCCTCATTGTGTCTCTAATCATACCGTCACTACTAAAAGCGGTGAGACTTGGGTAGACGAAGATACTATGTCCACTGCAAATGGTGAGACTATTAGTTGTGACGATTACAACAGCGATTACTTTACCTCTGACTGGAACGGCGAGATCTATAATACCGATCGTCGGGAAGAGCTTGAGAACGGCGATGAGGTCTCAGCCTCAGAGCTAGTAGACAACGGTAACTATTATTATTGTGACACCGATGGTGTCTGGAAAGAGAAGACAGATGACAACTCAGATGACCTCGACCCGTCAACCCCTAATACTGAAAGCTAGGTACAGAATGCACAAATTAGTAGAGATGTTGGCGTTCTGTCGCCCACAAGCCTCAGAAACTCAGAATGACTTCTGTGACAAGTACCTCAGACCAGTGTTCGGTCAACCTGACCGTGAAGGTAACTATATCCTAGTCATAGGCAAGGCCCCTAAGATCTGCTTTGCCAGTCACCATGACACTGTGCATAAGCATGACG
>Ga0208814_1000183_pt1 | contig 45519 bp, 40 predicted proteins | sample MalvirAntarct_55_FD_184253 | JGI IMG/M metagenome (GOLD analysis project Ga0208814, IMG submission 184253) | Marine viral communities from the Global Malaspina Expedition - Malaspina viral metaG Antarct_55 (SPAdes) (version 2) | ecosystem: Environmental > Aquatic > Marine > Oceanic | place... | reverse complement strand
AGTCGTGTTTCTTAATGCCAATAATAAATAACATAAGGCGAAAGATAATTAACATGCATTATATTAGATTACGCTCTTACTCCAATTTTAGTGGGCGGTTAGCCTTCATTGGGGTGCTATTTTTCACCCTATTTTCTACTGCTGCCTCTGCGGCACAATCGGTAATGATCACAGTCACTAAGGGCTTTGGTTTAAGTCTATATGCTTCTGATTTAGGTGATATTAAACAATTAACTGTCGGCGATGAAGGTACTCTTTTTGTCGGTTCGCAAAAAAGTGGCACCGTGTATGCGCTAGTTGATAGTGACCAAAATGGCCAAGTTGATAAACGTTATTTGATTGCCAGAGGTTTGGACTATCCGGAAGCGTTAGCCTTTCATGATGGTGCGCTTTATGTCACAGAAGACGATCGCATTATTCGCTTTGAAGAAATTGAATCTCGTTTGCGCCGTCCGAGCCGTGCGCGTGAAGTGTATGCGAATTTGCCAAGCTTAGATAAAAAGTATTCTCGTTCAATGCATTTCGGACCCGATGGACGTTTATATATATCCATTGGTTCGCCATGCAATGTGTGTGAAGCCGCTTCACCCTTTGGCAGTATTTTGGCGATTAATGTCGATACCGGAGCCAGTGAACAAATTGCTTCTGGTCTTCGCAGTGTTATAGGTTTTGATTGGTCACCCGATACCAACAAATTATGGTTTGCCGATTTAGGTCGAGATTGGATGGGTGATAATCTTCCTGCTGATGAGATAAACCGTTTAGACGTTAAAGGCAGCCATTTTGGTTTTCCTTATTTACATGGCTCAGATGTAGTTGAACCCGCCTATGACAAGCCGGAAAATTTAAATATCACCTTGCCAGTATTTGAATTACCCGCTCACGTAGCGGCAACCGGATTAAGTTTTTACCGCGGCAAGCAATTCCCTCCGCGCTATCGTAATCAGCTGTTTGTTGCTGAAAATGGTTCGTGGAATCGGTCAAGTAAAGTCGGTTATCAAATTGTGATGCTTGATATTACAGATGGCAAAGTCAGTAAACGTGAAACCGTGGTGAGTTTTTTGGATGGGGAATTTCCGGTGGCACGTCCATTTGATGTAATTAATGCGCCCGATGGTGCCATGTACATTTCAGATGATCTAAAAGGTAATATTTACCGCTTGTTTTATAACGCACCCGAACAATCACAGGAAATGAAATAATGAGTGATGCGATTGAATTAAGCCTTGATGGTGTAGAGCAGATGCCGCTGAGGCGCTTTACTGAAGGGGCTTATTTAAATTATTCCATGTACGTGATTATGGATCGCGCCTTGCCGCATATTGGTGATGGTCTCAAGCCTGTACAGCGTCGTATTATTTATGCGATGAGCGAATTAGGATTATCAGCGCAATCTAAACACAAAAAATCAGCCCGTACTGTGGGTGACGTTTTAGGTAAGTATCATCCCCATGGTGATAGTGCGTGTTACGAAGCAATGGTGTTAATGGCTCAGCCATTTTCGTATCGATATCCATTGGTTGATGGTCAAGGTAACTGGGGCGCGCCAGATGACCCTAAGTCATTTGCTGCAATGCGTTATACCGAAGCCAGATTATCAAAGTTTTCTGAAGTATTACTGTCTGAGTTAGGTCAAGGTACTGTCGAATGGGGGGCTAACTTTGATGGCACCATGAAAGAGCCATTAACCTTACCAGCTCGATTACCGCATATATTATTAAATGGTATTACCGGTATTGCTGTGGGCATGGCAACCGATATTCCGCCGCACAACGTGCGCGAATTAGTCGCAGCTTGTATTGAGCTTATCGATAACCCTAAAACCGAATTAGCACGGTTAATGGAGTTAGTACCTGGTCCTGATTATCCAACCGAAGCTGAAATTATCACTCCTAGAGCGGATATTGAGCGGATTTATGATACAGGCCGTGGTTCAATTAGAGCGCGTGCGGTTTACAGTGAAGAGCAGGGCGAGATTGTCATTACTTCATTGCCGCATCAAGCCAGTAGTGGCAAGATTTTAGAGCAAATCGCTAATCAAATGCAGGCGAAAAAGTTGCCAATGGTGTCTGATTTACGTGATGAGTCTGATCATGAAAACCCAGTGCGATTAATTATTGTACCGCGTTCAAATCGTGTCGACTGCGATCAGTTAATGACCCATTTATTTGCGACTACGGATCTGGAGAAAAGCTTCCGAGTTAACTTAAATGTGTTGGGGCTCGATGGCCGTCCTAAAGTGAAAGGGTTAAAAACGCTGTTAACGGAATGGTTAGAGTTCCGTATTACCACCGTTACCCGCCGCTTACAGTATCGTCTCGATAAAGTGTTAGCGCGCTTGCACATTTTAGAAGCGTTAATGATTGCGTTTTTAAACATTGACGAAGTGATCGAGATTATTCGTTTTAACGATGAGCCTAAAGCTGAGCTGATGTCTCGCTTTAGCTTGTCAGATAAGCAAGCCGAATCAATTTTAGAATTAAAGTTACGCCATTTAGCCAAGCTTGAAGAATTTAAAATCACTGCAGAGCAAAATGAACTGGCAGCAGAACGCGATAAGTTAGAGTTATTGCTAAGCTCAGATCGTCGTTTAAAAACCTTAGTGAAAAAAGAGTTAGTTCAAGATGGTGAGACTTATGGTGACAATCGTCGTTCACCAATTATTGAGCGTATTGATGCCAAAGCACTAACTGAACAGGAGTTAACCCCAACAGAGTCAGTGACTGTTGTCTTGTCTGATAAAGGCTGGGTACGTTGTGCTAAAGGCCATGACGTCGATGTAGAAGGTTTATCGTATAAGTCTGGCGACAGTTACCTGTGTAGTGTGATGGGTAAGAGTAATCAAGCGGCGGTATTTATTGATTCTACCGGTCGCGCATTTGCTACCGACAGTCATACGTTGCCGTCAGCCCGTAGCCAAGGAGAGCCGATTACGACGCGCTTTAATATGGCACCGAGTGCGACAATGCGGCATGTATTGATGGGCGAGGATGAACAATTTTTCTTATTAGCAAGTGATGCCGGTTACGGCTTTATTTGCGCTTATCCAGATTTAGTCAGTCGTAATAAGGCCGGTAAGGCACTGCTAAGCCTGCCATCAAATGCGTGCGTTATGCAGCCAAAGTTAATTAATAAATCTGGCGATCAATCTTTGTTAGCGATTACCTCAGAAGGTCGGATGTTGATGTTTAGCTTGGATGCTTTACCGCAGTTATCAAAAGGTAAAGGCAATAAAATTATTGGTATTCCTAGCGATCGTGCTAAAAATCGCGAAGAGTTACTCTTGCATCTTGATGTAGTACCTCATGATAAGGCTGTGACCTTATGGGCTGGTAAGCGCAAGCTAACCTTGAAGCCAAGTGATTTAGAGCATTATCGTGGTGAGCGTGGCCGTCGCGGGGCTAAATTACCACGAGGATTACAGCGCGTAGACAGTGTTGAAGTCGAGATGGGACCGCTTGACGAGAGTGCTCAAGACGATAATCTGGGCATATAAGCTTAATCGGGTATGAGGCATTAAGCCGCTCCCCGGTTAATAAATTACCCCGTTTAAGCATAAAAAAAATGCTGCTCATATGAGCAGCATTTTTTTATACAAAAGTGGACGGGGGATTAGGCCACTTCATAAAAATTAGGTTCGTACTCTAGTTGAGTCTGAATAATTTGAGTTGCCATACGGGCACATTTGCCACATTGGTCTGCAACGCCAAGACGTTTCTTTACGTCAGCCAGTGAACTGTCACCTAAGCTAACGGCAGCTTTAATTTGAGTATCTGTTATGGCATGACAAAGACAAACGTACATAGAGAAAGCCTCTTCATTCAAAATGGACTAGGGCTAAGAAAGTAATCTAATTCTAAATGAAAACAGTTATCATTGGCAATAACTTTTTTCACAAAGAATGATTATTTTTAATACAGTTTGATCTGCTTCACTTTTTTATCAAAATGGCACGCTGTGATGAGATATTGAGATGGCATGAGAAAAATATGCTTGAATATTAATTAAATCAATTATCTAGGGTTTTGATGATTGTTGCTCAAGGTGTATTAATGTCATTATTAAGTGCGATCAAGTGGCGGGAATTTAAGTTACTTAGTCGAAGTGGAATGATGATTTGATCTTTGACTCACAGAGCAAAGATTAAATCATGATAACTCGGCTATTTTTAATAGCCTTGATTAGCGTCGACGATATATTGTAATGGTTTAGATTGCTGCCAAAGACAATAATTTTCGGTGAATATTTGTACCACTTGTTGAGGAAAGCTTGGTGCAGCAATATGCGGTGTAATGGTGACGTTATCGCAATGCCACAGGGGATGATTAGCTGGTAAAGGCTCTTGCTCGAATACATCGACAATCGCGCGTCGCTGAGGGCATAGTGTTAACTCAGTTTGCAACGCTGCCAAATCAATTGCGTTGCCTCGGCCAATATTAAATAGCATGGCATCGGGTTTTAATAAGCACAGATTAGCAGCATTTAATACATGTGTGGTGTGTGGGGTATTGGGCAATACACTCACAATCACATCAGCGACAGGTATGTAATCTGCTAATTTATCTATGGTATCGATACGATCAAAGTCATTAACGAGCGCGCCTTGGCGATTGAGGCCGCTGACAATCATACCGAAATGATGAGCGGTTCGAGCAAGGTGTTGAGCGATAGAACCTGTACCAAGTATCAGCAGTTGTAATCCTTGTAAAGTGCGGTATTGACCTGGCTGCCAAAGTTGCAGATGTTGCTGTTGAGTATACTGGGCGTGCTGTCGATAATTGCTTAATAGGTAACCAAAAACATATTCACTCATTAATGGGCCAAATACACCGCGAATATTAGTAAGTAAATAATCATGTGGTAACGAAGGCTTCATCAAGGCATCGACACCTGCAAAAGTAGATTGTATCCATTTAAGTTTAGTTGCATGCGGCAGCATAGCAGCCGCTAAATGAGGTTCAGCTAACCAAATATCTGCCTGATGAATGTTATCTGAAATACTGTTATCTGGGCGATCACCAATGTGATCTGTTATGTCTTCGACAATCTCTAGATCGAATAATGATTGTTGTGCCAGCAATTGCCGATATTTATCATTCTCTCTGGTGAGCAATAATAGTTTATGTGCCACATTCCCCCCGTTAGCATGCATTGAAGAACAGCTTACTTACTCAAACCATCCAGTGTAATCCATTGTTATCGGCATCATGGTTGCTGCAATGGCTTTGTCTGGGTAATTACTGAAAACACCATCTACTCCCATGGCTTTTAACGCTTGAATATCATTTGGGTTATCTACGGTATAAACAAACACTTTGCCACCACGCTGGTGGGCATCATCAACAATGGCTTGACTAACAAAACTTAGATCTAGGTTGATCGAATAGGCATTGAGAGTGGTCATTATTTTCGCCAAGTCGAGCGGGATCCCGCCGAGTAATGGCGCGATAATCGCGTGTGGAAAGACGTGTTTTATCGCCGCTAAATACGGGTGATTAAATGATGAGATTAATAGCTGCTCTGGAGCATACTTCAACTGTTTAAGGAGTTGCGGATATAAGGCAATAAAGGGCTGTACGCAGCCAACACCTTTTAATTCGATGTTAACACTGCACAAGCCATTGCTTTTAACACTGACTCGTTCGAGAACTTGCCATAGGGTGGGAATAGCTTGTCCGCTAACGGTAAACTGAGCCAGTGCTGCTTTTGTTGTTAAGTGGATCAGCCCAGTTCCGGTTGATTTGCCCTCTAAGCGGCGATCATGGAACACGACTAATTCTCCCTCAACGCAATGCACATCTAATTCAATGGCTTTGGCACCCAAGTCGAGTGCTTTATCCATCGCAACTAAGGTGTTTTCAGGTTCATAACCGCTAGCGCCGCGGTGAGCAAAAACGAGCATAGCACTCCTTAATCAATAGCTAGCTTAGCCTTTGTATAATCCAGTAGATTCTTTAGGGGTATGATTAATATGAACTTCCATTTGTGGGTAGGCAAGTTCAACATTGTTTTCTTTGAGCTTTTTATTAATCAGTTTATGCAGGCTATGGCGTAGCGGCCACCGAGCCGACATGTCTTTAGCATAAGAGCGAATTTCGTAATCTTGAGTGTGCTGACCAAAACCGGCAAACCATACTTCTGGTTCTGGCATGGTTAGCGATAATTCACATTCTCGAACCGCTTGATGCAGTAGCATTTCCACTTTGGTTGGGTCGGCATCACGAGATACCGATACCGTGACGATGACACGAGTTATCGGGTTGGATAGCGACCAGTTAACCAGTTGTTCAGTAATAAAGGCTTTGTTGGGCACAATAATTTCTTTGTGGTCCCAGTCGACAATCGTGGTGGCTCGGATTTGAATTTTACTGACCGTTCCAGATAGGTCGCGAATCGTGACGGTATCGCCAATTCGAATGGGTTTTTCAAATAGGATGATCAAACCAGAAATAAAGTTAGCAAAAATTTCTTGCAGGCCAAAACCTAAACCCACTGATAATGCGGCAACTAGCCACTGTAATTTAGACCACTCCATTCCAAGAGTTGAAAAGCCAAACAGTATGCCAAAAAATACCACCAAATAACTGCTCACAGTGGTAATGGCAAAGCCGGTACCTGGCGATAAATCTAATCTTTGCAATAACGTCAGTTCCATTAATCCTGGGAGGTTTTTAGCAATCACCACCGAGAAGCCCACTAACATGATGCCGAATGAAATTGATTTTAATGTGATTGGTACTTGCTGCTCAATACCATTTACATTGCTGTTGGTGGTCCATAAGGTGATGCCATCTAAAAATGAGAATACTGCGGTATGAGTCTGCGACAAAATACCCAATAAGCTGGCAAAAAAGGCTAAAAATAAAATCGATCGCACTAAGCCGAGCGACTGACTGGAGATGGTTTCTAAATCAACAATTGGTTCTTCATAGGTTTCTATTGGCTCATTGTTTTGCAACTCGCCTCTTTCACGTTGCGCAAGTCGCTCTGCACGTTTGGCTTTAGCGCGATCGAATGCGATTAAACGGCGCTCAATCAGCATCCAGCGTTTAATGAGCTGGTAAGTTAGTAAAAAGCCTAAGCCTAATAATACTGATATTTGCAGTTGTAACAGAAGCTGGAAAGCCGTGAAGTAGTAGCCGACCGCAGCCAAGATGGCGCTAAAAATAGGCGTAACAATCAAGATGGCCCATAGGGCTTTTTGAATGATCGCCATATTCGTCGCGCTAGGCTTATTTTGGCGATATTGGCCAATCAATAACATGACATCTTTGTACAGGAGAAACAGCACAACACAGAAAACGATAAACGCCCCACGGCCAAGACTGTTACGTACTAATGAAGTATCTAATGCTTCAGTGAAGCCCATTAAGCCAATTAAGGGTGCGGAAATGATCACAAATGAAGCCAAGGTTTGCTGCGCTTGTTTGATTATTTTTTTCGGCCGTCTGAAGTGGCTGATTAAAATACCTTTTTCTACCGTTAATAAGAAAAAGAATTGATAAATCAGATAACTGACACCAATAGCTAAAATACCGACTCCCACGGCATGAACCATGTTTTGCTCAGAACGGGAGAAAATAAAACCGGCCACAATAACCGGTAAAGGCTTTATTAAGGCATACACTAAGCTGATGATGAGGGTTTTGATGGTGTATTTAAATTTATCTTGCGTCACGTTACCAACAAATACCGCATAGCGACTAATTGCGGTATTAAACTTAGGGGTAAGCATGTCATGTGCCATCAAGCAGCATAATAATAAAATGCCCCACCAAGCCCAATAATTGCTGTTTTCAGACCATGATTGTTGTAACGCTTGCCACTGGCTAGGTTGCAGTAACCATACACTACTGTGACTTAAATCGATGAGCCACAATGGACCAATGCTGGGGGCATTAGGTACCCAAAATAAATGTTCGTTAAGGGTGTTTTTTAATGTGTTATGCAGTTGGTTTAGCTGCTCATAACCAATACGTAACTTGGCAAACTCAGCTAAATATTGATCATAACTTTGTAATAGTTGATCTATGAGTACTTGCTGTGACTGTAAGAGTTTTATCTGGGTTTCATTAAACATTTCACTGTCATCAAGTTGTTGACTGTTTAATGCTTGATGTTGCTCTAATTGATAGCGCTCCAGCCGTGCATCAGCTAATTCTGTTTGCAGTTTGTCTAGGTTGGGCGGTTTAGGTAATGATTGCAGCATTTGCAAAAAACGGTCGCCAAATGCCGAGTTGGTTTTTACCCAAGTAATTTGTTCTAGTACGTTTGAAAGCTGTGCATTTTGAGACTGATAGCGTTTCTCAACCCGCTGTTGCTTCTCTATTGCTGATTTAATATTACTGGTGAGCGTTTGTAATTGTTCAGCATATTGTTGGTTTGATCTACTCAGCTCTTGAGATAAAGGATCGGCTAGCTCTTGGGCATCAACTAAGTTATTGGCTATAGTATCAGCGGTTTTTTGCTGACGAGATTCAATATTGTGTTTGTTGATAAGCTCAATAAAGCTTTCTTGTTGGCTTAATAACAAGCGGTTGAGCTGCTGTTGAAGCTGGGTAATCTCGAGTTGTTTCGGACTCGCTAATCGTTCCGCCTGTAAGGTCGCAATATGCTGAGTGAGCAGCTCGGTTTGAAGCTGGTTTCGTTGGCCTAAGGGTGTCTCAATCGGTACTTGTTGGGTTTTATTGTGCTGAGTTAAGGCATTTTCTGCTTGAACAATTAAATCAGGTAGTTGTCTTTGACGTTGTGAAATAGTCCGTAATTGCTCATTGAGGCTCGACTCAGTCTCTTTTAATTCTGATAAATGGAAATAAGCCATTGAAGCCTGCTGATCCAGATCGATATCATCATCAAGGCTTAATGGGATTTGTGCTTCACGAAGTTGTCCTGCCAATGAGAGTTTGGTTTCACTGTTAGAGCGTTCGATATTGGTATAAGTTTGCTGTTCTATTTGCAGTTTTTCAATACTGCTTTGCAGTTCGGCAATTTGCGATGGTATATCAAGTGGCTGATTTTCGGCTTGGCTATTTAGCCCCAATCGTTTATCAAGGGTTAGGGGAGTGCTAGCAAATACAGAATCTGACAGTGTATTAACTATAAGGAAACACAGGAATAAACACGCTAAACGTAACATAATACTTTGCCCAGATTGGAGTCAGGACATGGTAGCAAATTTGAATGATTATAATCTATATTTTTGATGACTTTAGATCGTTTCAAGCAAAGTTGATTCCACAATAATTATTCACCCGCAAGCGGTATGATGTTTATTGATTGATGAGCCGTGCAATGATGATTGCCATGATGAGCTAAGTATAAAAGGGAATACGTCAGTGGCCAATATAAGCAACTATGCTTTGCTATTTGATTAGGCTCAGGCATCTAAAGCAAGTGTGCTGTAATCGTCTTTTCATCATTATTTAACTAGTGGTTAATGGTGATTATGCGAGGTATTTCTGCAACCCCACAAGGTAAAAAGAAAATGGAGAGAGGCAATAAAATAAAGCCGTACTGCTTAAAAACAGTACGGCTTGATGTAGCGATAACACCAGGATACTGGAGTCAGTATCCTGATAATTATATTGATTATGCTTGAGTCAGTTTAGCAAACGGTTGGCCCATACGCGTGGTTTCACCTGGCTCGACCCCATCGGCAAATGTTTCGATGGCGTCTTGTGCAAATAACATCACCACAGTACTGCCTAATTTAAAGCGACCCATTTCAGCGCCCTTTTCTAACGTAACCGCTTCTGGACCTGTAGTGGGATAATCCCAGCTAAACACTTGTTTGCCACCTGGTGGTGTCACAGTACCCGACCATATCGTTTCAATACTAGCAACAATTGTTGCACCGACTAATACCATTGCAAGTGGACCGGCTTCGGTTTCAAAGATGGCAACTACGCGCTCATTGCGAGCAAACAATCCGGGTACATTTTGCGCAGTCAGTGGGTTAACCGAAAATAAGTCGCCTGGCACGTAAGTCATTTTTGATAATGTGCCAGTGATAGGCATGTGGATGCGATGGTAATCTTTGGGCGCCAAATAAATGGTTGCAAAATCGCCACCGTCAAAACGTGCCGCATCAGATTTATCACCACCTAACAATGCTTCAGATGTATAAGTGTGCCCTTTGGCTTGAAAAATATTGCCAGCTTCAATTGGGCCACATTGACTCACAGCTCCATCAACCGGATGTGCCATAACGCTGTTGTCTTGGTTTATCGGTCTGAGTTCAGGTTTTAATGCTCGGGTAAAAAATGCATTAAAGGTTTTGTAGGCTTCGGGCTCAGGTTGCTGTGCTTCAGACATATCAATTTTATATTGTTTGATAAACCATTTGATCCCTGCCGTGGTAATCATTCCAGCTTCAGCAGCAGCAAATTTACCGACTAAGCGCGACAGAAAGTGTTTTGGCAACATGTATTGCAAGGCAATTTTAATTGAGTCCAATGTTTTTCCCTTTTTTTCTAAGCAGGTTGAACTAGGAATAGTATTCCTAAAGGTTACTGACTCTAGGAGTCTAATTCATCAATTGCACGAAAGTGTCGTGCATGACGTTGTTCATCTAAACTGGCAATAATACGCTGATAATTGCTAAAGCGGTCTTGAGTTATTTTTCCATCAGCTAGTGCTTGTTGTAAAGCACATCCTGGGTCGTCACCATGTTTACAATCACGGAACTTGCAGGTGCCTAAAAATTCTCTAAATTCAATAAAGCACCAACCGACCCTGATAGCGTCTAAATGCCATAAGGCAAATTCACGTATACCGGGTGAATCGATTAAATCCCCACCGCTAACAAAATGGAGTAACTTTGCGGTCGTGGTGGTGTGTTGGCCTAAACCTGAGTTATCGGATACATCTCCAATTAATAGTTCAGCTTCTGGCATTAATGCATTGATCAAAGATGATTTGCCAACACCAGACTGACCGGCAAAAACACTGACGCTGTCATTGAGTAATGCTTTGAGGTCTTCAACGCCTTCACCAGTGTGACTACTGACACGGAAAACTTGATAACCAATATTTTGGTAACGCGTTAATGCCGTTTCGATTTCATCACGATTAGTGTCATCCAATAAATCAATTTTATTGAGAATGATGATCGGCGTAATATCTGTGTCTTCTGAAGCCACTAGATATCGATCAATAATTTGGGTGGTAAAGCTAGGTAAAACTGAAGACACAATTAAGATTTGATCGATGTTAGCGGCAATAATTTTGACGCCATCGTATAAATCAGGTCGAGTTAAAGAGGATTTTCGCGGGTGAACGGCGACGACAATACCACCAATACTGGAGCCCGATTGAACTTCAGTCGCGAGTCTTACCACGACCTTATCACCGGTGACTAAACTGGTCACTGCTCGGCGAATATTACAGCGCGAGACCATGCCATCTGTAGTTTCAATATCGGCATGCTGACCGAAACGAGAAATCACCACGCCGGCTTGTTCAGGACCTAACAAATTATCCTGTAACTCGGCATGTTGACTATTATCGTCATTACGCTTTAATCGTTTAGTCTGATTGGCGCGCATTCGGCGTAATTGGCCCTGACTTAGGGGTTTCTTTTTACTCACAGGCTTATCTTCATTAAATAGGTGTTTTTTTGTGTATCAAAAAAACAGTATGATACACACTCTTTTATAAAAATGCCTGAATTTAGGCTACAGATAATATAAGGCGGCATAAATGGCTGTTGATGCGAATAATCTAATTTGGGTTGATTTGGAAATGACAGGCTTAGAACCCGCTGTTGATCGAGTCATTGAAATTGCAACTTTAGTGACTGACCAAGACCTCAATATCATTGCTCAAGGCCCTGTTCTAGCCATTTATCAGACAGATAATGTGTTAGCTGGGATGGACGATTGGAACCAAAAACATCATGGAGAGTCAGGATTAATTGAGCGTGTTCGTGCCAGTAAATGTTCTGAACAAGATGCGATAACACAAACGATTGATTTTTTATCTCAGTACGTGCCTAAAGGCGCATCACCAATGTGTGGCAATAGCATTGGTCAAGATCGCCGCTTTTTGAATAAATACATGTTAGAGCTTGAAGAGTATTTTCATTATCGCAACATTGATGTGAGCACCATCAAAGAGTTGGTTCGTCGTTGGAGCCCTGAAACAATGAATGGCTTTAGCAAGAAAAATACACATCAAGCATTAGAAGATATCAAAGAGTCTATTGCCGAAATGCAGTTTTATCGCAGTGAAGTATTTAAAATTTAAGCAATTGAACAATTTTTTTCAAAAAGGGGGTTGCAGCATAGTAAAATTTACCTATAATGCGGCCTCAACTTTCTACAGAGCGCCAAACTCTGAGGCATAGGAAGTTGTCATGAAATTTGAAAGTATGCGACATTAGTTCAGTTGGCATAGGTTGAAAGACGATACCTTGCTAACTTAGTAATAAAGCAAACAGTACGCGACATTAGCTCAGTTGGCATAGGTTGAAAGACGATACCTTGCTAACTTTATAATGAAGCAAATAGTACGCGACATTAGCTCAGTTGGTAGAGCGATACCTTGCCAAGGTATAGGTCATCGGTTCGAACCCGATATGTCGCTCCAAATTTCTAGATGAAATTTTTGAAATGCGACATTAGCTCAGTTGGCATAGGTTGAAAGACGATACCTTGCTAACTTTATAATGAAGCAAACAGTACGCGACATTAGCTCAGTTGGTAGAGCGATACCTTGCCAAGGTATAGGTCATCGGTTCGAACCCGATATGTCGCTCCAAATTTCTAGATGAAATTTTTGAAATGCGACATTAGCTCAGTTGAGTTAATCGCAAGAGTCGATAACCATCTTGTTACAAGGTATAGGTCATCGGTTCAAACCTATCTTTATTTTCAAAGAAAGGTCGCTGTAAATTCTACATGATTTGAAATGCGACATTAGGTAGTTGGCATAGGTTGAAAGACGATACCTTGCTAACTTTATAATGAAGCAAACAGTACGCGACATTAGCTCAGTTGGTAGAGCGATACCTTGCCAAGGTATAGGTCATCGGTTCGAACCCGATATGTCGCTCCAAATCACTTAGTCTGTTAAAATTCTTATTTTTAGAACATGCGATACCTTGCCAAGGTATAGGTCATCGGTTCGAACCCCTCTTTGTTTATAAAGAAAAGTCACTCAAAATCACTTCCTCTGTTAAAAATCCAATTAATTACTATTACGACACTAGACTCAGTTGCGTTTTCAGAAAATGCGATACCTTGTTAAGGTATAGGTCATCGGTTCGAACCCCTCTTTGTTTATAAAGAAAAGTCACTCAAAATCACTTCCTCTGTTAAAAATCCAATTAATTACTAAAATCCAATTAATTACTAAAATCCAATTAATTACTAAAATCCAATTAATTACTATTACGACACTAGACTCAGTCGCGTTTTCAGAAAATGCGATACCTTGTTAAGATATCGGTCATCGGTTCGAACCCCTCTTTGTTTATAAAGAAAAGTCACTCCAAATCTTGTTTATTCCAAAACTGGTGAAGTGTTTACTTTTGCATAAGGCTTACCAAAGCTAAATTCACATTTTCTTATGCTCACCACTGCAATCTAACTCATCCCGAATGTTGTCATTTTAATAAATTTGCATCATCTACGTTTGAGCAAATTGTTTTTGCAATCAACAAACAAGTGATCTAGTACTCACTTCTTCATGGATCTCTAAAGTAAGAGCATATTGGTGAAGTAAAACATGATCTGGTTCAAATCATTTACTGGTGTTATCTCTGATAATCAACTCAAGATAGATTTTCCTAAGAAGTTAGGGCTTTAAACGAGGTGAGTGTTATGCGGATCCAACAACTGAGTGAGCTACTTGATTATGTTGCTAATTGCCATCTCGATATGGAGAAATTATATAAGCGTTTAGATCGAAACGCAGACTCCTCTAGAGTAAAAATGATGCTAACTTATTTCCAACAGCATGAGAGACATATATACGAAACACTTGAAAGTTACATAGAAGATGCGCCTTCAAGAATCTTAAATACTTGGTATAAAGACATTACTTTCGAAGATTTTAGCAAACGTTGTCTTGAAACCTCATTAGCCGCCAATATGCAAGAAGACCAAGTACTCGAGCTGCATCTTGATTTAGAAAATCGCTTAATCGCGCTGCTAGAAAAAACAGCGATGAGTAGTCCTACTGATGAAATTAAGAGTGCATTAATGGATTTGGTCAGAGTGGCGCAAACTCAACAAAAACGTTTAGTTCACAGCACAATTCGTATGGATGATATCTAAACGACATATTAAATTTTGACATAACTTCCTGAAGTGTTAGTTTGCCAGCTATTCCCAGTAGCTGGCTTTTTTTATTAACAAAAAATAACCACCATAACTGTGGGAGTTCCCCTATAACTTCTGTTATATTTAGCATTCTTGTAACTCTTTTTTATGGAAGCTGACTTTACCCATGACATCGCTGCTTAAAACCCTTGAAAATGAACAAGCTACTGTCGCTCTTGGGCAACAAATTGCGCAGTGGATTGTGCCACCATTAACGATTTATCTTACTGGTGACTTAGGCGCGGGTAAAACAACGTTTAGTCGAGGTATTATCCAAAGTTTGGGTCATCAAGGCGCGGTGAAAAGTCCGACTTATACCTTGGTTGAGCCTTATGAATTTAACGATATGGATGTGTATCATTTTGATCTGTATCGATTAGCTGATCCAGAGGAGCTCGAGTATATGGGGATCCGTGATTACTTCACTGACAGAAGTGTGTGTCTAGTTGAATGGCCTGATAATGGTCATGGATTACTTCCTAAGGCTGACATCCATTTGCATTTACGTTATAAAGAATCTCAAAGACAGGTTGAATTACAAGCCATATCCCCTGCAGGGCAGGCAATTTTAAATAAAATTAATATAAATAATAATGACTTTTAAAAAAACTTTTTTTATTCCTATTATCATCACGCTGTTGTTTTTGCCTAATTTAGTTTGGGCAGCCAATCAACTTGATAGCGTGCGTATTTGGGCTGCTCCAGAATCGACTCGAGTGGTGTTTGATTTAACTCAAGCTCCTAAATACGACAGTTTTACCTTAACGGGGCCAGATCGTTTGGTGGTTGATATTCAGGATACTGGCGCTAAAGTTAATTTAGATAAAATAGCGAATAACAGCAAAATTATCAAAAAGATACGTTTTAGCTCGCCGCCTAAAAAAGGCATATTGCGTTTGGTTATGGATTTAACTAAACCGGTAAAGTCCAGTTTGTTTACTTTGCCTCCGACAGCTCCTTATGGCAACCGTCTGGTAGTCGACTTAGAAAATGTTGACGGTGGATCCTCTACAGGTCAAACCGTTAGCCGCTCTGCTAATCAGTCATCGCGAGACATTGTGGTTGCCATTGATGCGGGCCACGGCGGCGAAGATCCAGGGTCTATTGGACCTTCTGGCATGCATGAAAAACGGGTAGTGCTTGAAATTGCCAAGCGTTTGGCGCGTAAAGTGGATGCAACTCCGGGCATGCGAGCGGTGATGACGCGTACTGGCGATTATTTTGTTAACTTGAATAAACGCTCTGAACTGGCACGAAACAGTAAAGCTGATTTATTGATATCGATTCATGCTGATGCCTTCACTTCACCGCAGCCTAGTGGCGCGTCTGTTTGGGTGCTATCAATGCGCAGAGCTAATAGTGAAATTGGTCGCTGGTTAGAGCAAAAAGAGAAACACTCCGAGTTATTAGGCGGTGCAGGCGAGATCATTCAAAATACCGATAGTGAACAATATTTAGCCATGACATTACTCGATATGTCGATGAACAGTTCGATGGCGATAAGTCATTCTATAGCTGGTGATATTCTTCGTGACTTAGATACGATTACTCACCTTCACAAAAGAAATCCAGAATCGGCAAGTTTTGCTGTACTTAAATCACCAGATATTCCCTCTATTTTAGTTGAAACTGGCTTTATCTCTAACCCAGGTGAAGAACGGTTGTTGTCTAACGGTAATCATCAAGAAAAGCTGGCTAATGCCATTTATAAAGGTGTGCTGCGTTATTTTGAAGGTAATCCGCCCGCTGACTCTTTGATGGCCAAGACGTCAAACGTTAAACACAGTGTAAAGCGTGGCGAGTCGTTATCAATTATTGCGCAGCGTTACAGTGTTTCTGTAAGCAGTATCAAGCAAGCCAATAATTTAAAGAGTGATGTAGTACGTATTGGTCAAAAACTCGTAATACCAAGGGCTTAATATGGCTATTCAACTGTTACCGCCACAACTTGCAAACCAAATCGCAGCAGGCGAGGTGGTTGAGCGACCTGCATCAGTGGTGAAAGAACTGGTTGAAAACAGTCTTGATGCTGGCGCGACTAGAGTTGATATTGATATCGATAAAGGCGGAAGTAAGCTGATTCGCATCCGCGATAACGGTGCGGGTATTCCTAGGGATGAGTTGGCATTAGCACTGTCGCGTCATGCAACGTCAAAAGTTCATACGCTCGATGACCTCGAAGCTATTTTAAGCTTCGGTTTTCGCGGTGAGGCGCTAGCCAGTATTAGCTCAGTGTCACGGCTAACATTAACCTCAAAAACAGTTGAACAGTCTGAAGCTTGGCAGGCCTACGCTGAAGGCTCGCAAATGGATGTCAAAGTGACCCCTGCTGCACATCCACAAGGCTCGACCATTGAAGTGGTCGACTTGTTTTTTAATACGCCCGCCAGAAGACGCTTCTTAAAAAGTGATAAAACCGAATTCACTCATATTGATGAGTGGTTAAAGCGGATTGCCATGGTGCGCCGCGATATTCATTTTACCCTGACCCACAATGGTAAGTTAGTGCGTCAGTATCGTCCTGCAAATACCGAGATTCAAACGCAGCAACGTTTAGCACAAATTTGTGGCCGAGCGTTTGCGGAGCAAGCTTTAAGCATTGCTTGTGAACATGAAGGCTTATCTCTAAATGGTTATTTACAGTCACCACAAGATACAGTCATCACAGAGACGAATTTCTTTTATGTCAATGGACGATTAATTAGAGACCGACTGGTTAATCATGCTGTTAAACAAGCTTTTGCTGAGTACGGTATTGAGCATCAACCTGGATATGTGTTGATGTTATCACTTGATCCACACCAAGTTGATGTGAACGTGCACCCAGCCAAGCATGAAGTACGTTTTCATCAATCTCGCTATGTGCATGATTTTATATTACAAGCGGTGCAATCGGCATTAGTGCAAATGCCTGCGTTAGCCTTATCTGAGCATGAACCTGAATCTAATTCACTAGATAAACATGATAATTGTGCAATGGTGCCCCAAGATCCAACTGTGATGGATGATGACAATAGCGTCGCTAGCATTGAAGACGTATTCTCACTTAACCGTGACTCCACTAAAGCGATTAATAGTGTTAGCGCGTTCGGCTCAATGCATGTTCCGGGAAAGAATAATAGTTTATCTGGGGGGTATTCAGCTGCAATTAAGCCTAGTTATGATAAAAAGCCTACTAGCCCATTAACTGCTGCCCAGACCAAAACTGCCATTGCTAACTATGGACAGTTATTACATACCCCGATGAATAGCGCGGTATCATATGTTAATGAAGTCGCGACTGAGTTGGCCATCCCCCCATTGTTAGCGGGTGAGTATTGGGTGATATGCAAAGATGATAAGTTGTCATTGTTGCCTACAAAAAAGGTGCAATTGGCAGTGAGAAAGCAGCAAATTGAAATCAAACTCGCTAATGGCTTAGTGTCACAACCGTTATTAATGCCAATATCAGTAGCTGCAGATTTAGATTGGCCAGAAACCTTAGCCAAGCGTGATCAATTACTGCGTAAGATGGGTATTGAATTAACAATTCGCTTTCAGCAGTTGATTATTAAAAAAGTGCCCCCATATTTGAGGGAAAGCCAACTTGCTGTTGTGATACCTGAATTATTGCAATGGATACAAATAGAGCAACCTTCAGATAATGCTATTGTCGGTTGGCTTGCACAACAAAGTTTATCGCAATTTGAGCCAGTACAAGTCTTATGGCAGCAATTTTGTGCACTTGACGATGAAACGAAACAAACTTGTTATGACCAAGAGCACGTATTGCCTTGGCAAAATTGGATGAAAAATAATTAACGTGAACAGTGTCGATAAGCCGAAAATCATTTTTTTAATGGGGCCTACAGCCTCAGGCAAGACGGCATTAGCCATTGAAATGGCAACAAAACATAATTGCGAGATTATTTCAGTCGATTCAGCGCTTATCTATCGTGGCATGGATATCGGTTCAGCTAAACCGACGGCGAAAGAGCTGCAAATGGCTCCGCACAAGTTAATTGATATACTTGATCCTAGCGAAAGTTATTCAGCGGCAGATTTTCGCCGTGATGCACTATTGGCTATCGAAGACATTATTCGTCGCGGTAAGACCCCTTTACTCGTGGGTGGCACCATGATGTACTTTAAAGCACTGTTAGAAGGTTTATCTCCTCTACCCAGTGCAGATGAAGGTATTCGGCAGCAAATATTGGCGCAAGCGCAAACAGACGGTTGGGACGTATTGCACCAACAATTATGTCAAATAGATCCGGTTGCTGGAGCAAGAATTCATCCTAACGATCCACAACGATTATCGCGTGCATTAGAGGTTTATCGGATCAGCGGCAAAACAATGACTGAATTGACTCAAACTAAATCAGTCGCTTTGCCGTATGATGTAGTGCAATTTGCTATTGCACCTAACGATCGCAGTGTATTACATGAATTAATTGCTAAGCGATTTAATATCATGCTTGAGCAAGGCTTTATCGATGAGGTGTCACGCTTAAAAGCGCGTGGTGACTTAGATTTAGACATGCCATCAATGCGTTGTGTAGGTTACAGGCAGTGCTGGCAATACCTTGATAAAGAATTTGATCATGCGACTATGGTCGAAAAAGCTACCGCAGCCACTAGGCAATTGGCCAAACGTCAATTAACATGGTTGAGGAGTTGGCCGGAATTACAGTGGCTTGAAAGTGGTGTCGAAGGGAATTTAGTTACGCTTATGCGACAAAGCCGCTAGCTTATTAGCCGTTGCTGTATAATACTAAAACTAAACAATAAAACTTAATTCAACATATTTTAAAATAAAAAAGGAAATTCAAATGGCTAAGGGGCAATCTTTACAAGACCCATTTTTGAACGCATTGCGTCGTGAGCGTGTACCAGTCTCTATCTATTTAGTGAATGGTATTAAATTACAAGGCCAAGTTGAGTCATTCGATCAATTTGTTATCTTGTTGAAAAATACTGTAAGCCAAATGGTTTACAAACACGCTATTTCAACAGTCGTACCAGCACGCCCATTTAACGTTACTGCTCACCAAGGGACTGCCCATGGTGAAGAAAGCGATGCTGAATAATTTGAAAAGGAATACAATTTTTGTTTGATCGTTATGAAGCGGGTGAAACAGCGGTATTAGTACACATAGATTTTTCCGACGACGAACGTCGAGAGGATCTCACTGAGTTACAGCTATTAGTTGAATCTGCTGGTGCTCGCTCTGTTGGAGTGATTACTGGCAGTAGACGCTCGCCAGATCGTAAATTTTTTATCGGTACCGGTAAAGCTGAAGAACTAGCCGCAATGGTAGCTGCTACAGAGGCCAATGTAGTGATTTTTAATCATGCATTGAGTCCTGCTCAAGAGCGTAATCTTGAATTAGTATGCCAGTGCCGAGTCTTAGACAGAACTACGCTGATTCTTGATATTTTTGCTCAGAGAGCAAGGACTCATGAAGGTAAATTGCAAGTGGAGCTAGCGCAATTGCGCCACATGTCGACGCGCCTTATCCGTGGTTGGACTCATTTAGAGCGACAAAAAGGCGGTATTGGTATGCGAGGGCCGGGTGAGACCCAGCTTGAAACAGACCGACGTTTATTAAGAGGGCGGATTAAGAACATTAATCGTCGACTTGATAAAGTGGATAAACAACGTGAGCAAAGCCGCCGAGCTCGTAAGCGAAGTGATTTAGCAACAGTGTCTTTGGTGGGTTATACCAATGCGGGTAAATCGACATTATTTAATGCGCTAACTTCGTCGGACGTTTATGCTGCAGATCAATTATTTGCAACATTAGATCCAACACTGCGTAAATTATCCTTACCCGATGGTGCGGTAATTTTAGCAGACACTGTTGGTTTCATTCGTCATTTACCTCACGACCTTGTTGCAGCATTTAAAGCCACACTACAAGAAACTCGACAAGCAGAGATCCTTTTGCATATCGTTGATTGTGCCGATGACAATATGGCTGAAAATTTTGAACAAGTACAAAGTGTACTTAAAGAAATCGATGCCGATGAAATCCCGCAATTAGTCGTGTGTAATAAGATTGATTTGCTTGAAGATTTCGCGCCTCGTATCGATTACGGTGAGGACGGTAAACCTGAAAGGGTTTGGGTCTCTGCGCAAAAACGCATTGGATTTGATTTGCTGCTTAAAGCGATAACCGAATTAATCGGTCAAGTTATTTGCGAGCTTACATTGAAAATACCTGCATCAGCAGGACATTATCTTGGCCAGTTTTATCGACTGGATGCAATACAGCAGAAAGAGTATGACGATCTGGGGAACTGTATTTTATCTGTTCGTTTATCGGATGCCGATTGGCGCCGATTAGCTAAACAGAGTCAAGGGGAATTAGAGACATTTATTTTTGACGACTCAGAAGTAGACATCTCTTGTTAATCTCATTTATTTCATCCAATTATGGAGTGCTAAATGGCTTGGAATGAGCCCGGTAACAAGGGGAACAAAGACCCTTGGGGAAATAAAGGTGGTAACGATAAAGGGCCACCAGATCTTGACGAAGTATTTCGTAACCTATCAAAACGTTTTGGTGGCAAGGGGGGCAATGGCGCCTCTGGTCAGCCATTTAATTCATCTTTATTGATTGTTTTTGCCGTTATTGCCGTCATTATCTGGGCATTGTCTGGTTTATATACAGTTAAGGAAGCTGAGCGTGGTGTGTTACTCCGTTTTGGTCAACACATTGGTGAAGTGAGTTCCGGTTTACATTGGAAAGCCACTTTTATTGATGAGGTGACAATGGTTGACGTGGAAACGTTCCGTTCGATCCCTGCGTCAGGCAGAATGCTGACATCTGACGAAAACATTGTGAATGTTGAGCTTGTGGTTCAATACAGCGTATCAGATGCTTATTCATATCTGTACAGTGCTGTTGATGCCAACTCGAGTTTACGTGAAGCGACTGACAGTGCATTGCGTTATGTCATTGGTCACAATCGTATGGATGACATTTTAACCACCGGGCGTGATGCTATTCGTCGTGATACTTGGACAGAGTTAGAACGTATTATTGAGCCATATAAACTAGGCTTAGAAATTCGTGACGTTAACTTTTTACCCGCTCGTCCTCCAGAAGAAGTAAAAGATGCATTTGATGATGCAATTTCAGCTCAGGAAGATGAACAGCGCTTTATTCGTGAAGCTGAAGCTTATGCTCGCGAAATCGAACCTAAAGCGCGTGGACAAGTTGAACGTATGGCACAACAAGCTAGTGCTTACAAAGAGCGTGAAGTTCTTGAAGCTAGAGGTAAAGTCGCTCGATTTGAGAAGTTATTACCTGAGTATAAAGCTGCGCCAGATGTAACTCGAAATCGTTTATACATAGATGCAATGCAATCTGTGTTGGCGGATACTAATAAAGTACTTGTCGACACAAAAAGTAGCGGTAATCTGATGTACTTACCTTTGGATAAGCTGATGGATTCTTCTAAGAGTCAGCGTAATCAAGTAGAACCTGAGGTAGAACGTCACATCAACTCTGTCTCTAGTAGTGGTGTTGATACGCCGATTACTAGTATGCCGACTGATGGTCGTCTCAGCCGCGAAGATCGTCTTCGCCAAGGGAGGAACTAACAATGGGTAGATTAGCAGTGATCATTCTTGTCATCATTTTAGGGGTGAGTTTTTCCTCTTTAATGGTGGTAAGCGAAGGTGAACGTGCCATCGTTGCACGTTTCGGTAAGGTACTCAAAGAAGATGACGTAACAACCGTCTTTGCACCAGGCCTTCACTTTAAATTTCCTTTGGTAGATAAAGTTCGATATCTGGATTCTCGTATTCAGACATTGGATGGTGCCGCGGATCGTTTTGTGACTTCTGAAAAGAAAGACTTAATGGTCGACTCTTATGTTAAGTGGCGTATTCGTGATTTTGAAAAGTACTATCTTTCTACCAATGGCGGTATTAAAGCCAATGCAGAAAGCTTATTACAAGCCAAAATCAGCAACGACTTACGTACTGAATTTGGTCGTCGCACTATCAAGGAGATTGTTTCTGGTAAGCGTGATGAGTTGCAAACCGATGCATTACAAAACGCTTCTGAAAGTGCTGAGAATCTTGGTATTGAAGTGGTTGATGTGCGCGTAAAGCAAATTAACTTACCTGCTAATGTCAGTACTAGTATTTACCAACGTATGCGTGCTGAACGTCAAGCTGTGGCAAAAGAGCACCGTGCACAAGGTAAAGAACAAGCTGAAATTATCCGTGCGACTATTGATGCCAATGTGACAGTAAAGGTTGCTGAAGCTGAACGTAAAGCGCTTACCATTCGTGGTGAAGGTGATGCATTGTCGGCAAAAATTTATGCTGATGCCTACAGTAAAGACGCTGAGTTTTATAGCTTTTTACGTAGTCTAGAAGCTTACAAAGCAAGTTTTGCCGGTAAGAATGACATTATGGTGTTAGAGCCTGAAGGTGATTTTTTCAAATACATGAAATCGTCAAGCGGTAAGTAACATTTATATCATTTAGTTCAAAAAGCTCGGTCTTTACCGAGCTTTTTTGTGGCTGAAAGTTAATCTAATTAGTATGAATTCAGTTTTTCTAAAAACGGTCATAAATCATAACGAAGACTTTTTATTGTGTTTTTGATTATTTTTTATTAATAATTGCTTGTTTTAAATGTCTTTATTACCTTCTCAAGCACTAATTAAGGGACGACTAATTGTTATAATCTGGCTGATTTATAAGCGTTTTTGAAAAAAATGTTAATATCCTCACTCTAGATGTATGTTTTCTCTATGATCTAGTTCTAATTTTTCGCTATAATGAGCACCGCCTCAAAGTATGATTTTAGCGCTTCACCCTTTGTGATCGCTAAAGTATTGAAATATAAAAATTCCAACACCCTCTGGGAGATAAGTGGATGAGCAATGCGCCAGTCGATACCGGACGTCGCAGATTCCTGACAGCTGCAACCGCCGTAGTAGGTGGTGCTGGTGCCGTCGCTGTAGCGGTTCCTTTCATCAAGTCATGGAATCCGAGCGCCAAAGCGAAAGCTGCAGGTGCGCCGGTTGAAGTAAATATTAGTAAAGTTGAACCAGGTCAGTTAATTCGTGTCGAATGGCGCGGAAAACCGGTTTGGGTCGTTCGTCGTACAGAAACTGTGCTAAATAATCTTAAAACATTAGACAGTCAATTACGTGATCCTGCTTCCGAAGAAATGCAGCAACCAGAATATGCAACAAACCCTGCACGTTCTATCAAGCCTGAATTTTTCATAGCAGTCGGTATCTGTACCCACTTAGGTTGTTCACCAACTTATCTACCTGATTCATTCGGTGAGCAGGTTGAGGGTGTAACATCTGGGTTCTTCTGTCCTTGTCACGGTTCTAAATTTGACATGGCTGGTCGTGTATTCCAGGGTGTTCCTGCACCATTAAACCTAGTGGTTCCACCGCACAAATATATCGATGACGCTAACGTTATCATCGGTGTAGATACAGGAGCGGCGTAATGGTTAAGAATATTATTGATTGGATTGATGCTCGCATCCCAATGACGGCAACGTATAACCGTCATGTGGGTCAGTATGCCACACCAAAGAATTTCAACTTTTGGTATTTCTTTGGCTCATTAGCATTATTAGTTTTAGTTAACCAGTTACTGACTGGTATTTGGTTAACCATGAATTACGTACCAACAGCAGAAGGTGCATTCGCTTCTGTTGAATACATAATGCGTGATGTTGAATACGGCTGGTTATTACGTTATATGCACTCTACAGGTGCGTCAGCGTTCTTCTTTGTCATTTATATGCACATGTTCCGTGGATTAATTTACGGTTCTTATCAAAAACCAAGAGAGCTTTTATGGCTGTTTGGTATGTTGATATTTTTAGTGTTGATGGCTGAAGCATTTATGGGTTACTTACTGCCTTGGGGACAAATGTCCTATTGGGGCGCACAGGTAATTATCTCTTTGTTTGGTGCTATTCCTGTTATTGGTGATGACCTAACATTGTGGATCCGTGGTGACTACGTTATTTCCGGTGCAACACTAAACCGTTTCTTCGCATTACACGTTATTGCGCTGCCACTTGTATTGGTTGTGTTGGTGTTCTTACATCTAATCGCATTACATGAAGTGGGATCGAACAACCCTGATGGTGTTGAAATTAAAAAGAACAAAGATGAGAACGGATGGCCTATTGATGGTATTCCATTCCACCCTTATTACACTGTAAAAGATATTATGGGTGTAGCAGGCTTCTTAATCGTGTTCTGTTATGTGCTGTTCTTTATGCCTGAAGGTGGTGGATACTTCCTTGAGAAGCCAAACTTTGAAGCGGCTAACCCAATGAAGACTCCTGCGCATATTGCACCGGTTTGGTATTTCACACCATTCTATGCGATTTTACGTGCAATTCCCGACAAGTTAATCGGTGTTGTTGCTATGGGTCTGTCGATTGCAGTGCTATTTGTTCTGCCTTGGCTTGACCGTTGTAAAGTCAAATCTATCCGTTACCGTAGTTTGATTCACAAAATCAACATCGCACAATTTACTGTGTCGTTCATTATTCTTGGCTATTTAGGTGTGGTTCCTGCAACGCCTGAGCTAACTATTGCGGCACGTGTATTCACTTTCACTTACTTTGGTTTCTTCGTAGCCCTATGGGTTTACAGTAAGAATGAGAAAACAAAAGAAGTTCCTACGAGGGTGACACACTAATGAAAAAGTTATTAATTGCATTAGTTACACTACTGCCATCTCTCGCTATGGCTGCAGGTGGAAACGAGGTTCATTTAGAAAGCGCTAACGTTAACTTGCATGATAAAGCGTCATTAGAGCGTGGTCTGGATTTATTCCAGCAATATTGTTCAGGTTGTCACAGCACTAAATACCAACGTTATGAGCGTGTAGCAACTGACTTAGACATCAGTGGCGATGATATGCGTAATAAGTACATGTTCACTGATGCTAAAATCGGTGATTTAATGGAAAACGCTATTCCTCCTGTTGATGCGGCTAAATGGTTTGGTGCTCCGCCTCCAGACTTAACTTTGGTTGCTCGTGTACGTGGAGCTGATTGGGTATTTTCATACCTAAAAGGTTTCTATGCTGATGAAACGCGTCCGTTTGGTGTAAATAATACCGTGTTTCCATTAGTGGCTATGCCGCACGTTTTACAAGACTTACAAGGTGTTGCAACTCCTCAATATGAAAAGACTGTCATTGATGGTGTTGAAACTATGACGTTGGTCGGCATGAATCCTCCTACTGGTGGCAAAATGAGTGCAGAAGAGTACGACCAAGCAGTTCGTGATATCACGGGTTTCTTAGTCTATTCAGCTGAACCCGTCCAGTTAGAGCGTGAAGCTTTAGGTTGGTGGGTACTTGGATTCTTGTTTATTTTCTTCATCATTGCTTATTTGTTGAAGAAAGAATACTGGAAAGATGTGCACTAGCCATCAATAACGGTTAATATACATTATCCGCATATTGTAAACGGGGGGCTTAGCCCCTCGTTTGTTTTGTTTTTTCTACATTCTGGAGGGTATCAATGGCTGTTGCTGCCAACAAACGCTCTATCATGACACTTTTTTCTGGTGCCGATGATTTATATAGTCACCAAGTACGTATCGTATTGGCTGAAAAAGGGGTTACCGTTGATGTTTTACAGGTAGACCCAAGTGAGATGCCTGAAGATTTACTTGAAGTAAATCCATACAACTCGGTACCAACTTTAGTTGATCGTGAACTCGTGTTGTACGAATCTCGCATTATTATGGAATATTTGGATGAACGTTTTCCTCATCCTCCACTAATGCCTGTATACCCAGTATCTCGCGGCCAAAGCCGTTTAATGATGCACAGAATCGACACCGATTGGTATGCGCTTGTTGAGCGTATCCGTAAAGGTGAAAAAGCTGATGCTGCGCGTAAAGAGTTAATGGAAAGTCTAATCGCTTTAGCGCCAGTATTTGCTGAAATGCCATACTTCATGAGCGAAGAGTTTGGTTTATCTGATTGCTACCTAGGCCCATTATTATGGCGCTTACCGGTATTAGGTATTCACTTAGACCCGCGTACATCGAAAGATATCAGTGCTTATATGACACGTATTTTTGAACGTGAATCATTTAAAGCATCGTTAACTGAGGCTGAGCGCGAAATGCGCATGGGCATGTGATGAAACCAATAACAGCTAATCGTCCATATTTGTTGCGTGCTTACTATGAGTGGTTGATGGATAACCATTTGACGCCACACGTAGTCGTGGATGCATTTGTTAACGGTACACAAGTTCCACAGCAATTTGTTAAAGACGGTCAAATTGTCTTGAATATTGCAACTGGAGCTGTGGCAAATCTTCACATGTCGAATGATTCCGTCGAGTTTAATGCCCGTTTTGGTGGTGTTCCACAAAATGTGTATTTACCAATGGCCTCAATTGTGGCCATTTATGCTCGTGAAAACGGTGCCGGCACTGTATTTGATATGGAAGATGCTTATATGATCGAAGGTGAGCAGGATGAGTTGTCATCTGTGCCACCATCAATGAAATCTGTTGATGATACTTCGACATTACCGCCATCGCCTAAATCTACTACTGGTGACAAAGCTAAGCGTAAAAACCATTTAACTGTGGTGAAGTAACGATTCGTTACCATGATATAAAACCAGTCGCAAGGCTGGTTTTTTTTAAGCTAAAATTGCAGTATCACCATTTTTTATCGCTCAAATGGAACCCCAAATGTTGTTGATGATTGATAATTATGATTCTTTTACGTTCAACTTAGTGCAATATTTCCAAACGCTTGGACAAGAGATCCTTGTTAAGCGTAATGATGAAATCACCATTGAACAAATTGAAGCATTAGCGCCCACTCATTTAATCATTTCTCCTGGTCCATGCACTCCAAACGAAGCAGGGATCTCGCTTGCCGCCATTGAATATTTTGCTGGGAGATTGCCAATTTTAGGTGTCTGTCTCGGCCATCAAGCCATCGCTCAAGTGTTTGGTGTTGATGTTGTTCGTGCAAAGCGTGTTATGCACGGTAAAACCAGCTTAATTGAGCACAATCAACAGGGATTATTTTCTCAGTTAGCATTACCTTTGCAAGTGACGCGTTACCATTCATTATTGATTAATGATGTTCCCAAGAATTTTACGCTGGATGCATGGTTTGATGACCCTGTTCATGGGCGTGAAATTATGGCGATGAGCTATGCTGATTTACGTATATACAGTGTGCAGTTTCATCCTGAGTCTATTTTGACCCAGCAAGGACATGAATTGCTGAATAACTTTTTACAGTTATAAAGCGTAATCAAGGCTACCTATTTAAGTTCATTATCACTTATTCTGTTACAACTTCTGCAACCAATCTGGCTAAATTCTCGCGTATATTTATGCTATAAAGAGCGCTTAAAAATAATAAAAGGGATAACCATGACAAGCTTTATGCGAAACTTTGCGGTGAGCGCAATTTCTTTGGCGATGATCAGTGGCTGTGCTGCGACAGCAAAAAATGACGATACGATGGTTATCGCAAAGCCTACCGCTACATCATTGATGGTGCCATTAGCCCAACCTCCAAAAGCCGATCAGTTATTAACGCTTAATCAAATCATGGCTAATCCGGATTGGATGGGAATATTTGCCCAAGGAGCCTATTGGAGTGATGACAGCCAATCGGTGTATTTTAGTCGCCAAGCACACCAGTCGCCTATTCGTGATTTTTATCAACAAGCCATCGGCCAGTCTGAAGCGAATAAACTAGCTTTGGATCAGTTACACCTTGCCGATCAGCGTAATAGTGTGTTGAATCAAGCTAAAACTAAAAAAGCTTACATTTATCAAGGTAACGTATTTGTAAAAGATTTATCAAACGGCGATATTACTCAAATGACTCGCCAAAATGAACCGATTAGCGGCGTTCGCTTTTTGAGCGGCGGCGATCTTGCATTTTGGCAAGGTAATAATATTTTTCGTTTACACCAATCTAGTGGACTTGTGGAGCAAATGGCTGCAATCCTAATGGAAAATGAGCCTAAAAATACGCCAGCCCCCAGTACTTTTATGGCCAAACAGCAGCAAAGATTAATCCAATATGTTGCCATGCAACACGATAACAGTCTGACGCGTGATGAATATAGCGAATCATTGGCTAAAGCTGATCCGACTTTTTCAGCAAAACCTTGGTATTTAGGTGATGCGGAAGTTGTGTCAGAAATGAGTTTATCGCCAGATGGACGTTACGTTCTATTGGCGTTAACGGATAAAAATTATAGTTGGCGTGCAGAACACGACATTATGCCCAATTATTTAGGGCAAGAAGGTTATGTTGATCCCGTGCCTGCTCGTGCTCGTGTGGCAGAAGATGTTTTCCCAGGTCAGCGTTTAGTATTACTCGACCTTACTGAACACAGTAAAAAAGATATTACCATTGAAGGCCTAGCCGGTTTTGATGAGGATGTACTTGCTAGCGTTAAAGCTGAAAATGCAAAAGCCCAAGGTAAAACCTACGAAAGCCACAAAGCGCCGCGTTTAGTGCAGTTAATGCAAGATTGGGAGTGGAGTCAAAGCGCTATTCAGTGGAATGATTCTGGCGATAAATTATTAGTGATGCTTGAAGCGGTTGATAATAAAGATCGCTGGATCGCGAGCGTCGATCTTCAAAAAGGCAAACTCTCCACTGAGCATCGGTTACATGATGATGCTTGGGTTAACTATAATTTTAATCAATTCGGTTGGATAACCGGTACAGATACCATGTACTACTTATCTGAAGAGTCTGGATTCTCTCAGTTATATACCAAAACAGCCGCAGGTAAGGTATCGGCATTAACTAAGGGTAAATTTGTGGTTGATAATGTGACCTTATCTCCAGATGCAAAATACTTTTATTACCGTGCAAATAAGGACCATCCGGGCAGTTATAATGTTTACCGTGTAGAAATTGCCAGCGGAAAATCAGAACAACTGACTCAGTGGTTAGGGACATTGGATTACAGCTTAAGCCCTGATGGCCAATCACTGTTATTAACAGCTTCATCTGCTATTCACCCCGATGAACTCTATATTCAGCCTATTGGTGGCGAGATTAGCCAATTAACCGACTATACCAGCACTGCATTTAAACAATATCCATGGCAAGTACCGCAAGTTGTTGCGTTACCTTCAACCCATGGTGCAGAGCCCATTTATGCGCGGGTTTATTTGCCGCAAGGTTATGATCCTAAACAGGCTGATAAATATCCGGCAGTGATGTTTAATCATGGCGCGGGTTATTTACAGAATGCTCATTATGGATTTTCGGGTTACTTCCGTGAATTTATGTTCAATAACTTGTTAACCCAACAAGGTTACGTGGTAATGGATATGGATTATCGCGGTTCAAAAGGTTATGGACGTGATTGGCGTACGTCGGTTTATCGTAATATGGGCCATCCAGAAGTGGAAGATCTAAAAGATGGTGTGGCTTGGATGGCAAGCAATGCTAATGTGGATCCTCAACGTGTAGGCACCTATGGTGGTTCATACGGCGGCTTCCTTACTTTTATGGCGTTATTTAATGAACCTGATTTATTCCAAGCAGGGGCCGCATTACGTCCTGTAGCCGATTGGGCTCATTATAATGCGCCATATACCTCTAATATTTTAAATACGCCTGACGTTGACCCTATCGCTTATGAGCGTAGTTCGCCGATAGAACATGCTCAAGGTTTACAAAAACCATTACTGATCATGAGTGGTGTCTTAGATGATAACGTATTTTTCCAAGACAGTGTGCGCATGGTGCAACGTCTAATTGAATTAGAAAAACCGATGTTTGAAACGGCAATCTATCCTGTTGAGCCACATGGATTTAAGCAACCTTCTAGTTGGTTAGATCAGTATCGTCGTATTTATAAGTTGTTTGAACAAGAGCTGAAATAGTCAGCGCTAAGTTCAAAAAGACAAATAAATATTTATTAAGGCTTCCTTTGAGAAGCCTTAATTTTTATTATTAAGCGACTAACACAATAAAAGGCAATGTGAGTGGCAATATCAATAGCAGGTGGGGTTAGGCCCGGAAAAGTCATCGAAATTGAGCGCCGACTCTATAAGCAGCTTATTGTGGGTAAGCATAAAGTTAATGCTATGCCAGATGAGATCAGCGAAGACTTAGAAGAAAACGCCAATAAGCTTGATATTGAGCGTCAAGCATTAAAGCTGCGCATTGATAAGCAAGCAAAAGAGAAACAAGTATATCTTGAGGTGTCTGCACTGCTAACCCATACGGTTAATAATGCAATAGAGCATCAGTTAGCTAATCCACAAATGATATTAGAAGCATCAGCAATTGGTGAAGGCCAAATTTTATTGCTTGATTTATTATTAGATCCAGATCTTAATATCAATCGACTACGACCAATTATTGAAAGTATTAGTTGGTTATCGCGTGATTTAATTAATTTAATTAACAGCCCTGCATCTGGCCACCGCCGCCCCAAAAACTCCGATGTCCAAGTGACCGATATCAAGCTGGTACTCAATTACATTGGTATTGAAAATTTACGTTTGTTGATCCCTTATTTTTGTTTACGCCATTGGCTACCTACAGGTAATGCCAATTTATTGTGGATAACCCGCAAGCTTTGGCGATATAGCATGGTGAGTGCCATTGCCGCGCAAACCTTAGCTGAGTTACATCATAAAGAGCCCAGCTTGGCTTATTGTTGTGCCTTAATGTATCAATTTGCTACTTCGATCATTCTCAGTCAAAGCGGGCATATATTTGATAAAACTTGGGGGACATGGCTACGAGAAGCCAGCCTTAGTCGAGAGAAACAAGTTTATGATGCTATTATGGCAACAGATTTTCCTGCTGAGGCCGTTTTAGAACAGGTGTTGCAGCATAGTCATAGCTTAAATTGGCAACTACTCAGTTTACTGCAATTTGATGACTCAGCGATGACTCAAGTGCTAAAAGAACTCGATCACGATTACCACTTTACCGAGTTATCCGTCGACGCTGCAATTGTGGCTAAAGCGAGTTGTTACGCCAAAGTGCTTTTGCTAGAAGAGCAGCAACAAATCGACCCACAAGAAAAAAGAATTATGTTCGATTACTATCAATTTTCAGCTCAAGAATTAATTCGTCTTAAAGGGAAAAATTTCCGTAAACTCAATTTACTTTAACGCTGTTTTTTGTGTTTCGAGCAAATGTTAAATCTGTGTAATTATTCACTTTTGATGAATAGCTACACAAAATGGAGCCAAATAACTTTTTTTATGACTAGTTATGCTTCATAACCTCCAATAAACGCTTTGTTTATTCATATTTTTAATTCTTTATGCATAATGCTGATCTGGCCTGCAGAAGTTAATTGTACTGAACTGGTATTTTGATCACATTTTCGCTAATAATGTCGCATAAATAATACAAACTTCCGCTAATGCACTTACAGAATATAAAGCAAACAGCGGAAACAGCGGCTTTAAAACCGTTTACAACCTGAAGGATAAAATGCAATGAGTGTAGAAATGAACCTAACCCGTGCCCAATTCGATGAAGTTATGGTGCCTAATTATGCGCCTGCGGCCGTTATACCTGTTCGTGGAGCCGGTAGCCGAGTGTGGGATCAAGAAGGTAAGGAATTCATCGATTTCGCTGGTGGTATTGCAGTAAATTGTTTAGGTCATTGTCACCCAGCATTAGTGTCTGCATTAAAAGAGCAGAGCGAAAAAATATGGCACTTATCTAACGTGATGACTAACGAGCCTGCACTTGAATTAGCCACAAAGTTAGTCAATGCCACATTTGCTGAGCGTATTTATTTTGCCAACTCTGGTGCAGAAGCGAACGAAGCCGCACTTAAATTAGCGCGCCGTTATGCTCTAGACAACCATGGTGCAGACAAAGATCAAATCATCGCCTTTGATAAAGCATTCCACGGCCGGACATTCTTTACTGTTACGGTTGGTGGTCAAGCAGCATATTCAGATGGTTTCGGCCCTAAGCCTCAAAGTATTACCCATGTACCTTTTAATGATATCGCTGCACTTGAAGCGGTTATTTCAGACAAAACCTGTGCCATCATGCTTGAACCTCTTCAAGGTGAAGGCGGTATTATCAATGGTGACCCTGAGTTCTTAAAAGCAGTACGTCGCTTAGCCGATAAGCATGACGCATTGGTTATTTTTGATGAAGTACAAACAGGTGTAGGCCGTACTGGTGAGTTATTTGCTTACATGGGTACTGACATCGTGCCTGATATTTTAACTAGCGCTAAAGCGTTAGGCGGTGGCTTCCCGATTGCTGCAATGCTAACCACTACAAAAATTGCTGCTCACTTAAAAATTGGTACTCATGGTTCTACTTATGGCGGTAACCCACTTGCTTGTGCAGTTGGTAATGCGGTAATGGACGTGGTTAATACCAAAGAAGTACTTGATGGCGTTAAACATCGTGAACAGTTATTCCGTGATGGTTTAGCGGCAATTAATGCTAAATACAACGTATTCAGTGAAATCCGTGGCAAGGGATTATTACTTGGTGCGGTATTAAATGAGCAATATGAAGGCCGTAGTCGTGACTTTTTAGTGGCATCTGTTGCTGAAGGTCTAATGAGCTTGATGGCGGGTGCAAACGTTGTTCGTTTTGCTCCTTCATTGGTTATCCCTGAAGCTGATATCGCTGAAGGTCTATTGCGTTTTGATCGCGCGGTAGCAAAAGTGGTTGCAGGTTAATGAACAAAAAGTGTGAGCCTAGCTTGCACTTTTTTGTTTGGGTACGCCAACAAAGTGAAATTGCGCCGAAAAGTATTTCAGCGCAGTTTATTTGTGGCGCAATGAGGAGATTAAGATGTTAATCATACGTCCTATCCGTGCAAGTGATTACGATGCACTTTATGGTATTGCAGTCGAGTCAGGCCACGGTTTTACATCTTTACCAGTTAACGAAGAGTTACTGCGTTCAAAGATTGCTAGGGCAGAAGCATCTTTTACCAAGCATGTTGATAAACCTTTTGACGAAGGTTATTTAATGGTGCTTGAAGACATGAAAACCGGTGAAGTTGTCGGCACTTGTGGTATTGAAGCTGCTGTCGGCATGGAAGATGCTTTTTATCATTACCGTTTAGGTACTGAGGTGTATCACTCTCAACAAATCTCAGTTCGTAATGAAGTTGAAACCCTGACTCTATGCCATGACTATACGGGAGCGGCTGAGCTGTGCACCTTGTTTTTAAAAGACGGTTATCGCAAAGGTAATAACGGGCGCATGTTGTCGCGTTCGCGTTTTTTATTTTTAGCGCAGCATCAACATCGTTTTGGTGAAACTGTTATCGCAGAAATGCGAGGGGTCAGTGACGATCAAGGTGAATCACCATTTTACGAATGGCTGCAGCATCATTTTTTAGGTATCGACTTTGTTGAGGCTGATTATTTATCAGGCTTAGGTAAAAAAGCGTTTATGGCTGAAATGATGCCACGTAACCCTGTTTACGTTTGTATGCTGCCTAAAAAAGCCCAAAAAGTGATTGGTGAAGTGCATAAAAACACTAAGCCAGCACTGCGGTTACTGCAAGCGGAAGGATTTAAATTCCGAAATTATGTCGATATTTTTGATGGTGGTCCAACGGTTGAATGTTCAATCGGAGATATTCGCTCGGTAAAAAAGAGCCGTTTACTTACTGTGAGCATTGGTAAAATGCCACATGCCGATCACCATTTTATTATTTCCAACACCTTGCTAGCTGATTATCGCGCATCGGCGGCAAAACTGTTGGTCTCTGATGAACACGATAATGTGGTGCTTAGTGCTGAAATTGCTGCCGGTCTTATGGTCAGCGAAGGCGAGCAAATTCGTGTTTTAGCAATGTAGGAGCAAGAAATGACACAATATATTCAAGGTCAGTGGTTAGCTGGCGAAGGTCATGAAATTAACTCAAAAAACCCAGCCAACGGTGACGTCATTTGGCAAGGTAACACTGCAACCGCTACTCAAGTGAACGCGGCAGTAGATGCCGCTCGTGCGGCGCAATTTGATTGGTTTATGCTGGGTTATGACGCCCGTTTAGCCATTGTTGAAGCTTATCGCGCACAACTAGAAAATAATAAAGCCGAGATAGCTGAAACCATCGCTCAAGAAACCGGTAAGCCACAATGGGAAACCTCCACTGAAGTTGGTGCCATGATTGGCAAAATCGCTTTGTCAGCAAAAGCTCACGACAAACGTACTGGTACTGAAACCAATGATCTGCCAGCAGGTCGTGCGGTATTACGTCACAAGCCTCATGGTGTTGTGGCTGTATTTGGTCCATATAACTTCCCGGGACATTTACCTAACGGTCATATAGTGCCTGCATTATTAGCCGGTAACACAGTGGTGTTTAAGCCATCAGAACTAACGCCTAAAGTGGCTGAGTTAATGCTAAAGTGCTGGGACAAAGCTGGCTTGCCACAAGGTGTGATTAACCTAGTGCAAGGCGAAGTTGACACAGGTAAAGCGTTAGCATCACACCCGCAAATTGATGGACTATTCTTTACCGGTAGTTCTCGCACTGGGCATATTTTACATGAACAATATGCCGGCCTTCCTGGTAAAATTTTAGCCCTTGAAATGGGTGGTAATAACCCGCTTATCGTTAAAGGCGTTACTGATACTAAAGCGGCAGTCCATGACATTATTCAGTCTGCATATATTTCCTCTGGTCAGCGTTGTACTTGTGCCCGTCGTTTATACATTGAAGAGGGCGAGCAAGGCGATGCGTTAATTGCCGAGCTAGTCAAGGCTGTTAAGCAAATCAAAGTCGGTGCTTGGAACGCTCAACCGCAACCTTTTATGGGCTCAATGATTTCTGAAACTGCAGCGCTTGGTATGGTTGCTGCGCAAGCAACACTCAAGTCATTAGGTGGCGTTCCGTTAGTTGAGTTAGTGCAAGTTGAAGCTGGAACGGGTTTAGTGACTCCAGGTTTAATTGACGTTACTCAAGTGGCAGCGTTACCTGATGAAGAATATTTTGGTCCATTATTACAGTTAGTTCGTTACCGTGATTTTGACCAAGCTATCCATTTAGCGAATGCGACTCGTTATGGTTTATCTGCCGGTTTACTCGCTGACAGCCGTGAAGATTACGATTACTTCCTCGCGCGCATTCGTGCTGGTATTGTTAATTGGAATAAGCAAATCACAGGTGCATCAGGTGCGGCACCATTTGGTGGCGTTGGCGCATCGGGTAACCATCGTGCAAGTGCGTTTTATGCTGCTGATTATTGCGCTTACCCTGTCGCTTCAATGGAAGCTGATTCAGTAAGCTTACCTGCAACTTTAAGCCCTGGTTTATCAATTTAACTGATAAATTCATCGCATGATCCGTGCTGGTGACGTGTTCGCCAGCCTTATTTTAGAAGGATTTAACCATGCATACTGACGTTAATGCTTTATTTGCTGCCCTATGGCAAGACTACATTAAGATGACGCCTTCAGCGGCGAAAATTCATCAACTATTAGGTCATGGTGCTCCTATCATCAATGACCATATCGCGTTGCGTACGTTTAATATCGCCAAAGTGAATTTAAGCGTATTGGCTGAGCATTTCACCTCTATCGGTTATGTCGACTGTGGCGATTATCAGTTTGTACAGAAAAAACTGATAGCTAAGCATTTTGAACATCCTGATCCAACACAGCCAAAGGTGTTTATCTCTGAGCTGTTAGTCGAGGAGTTTAGCCCTGAACTGCAAAAAACCATCCACGGTTTAATCGACCAAGTGGATGTTACAGCAACGACTGCCGATAATTTCATTTATTCAGGTCGTCATTGGGATCTAGACAAAGCCACTTACCAAGCCTTACTTGCTGAAAGTGAATATGCCGCTTGGGTCGCTGCGTTAGGTTACCGCGCTAATCACTTCACAGTATCAATTAATGACCTGCCAGAGTTTGAGCGTATTGAAGATGTAAACCAAGCCTTAAAACAGGCCGGTTTTGTATTAAATAGTTCAGGTGGTGAGATTAAAGGTTCGCCAGAAGTACTGCTAGAACAGTCTTCTACCATGGCCGATAAAGTCGTGGTTAACTTCACTGATGGCGATGTAGAAATTCCAAGTTGTTTCTATGAATTCGCCCGTCGTTACCCAATGGATAATGGTCAGCTTTATACTGGTTTTGTTGCAGCATCTGCAGACAAGATTTTTGAAAGTACCAATTCAATGATGTAATGTTGTGTACAACTAAAAAAGACCTAATTGAGTTATCAATTAGGTTTTTTTGTTGGCCGTAGCAAAGGCTTGGTTCAGTAAAAGGACAGCATGGAAGCTTATGGATTGATCAAAATGCTGACATTAAGCCCTTGTAATGTCTCACTACGATTAAATTTTAATATAAACCCATATTGCTCACAGATCTCTTTCACAATCGACAAGCCCAGTCCGTGGCCTGTAGTTGCTTCATCGAGGCGGGTTCCACGAGCGGTTAATAATGCAATTTGCTCTTGCATAACACCACAGCCATCGTCTTCTATTTGGATTAATATCTCTCCTGATGGCAAATCAACTATGCTGATGTTCACCTGTGAATTTGCCCATTTAAAGGCGTTATCGAGCAGGTTGCCAAACAACTCCATGCCATCTTCACGATGAATGGGGATGCGACTAATATGTTGTGCGTTAACCACTCGGCATTCAATGACACGCTGATGATGTACCTTATGTAAGGTTTGAATTAAGCTATCGAAATCTTTTGGAACAGCCAGTTGTGCAGCGGGTAGCATGTCACCCGTTATTCGCGCCGCAGCCAGTTTACGCTCAATCATTTTATGCACTAAATCTAATTGCTGCTGCATTGCTATTGCGGCGTCAGGGTGGGTGAGCCCCAGGGCTTCAACTTGTTGCTGCATCACTGCTAATGGTGTTTTTAAGCCATGACTTAAATTGCCCAGGTTATTTCGACTGCGTTCAATTTGTTTGGCTGTGTAGTCTAATAGCTCATTATAGGTTTCTGCTAGCGGACGGATCTCCGCCGGTATTTGCGACATGGTTAACGAAGCTATTTCACCTTCGCGCAATTTAGCCAGTGCGCCTTGGATTTGATTCACTGGTTTAAACGATTGGCGTAAAATAATGAAGATACCGGCGATCATCGCCAATAACATGCCAATATTGATTGCCAGTTTAGCGCCAAAGACTTCACTGAAAACGCGGCGACCAATACTAAGATCTTGGGCTACTGTCAGTGTGGCCGTGTTGGGACTGTTAGGCGCACCAATACCAATAGAGAGCAGCTGCATATCATTATTTTTTGGTCCCTTAGCTTGCCATACCCGTTTTTGCTGCGCTTGTAAGGGTTCGATCTGCAGCTCTGCATCCCATAAGGATCGAGAACGAATAGTACGGTCAGGTAAATTTAATTGGAAATAGCGACCTGAATAAGCTGGGCGATAAAAACTGGATAATTGGCTTTGGTCGATAACCAGTTCGCCATCATCGAGCCGAGTGGCAATGATAATATGTTCTAAATCTTCTTCTAAACGGTTAATGATGGAGTCATGAAACGCATCTCGCAGCATAGATTCAAACAAAAATAAGCCGATGAGAGTGGCAATGATGATCAATCCACTCAGCCATAAGCTTAGTTTAAAGCGAATTGACATCATTCAATGATGCCATGAAAGATATAACCTTGACCGCGACGGGTTTCGATAGCCGTTTTACCCAGCTTTTTACGTAAATGAGTCACGTATACTTCAACGACGTTACTTTCTTTCTCATCATCAAACTGGTAAAGCTTGTCTGTAAGCTGCTGTTTGGATAGTAGTTTTCTTGGCGACATCAAGAAAATTTTCAGTAACCTAAATTCCATTGATGTCAGCTCATACTCTTGTCCGCCCACCGTTACTTTCTGCTCATTTTCGTCGAGGTTAACCCCAGCGTAGCAGAGTTGTTTTGATGATGAATTCACCCGTCCATGAGCTCGATGGATAAGTGCCTGAATTCTTGCGAGTAGCTCTTGAGTGTGAAAAGGTTTACCTAAGTAATCATCAGCTCCAGCATTAAAACCTTCCACTTTTTCGTGCCACTGACTGCGGGCCGTTAGCATAATGACTGGGGTACTGATGCCACGTTCACGCCATTGAGTCACCAATGACAAGCCATTGCCATCGGGTAAGCCAATATCGAGAATGACACAGTCATAATCTGTTTCTTTCATCAAATAATCGGCTTCAATGGCCTTATCTGTGACGTCCGTAATATAACCTGCTTGCTTGAGTTGTTTTTCAAGTTCAGCAACCAGTAATGGGTTATCTTCAACGAGTAACAGTTTCATGTTTAGTACATTCGCTCGGTAATTGAGTCAATGGATCTTGCATGCCATTGGCTGCATCTAATTGCAGATTAACAACATGCCCTTGTTTTAGCCTAAATTGCAGGTCATAGCGCCACTTATCCTGATATTGGTATAGTTGCGCATCGATTAAGTGGCCATCACAATACTGTGATATCCAAGCTAAGTAATCATCTAATGACCTTATATTACCAGAAGATACTAATTTTTGGACGTTATCATGATCCAGAGCGAGTTCTTTTGTGGGAATATCTTGCTGGTTAATCGTGATGGCCATTAAGCTGCTTATTGCTATGGAGAACAAGCTATTCATGGTCGCTCCAAAATAAAAAAAGTGGCGTTCAGAGTATGAACACCACTTTAAGTATATTGGCTTAAATCAAGCTGAAGCTTATATGATTAAGGCTTAAACATTGCGTTTTAGCCCTATAAAACCTTAGTTGTTTAGCGTGTGCCGTAAACGACGATAGTTTTACCGTGTGCTTGAATCAAACTTTGTTCTTCAAGCATTTTTAAAATACGGCCTACCGTTTCACGTGAACAACCTACAATTTGACCAATCTCTTGACGGGTAATTTTAATTTGCATGCCATCAGGATGTGTCATTGCATCAGGCTGCTTAGCAAGATGTAATAGTGTTTGTGCAATACGGCCGGCGACGTCAAGGAATGCTAAGTCGCCCACTTTTTGGCTAGTACTTTGTAAACGATAGGCCATTTGCGCCGAAAGTTTCATGAGGATTTCAGGATTAACCTGGATAAGTTGCTTAAATTTCTTATAAGAAATTTCCGCAATTTCACATGCTTGCTTAGCACGAACCCATGCTGTACGTTCAGATTGCTCTTCAAACAATCCAAGTTCACCGATAAAGTCGCCTTGATTAAGATAAGACAGGATCATTTCTTTACCTTCTTCATCTTTGATCAATACTGCGACAGAACCTTTGACTATGTAATATAAAGTATCAGATTCTTCACCAGCATGGATTAAGGTGCTCTTTGCTGGATACTTATGAATGTGACAATGTGAAAGAAACCATTCTAATGTTGGGTCAGGTTTTGGCTTACCAATCAGAGCCATACGATATTCCTCGATTGATTAAAAATGAAAGTAAGTAATGTCTAATTAAGCATTCTACGCTATTGGTGCGGCGAAAACTTTGATAGAGATCGTATTTAGAAGTGTGTGTAGTGTATATTAACTTGTTAAATTTTAGATTAAATTTATTTTGTTTGTGATGGCGGTCGACTTTTTTGGCCAATTTGTCTTAATCATCACGACTATTGAATTATTGCAAAATACATGTGTCTATTGTATTGGATCCATGAGTTAGCTAGTGTTATCTAATCAGCATCATAAATAGTTGTCGAGGTATGCGTGAAAAAACTGAGTCAAATCGGGGTTATTGTCAGTGTTATGTTATTGAGTGGGCTAAGTTTGCCCGTGAACGCATTTGTTATCCCGCCTTCTATTCAGTCTCAGGCCGCTACTAAATTAGTCAATATTCAAATTAAAGCTAAGCAGGGCAATGCAGATGCGCAATTTTTATTGGGTTTAATGTATCTCTCGGGGCGATTTGTTATTCAAGACACAGAGCAAGGTTTGTACTGGATTAACCTTGCGGCACAGCAGCAACACATCAAGGCGCAGCAAACCTTAGCTGATTTAGCTTTTGAGGGGCATAAATTATTTCCGCGTGATTTAGCGCTTGCAGAAAAATGGTACCTAAAAATGATTGAGCAAGGTGATAAGTGGGCTCATTTTCGTTTAGGGTTTATTTATTCTGCTGGTGGTGATGGCGTGGCACGAAATTGTGGCAAAGCCATGGAGCAGTTTTTGGCAGCAGGTGATGCGGTTTCAATGGGGAATGTTGCGTGGATATTAGCCACGTGTCCAGAAGCAGAATATCGAGATGGTTCACGTGCGGTATCAATGTCGCTAAAGTTACTTGAGAATAATAAAAACGATCCCACAGTATTAGATAACCTTGCGGCCGGCTATGCAGAACTGGGCGATTTTACTGCAGCGATAGATACGCAGAAAAAAGCGATTGATGCACTAAAAGATAACCCTGAGATTGTGCGCAGCGATGAGTTTATTTTACGTTTGGAGCAGTATAAAAATAAGCAGGCTTATCGAGAAGTTATCCCACTGATGTAACGCACCAGCCAAACCCAGTGGTTATCTTGTTGTCGCGGGATAGGTAAGGGCTTATCTCGCGCTTGATTATCGGCTTTATTGGGTTTCGTTGATGTGCTTAATACACTAACAGATCAAAAAGGGGGAATTAGCTCTTCAAGCACATCAACTGCCGTTCTTTCGCTTGAAATCACGATGCGCCTATCTTAGTGGTTCTGACTTAAATCAAACTTAATCGAGTTTGATATCATTAAGATTTTGCAGCTCTAAGCGTTTATCCATTAAGTCTTTCACTAATGGCGTCAAAATTAATTCCATTGCCAATGACATTTTTCCACCGGGAACAACCAGTGTGTTGACGCGTGACATAAATGAGCCTTGGATCATGTTGAGATAATAAGGAAAATCAACATTATTAATACCGCGAAAGCGGATGACTAAAAAGCTTTCATCTAGGCTGGGTATGTCTTTTGCGCTAAAGGGGTTTGAGGTGTCCACGGTCGGCACGCGTTGAAAATTAATATGAGTCCGTGAAAATTGTGGCGTCATGTGCTTAATATAATCATCCATACTGCGCACAATCGATCCCATGACTTTTTCACGGCTATGGCCTCTATCGTTTGTATCGCGAATGATCTTCTGGATCCACTCTAAATTAACAATCGGTACCATGCCAATCAGCAGATCGACATGTTTAGCCACATCAGCATCTTCAGTTACTACACCACCGTGAAGACCTTCGTAATAGAGCATATCGGTATTGGCAGGTAAATCACGCCATTGAGTAAATGTGCCCGGCATTTGATTAAATGGCACGGCTTCGTCAAACGTATGCAAGTAACTGCGAGTTTGACCATTACCTGTGTTGCCGTAGCTGGTAAAACACTCTTCGAGTTTTTTGAAATTATTCGCTTCGGGCCCAAAATAACTCAGATTACGATTTTCAGCTTGTGATTTTCTTATTAACACTTCCATTTCAGCGCGAGTGAAATTGTGGAAACTATCACCTTCAACAAATGCGGCATTAATACCCAGCTGTCTAAAAATATGAATGAAGGCAGTTGTAGTTGTGGTTGTGCCAGCACCGGAAGAGCCGGTTACAGCAATAATAGGATGTTTTGCTGACATGTTATTTGCCTAGGTAATGTGTGGACGCGAAAAAACCAGTCACTAGTTATACGGTAATCTTTACCCGTGGGTCAATTATTCAAGGGTAACAATGTGATCATTTTGTCGCAAAATCAGTGTTTTTGTATTGTATCTAGTCGAAAGACGGACGTGAAATGTGTTCCCGTTGCCGAATGGCAATAGACTCATCATCTTCACTGAATTCAACCACTAACTCGCCTTTTTTGAGCGCAAGCTTACATTGCTCTATTGCTCTGGTTAATTGTTGCTCGTTGGCGTCACTAAAACTGCCATCTTCAAGTTGTGATAATAGATACTCTTTTATCATACGTTGAAGTACTTCTTGAGGTAATGAGAGTAACGCTTCATAAGGCACAAGCATGGTGTATTCCTATTAATGACTTAGTGAAGAAGATGATCCGTCTGGCTCGGTTAGCGTATTTTCTTCAGAGAAAATAAACTCGATGACACGTTGCTCAAGATAAAAATGTGGCTTCCAAGGCCAGCCGCCAGCAATAAATCCCACATGACCACCAAACTCATGTAACTCGTATTCAACCATTGGCGATAATTGATCTTGGGTCGGGATCACTTCAGCGGTCATAAAAGGGTCGTCTTGAGCGTGGATAACCAGTGTGGGCTTAGTTATATACTGTAAATAACCTAGGCCGCTAGCTTGCTGATAGTAGTCATTAACGTCAGTAAAACCGTGTAATGGTGCTGTCACTTTATCGTCAAATAAATAAAAGGTGTTGAGCATTTTGAGCTGCTCTTTTGTGATCGGCATTTGTTCGGTTAAATCTGTAGTATTAATTTTATCGAGCATTTTTTGCTGCAAACGTTTAATCAAAAAACGTTGATAGAGAGTTGAAAAGCCACTCTCCAAGCGTTTGGCACAAGCTCCTAACGTTAACGGTGCTGATACCACTACAGCACGTTCGAGTAAGCTATTTTGCTGAGTACTACCTTGATATTTTGCCAATACATTACCGCCCAAGCTGTAACCTACAGCATAAAGCGGTGAGTCCGGATAATAGTGTTTGAGTTGCCCTAGGGTATAGGCTAAGTCGTTAACATCGCCGCTATGATAACTGCGAGCTAAGCGATTAGGCTCACCTGAACAGCCGCGATGATGATGGACAACAGCTGCCAGCTTGGCTTTTTTGGCTTCAATCAGCATTCTGCGTACATAGTGAGATTCTGTGTTACCTTCAAGACCATGAATAATTACTAAGATAGGCTGGCCATTCTGGGCCTGTCCTAACCAATCTAAGTCGACAAAATCGCCGTCAGGTAGCTCTTGCCTTTGCCGAAATGTTATTGGTTTGGCCACTTTAAATAGGAATGGTAGAATCGTTTGCACATGCGGGCTAGCAGCCCACCAGGGCGGAGTGAACAAGGTTTTCATAGACGGAATATTTCTGTAATTGTTTGTGAAAATTTAAACGTATGTTTAAATGTTACTCATGCCACTCTACCACATAAAAAATATAGACAACAATAAACTCAAGGGGAAGTAAATGAAGCGGCGTACCTTTCTCACTGGTGCTTTTGCTGGAACGGCTGCATTAGCATTAGGCGTTAATTTATATTTGCCAAACATCACAACTTCTTCGGAGGATATTCATCACCGCGTATTATTTGGTGTGTTGATCCCGGTATTCCTAGATGGCGCATTGCCTGAGGTTCCTAGTCAGAGAGAGCTTGCTATTAATCGCACTCTGGATGCTATCTCACAATCAATTACCCACCTGCCTGTTGAACAGCAGCAAGAGTTGATGGAGTTATTAAATTTACTCGAAGGTCGTTTAGGATTGTTGCTACTCAGTGGCAGTATGACGCCGCTGTTAATGCGAGAACCTCAGCAATTGATCGACATGCTAGAGTTTTGGCGTCATAACTATTTAGACATGTTAACCACCGCTTATGGCGGATTACGTGAATTGATTATGGCAAGCTATTACGCCTGTCCAGAGCATTGGGGAAATTTACGTTATGTAAAACCCACTTTCTTGGTGCCTAACGCGCATTAATCCTACTTATAGGGAGTATTACCTTGGCCATTATTGATCCTATTATTACTGGTTTAAGCGCGGGTTGGCATCATATCGATGCGAGCACCTTAGAGATCGATCGTCACTTTGACGCGGATGTGGTTATTGTGGGTACCGGTGCGGGTGGCGGTACTGCAGCAGAAATACTCACAGAAGCTGGCTTAAAAGTGATTATGATTGAAGGAGGTGCGCTCAAATCATCGACAGACTTTGATATGGAAGAGCGCCACGCTTATCCTAATCTATACCAGCAGGCTGCTGCGATGAAAACGGCAGATAAAGGCATAGGTATATTCCAAGGTCGTGCAGTAGGTGGTTCAACCACAGTCAATTGGACTACAGCGATTAGAACGCCGGAACAAACATTGGCTTTTTGGGAACAAGAAAAGTCGGTCAAAGGGTTATCTTCGCAAGTGTTACTGCCGTGGTTTGAGTTAATGGAAAAACGCCTCAATATTGAACAATGGCAATATGAACCTAACCGTAATAACGGTGCATTACGCGAAGGTTGCGAAAAATTAGGTTGGGATTACACCGTCATCAAACGTAATGTTAAAGGCTGTTGGAATACTGGTTATTGCGGTATGGGTTGTCCTGTTAATGCTAAGCAATCAATGTTGGTTACCACCATACCCGCAGCGCTTGATAAAGGCGCTACGCTAATTTCACGCGCCAGAGTGATTAAGCTTGAGCATAAAGGTGATAAAGTTGTCGGCTTAACCGCGCAGGCTTTAACGCAAGGCTTAAAGCCCACGTCGGTGAACATCACTTTCAGTGCCAGGCATTATATTTTAAGTGCCGGTGCGATTCATACCCCGACTATTTTAATGCGTTCTAATACCCCCGATCCGCACAAACAATTAGGCAAAACCTTCTTACACCCTTCATTGTTGTCAGGCGGGATATTTGATGAGCAAATTAATGGCCACAGTGGAGCGCCACAATCTATCTATTCCGATGAATTTGTCTGGCATGATGGCGCTGCTGGAGAGCTAGGTTATAAACTTGAAGTTGCCCCTGTTCATCCGGTATTAATCGCGTCAAAAACTATTGGTTATGGCGTTAGTCATGCCCAGTTAATGGCTAACTTTAACCAAATGCAGGTGACTATTGCGCTTATACGTGATGGTTTCAATCAGCAATGTCCTGGTGGTCAGGTTCGGTTAACTGATAACAGCTTTGCATTAGATTATCCTTTAGGCCAAGGTTTCTGGGATGGTGCTCGTCGAGCATTTTTGTCGATGGCTGAATTACAATTTGCTGCAGGTGCTAAAAAAGTATTACCAATGCACGATGGCTTGTCATTTTTAAACTCATGGAGTGAAGCAAAGCAGGCTATCAATGATGTCGATTTAGGCTTACTAAAAACCATCGTTGCGTCGGCTCATGTTATGGGCGGCTGTGCTATGGGTGAAGATAAAACGCTGTCAATGGTTGATACATTTGGTAATTCACATTACCTGGAAAACTTATCTGTGATGGATGGTTCGGTATTTCCAACCAGTTTGGGGGCTAATCCTCAATTGTCTATTTATGGCCTTGTCGCCCGAAATGCGACAGCATTAGCCCAAAAGCTGACT